>OJMH01002419.1_pt1 | contig 15699 bp, 12 predicted proteins | sample 1597111 | NCBI WGS metagenome assembly OJMH01 (sample SAMEA2452115, study PRJEB22498) | human gut metagenome | reverse complement strand
GAGAGCTCAAACCGAGAAAATTTCTTCATTTTCAAGGCAGACGAAGAAACCGGGGAGTGCGCCCATTGAGGATAACGCGGAAAATAAAGAAATTATACCGTTTTGAGGCGTGCAGTTCCTTGTAAACTGAGAGTGCGCCGATAAATACAAAACGCGCGATAAAAACCATACTGCCGTACTGAAAAATCGCGCCGAAGCGCAAACGCGGCGGACATTGCTCTCCATAAAACTAATTCTGCCCTGATTGTATCCCCAAATATATTCATCAGTCAAGGCCTTTCTAATGATATATATAACTATAGACAAAAACCAGCGAAAGACCTCTAAGGGTTCTCTTCTGGTTTTTGCTATCTGAAAAAGAAGCGCACTCGAAAATCGGCGAAGGTGCGGGATTAGTCAATCTGCCCGACGAGCAGGAAATTCGGAAGATGACGGAACAGATACACAGCATATTACAGTCTCTCAAACTTGCGGTATCCATCCGGGACATCTGCGGGCGGGAACAGATACCCAGCGCATTACAGCCTCTCAAACAGCTTACCGCATAAAAAGAAAACGGTGTAACCCGCTAGAGTTACACCGTCTTTCCTGCATTTTACTGCCTTATCAGCACAGGACTTCTTCCCTGCCGCTTTTAATCGCATATTATTCAAACAACATAAGCATAATGCTCAGCTGCCGCGCCCGGTCAAAAAACTATTACCTGCCGGCCTTAGCCTTTTTAGCATAAACTGCTACGGCAACAGCTCCGCCCAGCAGCAGGACGGCTATTACGGCCAACAGCGCAGTAGAGAAGTCTCCTTCCTCCTGAGGCGGTACGACAGTTCCGCCCTCTTCAGCTCCGCAGACAGTGCATACTCCGTTTACAAAATTATGCTCTGTCTTGGGAATGGCCTCGCCCTCCTCAAGCACAGTTTTGCAAACTGAGCATATTGTATCTCCCGTATAGCCCTCCTGAGTGCAGGTGGCTTCCTTAGCGTTTACTACTTCGGTTGTGCCGTGGCCCTTAGGGGCTATAACCATCTCTTCAGGAGTGGTCTCCTGAGTCAGAGCTTCATCGCTGAAATAAGTATCGCAGTCAGCGCAGTACCAGTAAGCGTAATTGCCGCTTCCAGTACAGGTAGCTTCCTCAGCCGGGGTCATAACAGCCTGATGCGCAGTGGTGATAACCGTAACGGTATCCCCTTCCTTGACAGTCGCAGCCGCCTCATCGTCATAGCAGCTTACGTTCTCTTTTACATTTTCAAAGGTGCAGTCATTTACCTCGGCTTTAGCGCCGTTTACCAGCAGCACGCCGCAGGCGTTTACATTTTCAGTATAGTTAATGCCGGTAATTTGGGCGTTATTGATAACCGCATTCTGAGTGTCGTTAATCTGGATACCGTTCTGCGCAGTTTTATCAGTGTCGCCGGCGCCGGTAATAACAGCGTTCTCAATTAAAACATCCCCTGTAGTCTTAACAACAATGGCGCCCTTCTGGAAATTGGAAATGTTTACGTTCTGGATGGCAACGTCCTCGGAATTGGGATTGCCGGCAGGATTATTTACATAAATGCCTATACCTGTCTGGCAGCCGCAAAGGGGCAGCTCCGCGCTGCATCCGATATTAACTACATCCACATTATTGACCTTTAAGCCTTTTTCGGCATAAATGCCATGACCCTGTATATGCTTGGGCGTCAGGTCAAACTTTTTGCCGTCAATAGTCAGGTTCTCCAATTCAATATTTGCGGTCGCCGCTATAATGTTGCCTGAAGTTTCGGTACCCACTATAATGGTGCCCTCTTTGGATTCACCCTGAATCTTAATGCTCTTGTCTATAGTAACATTTCCGTTATGGGTGCCGTTCTTTAAAAGAATGGTATCATTTTCCTGAGCGGCCTCAAGCGCGTCCGCAAAGGTTACAAACTCGCGCTCTCCTATAACCGCAGCCGCGTCAAAACGGATGCCGGGGTTAGCCTCTTCATAAGCGACCACAACTTCCTTGCTTATCCCCTTAGGTGCGGAATAATCTAAATCAGTGCTGTAAGTGACCCAGTTGGATTTTGCAACTGTTGTAACGCCGTCAGCGTCAGTTACTTCCACAACCGTACGCACCTGGGTTACGTCTCCGCTCTGAATCTTGGCGGTTACGTCCAGGCCTGCCTTGGATGAAGGGGACAGATTGGACTGGATAATGGTATCGGCAGGCAGCACCTTATTCTCGTCCAGAGCGGAATACTTTACATTGTTTATATCGGTAAGATATCCGTCCCAAAGCTTGTTCTTCTGATAAACACTGCCGGTGCTGGTAGAAGTTACAGTCTTAATCTCGCCGTCTTCAATGTACTCATAGCTGATTTTTACATCGGCATCCTCATCGGATAAATCCAGCGTCTCATTCAAAGCAAATCCGACCCAAGCCGCATTATTGTTCCAGCCGTTCGCCGAACCGTAAATCTCGGTAATAATACCTGATTCGGAGGAATCATCCGTTCCCTAGGCAAAAACAATGGTCGGAACCATGATAGCCACTACGGCCACCGCCAGAACAGCAATCAGCCACTTGCCGCTCCTTTTCCTTTTGCACACGTCCATAATAAAACCTCTCTCTTTCGTTTTTCCTGAAGACTTAAAGAAGGAAGCCGTCTTCAAAATACAATCTTCCTGCAATCCAAAATCAAAGTGCCAGGGCTTGTCCGCCCAAACTTTAATTAATGAATTAAAACAGAACCTTCTTGCTCTAAAATGATACACCTGACTTAAAAAAATTGCAAGCATTTATATAAAATATATTTAAACTGATTTTGCCAATATTACTTATAATTACTAAGTAAAATCTGTGTTTCAGAGGATTAGCTCCTATTTAAACTCCGTGCGAGAGATGACTTTCTTTCTTATAATCCCGCGGGGTTTTCCCCAGCACCTTTTTAAAAACATTACTGAAATAGGCGGAAGAATTAAACCCGCACAGATGAGCAATTTGAATCATTTTTTTATCAGAGGATTCAATAAGAAAACAGGCGTTTTTTATTTTTACGCTATTAAGATATTCAATCAGGGATACTTTCATGCTTTTTTTAAATTTTCTGCAAAGATAAGATTTAGATATATAAAAATGCTTGGCTATTTCATCTATGGATCTTATATTGGGAAAATTATTGTTAATATATCCTACTATCTGATTAAGATGCCCTTTGCCGGCATCTCCATCATTGCCGCCCGGCCCGCATTTAGATAATTCTGTTAACAAAACGCCCATCCAGATTGAAAAATCCAAACGGCTCCTGCACTGGGCCATGTTCTTTAAAACAGTTCTGAAATGAGGAAATTTTGAATCCGGTGGTGTTATAAAATAACCCTCAAAGCACTTCAGCAAAGCGGGCAGCGCTTCTTTCTTATATGTTTCCAAAAGAAATTCCTCGCTGAAGCCCATTAAAGTGCGCGAATAATTAAATTCGCCGCCTGTGCGATGCAGGGTTTTGGGCGGTATGAGCACAAAGCTCCCTACAGATGTGGCAAAAATTTTATCTCCCACAAAAAATTCCCGCGCGCCCGCCTCTAAAAAATATATCTCATAATGCGAATGAAAATGCATATAAGGCATGGGAGAATTACCCGTACCGGCCTCTATAAAGCAATCAGAGTTTTCATGCTTTGAAATCATTTAAGCCTCCTCCTCTCAATATCAAACGTCCGGCGCTATTATACTATTATATAAGGGGCAATGCCGGGTAAACAATAAACATATCAATATATTGCAACATTTTTTATTTCCAGTCAATATACTGAAAGACATTCTTTATAAAAAAATATAAAATAAAATTACATCCCGGCTCCGCAGCAATTCTATATTAAAATAAACACTTCATTCTATAATCAAATCAGCTGTTACTGGAACAGCTTTATAAAAAATTAGGAGGGAACAATTATGGTTTACAGTCAGAACAAAGCGGAAAATATAAAAATCGCCTATATAGGCGGCGGCTCAAGAGGCTGGGTGTGGGGACTTATGAGCGATTTGGTTTCCTGTGAAAATATGTCGGGAGAGGTGTTCCTCTATGACATAGATTTTAACGCAGCTCAGGATAATGAAACTATAGGAAATATGTTCAACCAATGCGAGGGTGCAAAATCCGTATGGAGCTATCATGCGGTCAGAACCGCTCAGGAGGCAATGCAGAGCGCCGATTTCGTCATTATTTCCATACTTCCCGGTACTTTTGATGAAATGGAATCTGACGTCCACACGCCTGAAAAGTACGGCATTTACCAATCGGTAGGGGACAGTACGGGTCCGGCAGGAATTCTCCGAGCAATGCGCGCTGTTCCAATGTATGAGGAAATTGCCCTTAATATAAAAGCTTACTGCCCTAACGCATGGGTCATAAGCTATACAAATCCAATGACTCTCTGCATAAAAACCCTATACCGGATTTTCCCGCAAATCAAAGCGTTCGGCTGCTGTCACGAGGTCTTCGGGACTCAGTATTTTCTGGCGCAGGTGCTTGAAAACATACTTGGTATATCGGGCGTGGCACGAAAGGAAATAAAAGTTAATCCAATAGGCGTAAACCACTTTACCTGGCTCACAAAGGCTCAGTATAAAAATATCGACCTGTTCCCGGTTTATAAGGAATTTTGCAGCCTGCACGCTTTAGACGGATATGCGGATATTCCCAAACAAAGCAGTCCCAATCCATTCGCCAGTTCAAACCGCGTGAAAATGGATTTGTTTTTAAAATACGGCAGCATTGCAGCAGCGGGCGACAGGCACCTGGCAGAATTCTGTAATGGCAAATGGTACCTGGAAAGTCCTCAAAGCGTTGAAAAATGGGGATTTTATCTGACTACCGTAGCCAGCCGCAAGCAGGACCTGGAAAACAGGCTGCAAAAGAGCAGGGAACTTATAAGGGGCGAAAGGAAAGCGTGTATTTCTGCCACCGGAGAAGAGGGCATTAACCAGATGCAGGCCCTTCTGGGCCTTGGCGAACTTGTTTCCAATATCAATATTCCTAATATGGGTCAAATACCCAACCTGCCTCTGGGCGCTATAGTAGAAACTAATGTTCTTTTCCGGGCAGGCAGCGTTACACCGGTTCACTCAGGGGAAGTACCCGTTAAGCTGTATCCGCTTATCGCACGCATCTGCGCCGAACAGGAAAGTCTAAACAGCGCAATCGCCGCACGCGACATCAAGCAGATATGCGACATCTTTTGCTATGATCCGCTTGTCACCTGCCGCCGTGAAGATGCGCAGCGTCTGTTCCTTGAAATGGTAGAAAACACCCGCGGATACCTTACTTCCTATTTCAACAGTTAATAATGCGGGATCCCAAAAATAAAGCCTCATAAACGCTTGTTTTTTATCAGCTGTCGGGCAAAAGCACAGCAGTATTCAAGCCTCAAAATAACTTCCTTATAAAAAGGTTCAAAAACAAGCTAAGCTTTTTCCCTTTAAAGGCTGCAGAAAAACAACCGGGCGGCATCCATCGGCACAGCCGCATAAGGCAGTGTTTTATATAATGCACCATGCTGTGCCCAAACGGCGCTTGCCCTGATGGGCAAGTCAAGTTACCTTGCGGCAGTGAAGCTGCTTTGCAGCGAAGTGTGTTGCGCAATGGCCTTGCGGCAAACTTAGCTTCATATCTAAAAAATACTTCACTGTAATTTATTACGGCTTCACTTCAAACCGAAGGTTTGAAACTTCGCAAAATAAAAAGCCGCTCGAAAAAGAATTCTTTGGTTCTTCTTCGAGTGGTTTTGTCTTATACCGCAGCAGCAGGCAGAAGATTTGTACTGTAAATTCCTACCCTAAATTGACAAGGGCGTATACGGTCAGGACAGGGCTGTTTTCGTGTCCTGCTGTGTTGCTTTTCACTCCGGGTACGTCCAGTACACGTCGTTCAAGCGCCTTGCAGGGCACCCAAACGGCCGCTGTCTGACTCTTCGACCTCCAGCAGGTTTGATTTCGGCATTTTCAAGGAAGCGGAATGAGGTGTACTGAACGTACACCCATTGACGATGACGCAGAAAATGCCGAAATCAGGCCGCCGGAGGCATGTATCCCCTTATCAATTTAGGGTATTGTTCTATAGAAATACTTTCTTGTCAGAAATGCCCAATGTGCCCTGCCGCCCTTTTTATTCTCTCAATGTCCCCTTCGTTTAAATAAAATCCATGCCTATAACATTATGCTCATGCTCCATAAGCTCATCCCCGTTAATAGGTGTAAAAACTCTTGAACAAACCGTGCCCTCATTTACGTCAATCTCTATTATCTGTACCGGATTGGATTTATTGCTGTGATAGCACCCCAAAAAGGACGCGACTTTCCCTCCGCTTGGGCAATAGTCCACCTTGAAGGCAGAGGTGCCCTCATGTCCGCTGAACACCAGCTTTATATTCTCGTGCCGGCTTATAAGATTATCATAAAGGTACTGCGGCGAGGTCGCCCCATAATCAGAATTCTGGTAAATTCCTCCCAAACTGGTAAGATACGAATGGGTCGCAATTATAACATTTCTGTCCGAATACTTTTCAACCACCTCATTGGCCCAGTTTACAACCTCAACCCTTGGCCAGAGCTCAAGCGTAAGGACCAGCCACTTTTTCCCGCAGGCTTCAAAAAGCTGATAAGCGTTGTCAATCTTGTTCTCCTCAAACGGTATGCAATCAGGGTACCTGTCAAGGGAAAAATACCTGTTGAAAGCGCGCGTGTCCCGCAGCCGGGTCCTGGTATTCTGAGGATCAGCGGCGCTCCCGCCTACGCCTACCGCAGCCGTATCATGGTTCCCAAGGCAAAGCGCTGCCGGAATTTCCGCCTCATCCAGCACTTCAAAAGCTTCAGACGCAATTTCAAACTGTTCGGGGTTCTCGTTGCCCCAGTTCACAACATCCCCCGTATGTATCACAAAGCGCAGGTCCATTTTCTCCTTGTTATCCGCCAGCCATTCTGTGCGGTTGAGAAAATACTTGTCCGCAATAGCCTCGGTGATAACTACCTCCTGCTGGGTATCGGGTATTACCGCTATTGTAAAAATCCCATCCGCGTCCGCTTCAGGCAGCTGTATGCCCTCAGCTGTATTAACAGCGCCTGAATTCAGATTACCCGATGAAGCGGCGCCACCGGAAATATTTTCACTGCATGCCGAAAAGGTCAATACTAAAGCAAGCACAACAGCTATTGCCCCCGGCACAGCAGTCCCGCCCCTTTTAAACGTGCATTTTTTCAGAATTTTGATTTTCATTTTTCAGTACTCCAATAAAACACTATAACCTTTTTATAACCGGGACAGCTTTTTTAATTGCCCGAATATGAGCACAGTATATCATACCGCTTAAGCGAAATCAACCAAAATCCAAGCGTCCGCATCAAACAGAATCAATACTTATGCATGTATTTATAAGGCCGCGGCGTACAAGAGGCAATGCAGCCGCCTCCCTGTAAATTCATTCGTTCCCTGCTTTATCACTGATAAGCGCGCGTCCCCTGTGCCGGCATCTTCTTTGCGACCTTAAGCTGTATGCCCTCAGCTGTATTAACAGCGCCTGAGCTCAGATTACCCGATGAAACAGCGTCACCGGGAATATTTTCACTGCATGCCGAAAAGGTCAATACCAAAGCAAGCACAACAGCTGTTGCCCCCGGCACAGCAGCCCCGCCCCTTTTAAACGTGCATTTTTTCAGAATTTTGATTTTCATTTATAACTCCAAATACTGCGCTCCCAACGGAGCTGTCTTTATGCTTGAATCTACACGGTCGCTTAAATAATTATCCTTCCCTAAAACGGAGAGGCCAATTCTCTAATCATACTTTTCGGATAAAATATATCCGGAGGTAAATATGATGAAAGGAAAAATTTTAACCGAAGAAATGGCAAAGGCATTTGGAAAATACCTGCGCCGAGAAGAAAAGAGCGAAAATACCGTAAAAAAATATCTGCGGGATATGCGGGCGTTCGCCGCATACCTAAATGGTGCGGAAGTAACTAAAGAGACAGTTATCACCTTCAAAAGCAAGCTGCTTGGCGAAAGCTATTCTGTGCGGAGTATCAATTCCATGCTGGCAAGCCTGAACGGCCTGTTTTCTTTTCTTGGCTGGGAAGATTGCAGGGTAAAATCCGTAAAGCTCCAGCGGCAAATTTACTGCCCCGAAGAAAAGGAGCTGACCAAAGCGGAGTATATGCGCCTTGCGGATACTGCAAAGCAGAAGGGCAACGAGCGGCTGAACCTCATCTTACAGACCATCTGCGGAACGGGTATCCGTGTGAGCGAGCTGCAATATATCACGGTGGAGGCTGTAAAAAACCGAGAAGCGACAGTTTCTCTCAAAGGCAAAACACGCTCGGTGTTTCTTGTAAAGGAGCTGCGTAAAAAGCTTATACGCTATGCCGCAAAGCAGAATATACAGTCAGGCGCTGTATTTATCACCCGCACAGGAAAACCGATGAACCGCACCAATATCTGGCGGGAGATGAAAGGCCTTTGCAAGCAGGCGGGGGTAAACCCTAAAAAGGTCTTTCCGCATAACCTGCGGCATCTGTTTGCCCGCACATTTTACGGGATTGAAAAGGACATTGCAAAGCTGGCGGACATTCTCGGCCACAGCAGCATCAACACAACCCGAATCTATATCATTTCCACCGGCAGCGAGCACCGCAGACGAATGGAACATATGCGGCTGATAATATAAAAAAGCCGTCCTTAAAAGGCGGCTGAATACATAATCGGCATTATGTTGCAGACGGATAATCCCAAATCCATTTTAGCAATGGCATTATAGCATGCCTGCAAAGAAATTACAAGTAATTTAGTAAAGAAAATTAAGATTTTTACGGGATATTGTCAAAAAGAAGCAGCACAAATAAGCCTTTTCAAAGAAAATTTTGAAAAAGCCTGAGTTTTTGCGCCCAATTTCAGTTTGTATCCGCCCCTTTTCCGAATGCGGCAATTATACGCAGTAAATTTCAGCCTGCGTTTACTACATAATGCCGATTATGTTGCAGTGTTTGTAAGGAGGGATGAAAATGATTGTAAGCGAATCAAAAGTAAAAGTGTCGGCCATATCTGCAAATATTCCCGCTGTTGATATTGAGATAATTAAAATTTATATTCAAGGTGCAGTATACAGTTTTTGCAAAAACAACCCGACCAGTTGGTTTTCTGTTCGAACTCTATTCGGAGGCGAGAATACAGACTGGTCAAATACACCGCTTAACAAAATTTATAATTATCATTTCAAGGAGCAAAGCAATAATCCGCTGCAGAGCTCGGCAATAGATGTGGGGCGGTTGCTAAAAAGTGTCCTTGCTGATGATAAAACGCATGTGTTTGAAATGAGGAAAGGGTTTAAAACATCTGAATATCGTCAGGTCAACAATTAAGGAGGTATTGGTATGAAAAAATTGTCCAAAACAATATCATTAATGCTGGCATTTGTTATGGTGCTGAGTTTGCAAAATCTGTTGTTAGTCAATGTGCAAGCGTTAGAAATAGGCTCAGAAGAATCTTTAGGAGCTGTCAACGCATGTGCAGACCATACACTCGGCACTTTCAGCGGCGTGCCCGCCTGCGTGAATGGGAATGGGGATTTGCATATTTGCGAGAACAATTTCCCGGATGAGAATTTCAGGGATTATGTGTTAAAACTAACGGGTGGACAGGATGGTTACTTTACAGAAACTGAGGGAAAAAATATTAGCAGGATATATTGTCCAGTCTCTGAAATAGTCAGTTTAAAGGGCGTTGAGTTTTTTACCGAGTTGACATTTTTGTCTTGCCACAATAACCAGTTGACAGAACTGGACATCAGTAAAAACATTGCTTTAACGTATTTAGATTGCCATTCTAACCGCCTGGCAAAGATAGACATCAGCAAGAATACTGCTTTAATAACTTTGGATTGCGATTATAACCAACTGACAGAGTTAGACGTCAGCAAGAATACTGCTTTAGCAAGTTTGAGTTGCTATCTAAACAAGTTGACTGAATTAGATGTTAGTAACAATATTAATTTAAGATCATTGAATTGTGCTTCCAACCGTTTGAATGAAGGACTCAATGTTAGCGGCTGTATAAAACTGGAAATTTTGGAGTGTGGTGCTAACCAATTAACAGAATTGAATGTGAATAGTTGCATTTCTTTACAAAGGTTAGACTGTAAAAATACTCAAATTAAGGAATTAAATATAAGCGGGCATCCTTCTATAGTAACATTAAATTGTAACAATCAGCGCGGAGGATTAGAAAAGTTGGATGTTAGCAATTGTACAGCATTGAAAAATATTAATTGCGGTGCTGAGAGTTCTATAGGTTGTACTTTAGTCGAATTAAATGTCAATAATTGTACTTCTCTTGAGCGCTTACGCTGTTATTATAGTTTGTTAAAAAACTTAGATGTAACTACTTGCACAGCACTTAAAAGCTTATATTGTTATAATAATAATTTAACAGAACTGGATGTCCGCAAAAATACTGCTCTGACAGATTTACATTGCCATTCTAACCAACTGACGGAGCTAGACGTTAGCAAAAATACTGCTTTGACAAGTTTAAGTTGCAATTCTAACCAACTGACAGAGCTGGACGTCAGTAAAAATACTGCTTTGACATATAGTAGTTGTAATGGACAAAATGCCGCGCTTACCTTATATGAAAAAAACGGCAAATGGATTGCTGATTTGAACACGATTGTTTCCCCGTCCAATTTTGAGCGGATCATCTCATTCAACAGAGGTACCTTCGATTTGGAAACCGGGCTTATCACTTTTGAAAGCAAGCCGTCATCCTTCACCTATACATATGATGTGGGAAAAGATGATAAAACCATGAATGTTAATGTCGATCTTACCGACCATGCCCACGCCTTTTCCGACTGGCAGGTGCGCACGCCTGCGACCTGTACGGAAAAAGGCGAGGAATACCGCACCTGTGCTTGCGGAGAGGAAGAGACAAGAGAAATAACAGCCCTGGGCCACAGCTTTACCAGCTACGTTTCCGACAACAACGCCACTTGCACGGAAAACGGAACAGAGACTGCCAAGTGTGACCGCTGCGATGCAACCGATACCCGCACAATTGAGAATTCAGCTCTGGGACATGATTATTCCGAAGAATGGACAATAGACAAAGAAGCTACCTGTACTCAACCGGGCAGCAAGTCTCATCACTGCACTCGTTGCAGAGATAAAGCCGATATTACCGAAATTCCTGCAGCAGGCCACAGCTTTGGGGAATGGTTTGTGGAAAAGCCCGCCTCCATGACAGAGGACGGCCTGGAAGTGAGAATCTGCTCGGTTTGTAAAGAGCGGGAAGAAAAAATCCTCCCCGCCGGCGAATATCTCCCCGGTGACGTTGACAACAATGGCAAAGTGGACGATAAAGATGCAACTTATCTGCTGATGCATATTTTTTATCCGGAAGACTATCCGGTGCGGCAGGACTGTGATTTTAACCATGACGGAGAAATAACCGATGAAGATGCATCCTATCTCCTCTATTACACATTTTTCCCGGATGATTATCCGTTAATCAAACAATAAAGAAAGAGGGAGGATTCCAAAATGAAAAAAACACTTACAGTTGTTCTTTGCCTGATGTTGGGTATCGCATCATTAGCGCCTGTCTTTGCTTCTGGATCTGATATTCCGGATATTGATTACCGCATTTCAGATACGGAGATTAAATTAGGCGAAACAGTCACGATCACGATTTCCGTCAGCGGTTATGAGCCCATCAGAGCAGGCGCATTGGCGTTTGAGTTCAATCAGGATGTATTGGAGGTCGTTGAGGGCGAATGGTTGGTAAAAAACACCTTATTGGCTCCCTTCGATCAGGAAACATTAAAAGCAGCTTTTGCATGCGCCAATGCACAGGATATCAGCGGAGATATTTTCAGCCTTACTCTAATGGCAAAATCAGACGCTCTGTCAGCGGGAGATATGGATATACAGATTGAACCGCAGTTGAGGAACGCAGATAGTGAAAATATAGAAACAGAAACTAACATCTCAATCCCGATCACCGTTTCCTGTGTTGAGCATAAATACGGCAACCTGATCCCTGAAGTGCCTGCAAAGTGCGGCGTAGATGGTAAAAAAGCATATTACGAGTGCTCGGTTTGCCATAAGCTGTTTGACGAAACCCAAACCGAAGTTGCCGCAGAACAGCTGATCATTCCAGCGCTCACCCATGTTTCCGAAGAAGGCTGGCACTCCGGCACTGATAATCACTGGAAAGTCTGCGCCAATGTCGGTTGCGGTCAGGTTATAGATGGTACAACAGCAGCTCACGAGTTTGAATGGGTAGTAGACACGCCCGCTACAGAAGATGCTCCAGGCGTTCAGCACGAGGAATGCGCCATATGTGGTTACAAGCGCAATGAGAACACTGAAATTCCCCAGCTTGACCATGTACATACTGGCATTACACACCACGAGGCCGTTGCCGCCAACTGCCACGAAACGGGTACGGTGGAATACTGGACCTGCTCCAGTGATAAGTGTGAAGGTAAATACTACGGTGATGCGGATTGCACCGCAGAACTCCAGTCAATTTCTACACCGATAGATCCGGCTAATCACGATGGCGGAACCGAGGTAAGAAACGCAATAGAGGCCACCTGCGGTGAAAATGGTTACACCGGCGATACTTATTGCCTCGGCTGCGGTGAGAAGATAGCCAATGGAGAGACAATTCTCGCAACAGGTGCACACGTCAATGCCGCTGGAGAGTGGGAAAGCAATGGATCTGATCACTGGCAGATATGCGACAGCTGCGGTACTGAGTTCAATAAAGCAGCACACACAGGCGGAGAAGCGACCTGTTCTGACAAGGCTGTCTGCACGGTATGCAATGAGGAGTACGGAGAGTTGGATCCGGACAATCACATAAATACCGAAATCCGTGATGCCGTAGCCGCAACCGAGGAGGCCGAGGGATATACCGGTGACAAATGGTGCCTGGACTGCAATCGAATGATCGAGGAAGGCACAGTGGTTGCTAAGCTTGACCATACTCATATCATGACTAAAACCGAAGCAAAAGCCGCTGCCTGCGAGGAAGACGGAAACATTGAGTATTATACCTGCTCCAAGTGCGGAAAAAAGTACAACGATGAAATTGGAACGCGGGAACTGGCAGATGCAGATATTATTATCAAAGCTACTGGTCACAGCTTCAGCACGGAGTGGAAATCGGATGCCGATAGGCACTGGCACGAATGCACCTGCGGCGAACACAGTGACGAGGGAGCGCATACCTTCGGCGAATGGACAATAACCAAAGAAGCAACCGAAACAGCAGCTGGCAGCATGGAAAGGGAATGTACCGTCTGCGGCTATGTACAGATAGAGATAATCAATGCTACTGGCAGCCCAACGGATGAGCCTGACGATCCCAATGTTCCGCAGACAGGAGATAACAACAATATCTTTTTATGGCTGGCTCTGATTGCTATCTGCAGTTGCGGCATAATAATTACAGCTTCTGCGAGAAAGAAAAACAGAACAAATAAATAAGATAATTTAAAAATAATGGCGAAGCTTTACCGCTCCGCCATTATTTTTTCTTAATAGAAATATAGGGTATAAATAATTTTAGTATATACGATTTCTGCCGCTCTGTTATGAATATTGTTCATCCGCTGAACCCATCCCATTTGATTTTCCGCCTTAAGCTGCTCAGTCACTCTCTCACGCTCTAGCATCTGTTGTACCAACTGCAAAAACAGTTTTTCTGCCTGACGGTCGATTTCAGCAAGGTGAGCGTTCAGCTTCCCGCTTGTCAGCAAGTTATAGTACAGAATTCTGTGGTGCTGTTTCAAATACCGTGCGTGCCGCTGTCTCCAAATACCGATAGGTTTATGTTCTTCTTCGGCAGGTATCAAGTTTGGAAGAAGATAATCTCCCGCCTGTGTGTATGTACCGCCCATTTGCTCAAATAATGATTTTCCCATTGTGTTTATCCTCCTGTTTTTTATTGTACTTTCATTTTACAAGAAAACAGAAAATAATACGAATATGCCGATTACAGATATAGCAAAACGCCGCCTTGGAACAAATCCAAGACGGCGTTTTCTGCTTTGGTATCAGATTGAACATTTCACGGCAAAGCCGCCTGCAAAAAAGTAGGTGTTCGTCCAATACCTGATTGGTGGAGGCGAGGGGAATTGAACCCCTGTCCGAAAATGCGGATTCGGGACTTTCTCCGAGCGCAGTCAGTTGTTTTTTATTCCCTGTTCCTCAGCCACAAATGACAAAGGCCGAGGCCTGGTAGCTTCATATTTGCACCTTATCCTCAAAGCTTTGGATAACGGCGTTCCCTGCAATTATGACACCGGTAAACCGCTCCTGCAGGCGGCGCGGACCGGCGGAAGCTGCAATTAAGCAGCTACAGGTTGAGTGTTATTTCTAGCGTTTATATTTACGCCCGATTGTTTAACGTGGTGACCGGAACCACGGCTCGCTTATCCCGCCCCCGTACATCCCCGTCGAAACCAGTACGCCCCCATTTAAATATTAAATTGTCGAACGCATGGCTATATTCAGCCATACGGGAAAATAATTATATCATACTTTTTTCTGATACGCCACTGTTTTATTTTGGCGCTATTCAAAATTCTTTGGGTCATAAAGCAGAGTCTTGCGTTCATCAGGACCAAAGCCGTTTCCTATTACCTCCCGTGCGTCCACTATGAACAAGAATGCCTTTGGGTCCTCCTGCTTAACAATGCGCCGCAGCTGCGCCGTCTCAGAACGTACTATCAAGCAAAGCAGCATCTGCACATGCGCGCCGGTATATGCTCCCACAGTATCAATTACCGTAACGCCCCGCTTCATTTCCCTATTTACCCGTTCGCTTATCTTATCGCCGCGGTGAGTTATTATATAATAGGCTTTAGCGCTGGTCACACCATCCTGAAGCAAATCTATGGTTTTAGTGCTGGCAAATACTGCTATAAGGGAATATAAGGCTACATTTACGCTTCTGTTGGCAATACCCGACGCCGCTATTATTACAAAATCAAATATTAGGATATATGTGCCCAGACTGCGCGCTGGAAAGCGCTTAAATATCAGTTTGGCAAGGATATCCGTACCTCCCGTGCTGCCGTTATTGCGCAGCACTATGCCCAGGCCGGCGCCATACATAACTCCGCCAAATACTCCTGCCAGCAGCGGGTCCTTCACTAGTGCGGGAATATTTATATAATCGGTCGCCAGAGACAATACCAGCGTCCCCACTAATGATTTTATGCCGAAATCACGGCCCAGTTCCTTCCAGCTGATAAGAAAAAGGGGTATATTTATAGCGATAATCATAAAACCGACGGGAATGGCCGGAACAAGATAATGGATAATAGTAGCAACGCCGCTGACGCCGCCCGGCGAAATATGATTGGGTATTATGAACCAGTTAAAGCCTATGCCCGCAAGAAGCGCACCCAATACTATCGCCGTATAATCGCTTATTTCCCTTAAAGTATTTTTGCTAAGTTTTTTCATAATTACCCGCCTTTCTTCTGCATTTATTATCTTTTCCCCATTAATATTATATCACAATGCAGAAAAAATTTTCAGCCGCCAAATTATAGATTTGTGATATTGGGCTAAGTTTAGGCTCTTTAAAAAAGCCTGTCTAATGTATGCCGTTTTTTGCCGGCATGTGGGGCGGCGCGGCCCCGGCCTTCGGCCGGGGCCAGCGTCACAGGGGGGCGG
>OJMH01002417.1_pt1 | contig 15705 bp, 14 predicted proteins | sample 1597111 | NCBI WGS metagenome assembly OJMH01 (sample SAMEA2452115, study PRJEB22498) | human gut metagenome | reverse complement strand
GGTGCAGTCAAAGACTTCTGCAAGTGCAAGAGCAACTTTAATAGCGCTATAAGCATCATTACATTGCCCCATGTCCAAGATCCTTGGAATACCGTCGATGGAACCAAGATCCAGGTCATTCAACCGGTATTTTCCGCAGGCAAGAGTGAGGATAAGGCTGTCAGGCGGCGTGAGCCTTGCGAAGTCGGAATAGTAACTTCTGCTCGGTGACGCACCGTCACAGCCGCCTATGAGGAAGAAGTGCTTTATCCTGCCCTCTTTCACAAGGCTTATTATCTTTTCGGCATTTGACAGCACTGCGTTGTGTGCAAAGCCTGTTGTTACTGTGTGACCGCCGTTCATGCCTGTCATTTCTCTGTCCTCATCATAGCCGCCGCACTCAATGGCTTTTTCTATAACAGGCGTAAAATCCTTGTCGTCGCCAATGTGCACAAGCTCAGGATATGACACGATAGAGGTGGTGAAAACTCTGTCGCAGTAGCTTTGACGGACAGGCATTATGCAGTTTGTTGTGAAAAGTATCGGTGCAGGGATATTGTGAAATTCCGACTGCTGATTTTGCCAGCCTGTGCCGAAATTGCCCTTTAGCTGCGGATAGGCTTTGAGCTTTGGATAACCATGGGCAGGGAGCATTTCACTGTGAGTGTAGATATTCACTCCTTTATCTTTGGTCTGCTCAAGGAGAAGTTTCATATCGTGCAGGTCATGACCGCTCACGACGATAAAAGGCCCTTTTTCAATTGTCAGTGGAACTTCTGTAGGGACAGGGTCGCCGTATGCGTCAGTGTTTGCGGCGTCGAGAAGTGCCATACATTTCAGGTTCACATTGCCTGTTTTAAGCACCAGCCCCAACAGCTTTTCAGGGTCGTTCTCACTGCCTATGGCACGCAGAGCCTTGTAGAAAAAGCTTGTCACCTCGCTGTCAGTTTTGCCAAGTGCCTGTGCGTGATAAGCATACGCCGCCATACCCTTTATTCCGAAGAGTATAAGTGATTTCAGCGAGCGGATATCCTCATGATCGTTCCACAGTTTTTTCATGTCGTAGTCATCAAACTTCTGAGAGCTGATGCGGTTTCGCTCAATGTGTATCTCCTCTGTGAGCTGTTTTATGGTGACATTATTGAAGTTCACGTTCGTGATAGTCGTAAAAAGCCCTTTGAGTATGAGCATATCTGTTTTTTCAGTTGACGAGCCATTTTCTGCGGCGTTTGCAAGGGCGATAAGTGCACCGATAAGCTCGTCTTGATAAACTGCTGTGTCGGCTTTTTTGCCGCATACGCCTACTTTTCCGTCACAGCCTGTGTTGTGTGCAGTCTGCTGACACTGGAAACAAAACATATCTTTCACTGGTAAGACCTCCGTTTATTTGTGATAGGTCTATTATGTACCGATATGTGAAATTTATTCCTGCGTTTTATGAGAAAAACAGCCTTACTGCAAGTGCAGAGAACACAAATCCCATGGCGTCGGAAAGGCACGCCGCGGCAAATACTGAGGGATAAGCTTTTTGCTTTATGGCTGAAAAATATACTGCTATGGTGTAGAATGTCGTTTCTGTTGAGCCCATTAAAACGCTTGCCACACGTCCGCTGTAGCTGTCAGGGGAAACGTTTGAAAGAATGGTTTCAAGGCAGGCGAGTGCGCCGCTCCCTGAAATTGGTCTGACTATGGCAAGGGGTATGCACTCTTCTGGAAAGCCCAGAAAAGTGGTCACAGGTCGGAGCAGTTTTGCTATAATATCAGCCGCACCTGATGATGTGAACATTCCCACTGCTGTCATAAGCAGAATGAGCATTGGTATCAGCCCCAAGGCGATTTTGAGGTTTTCAGTCGCACCCTCGCAGAACACATTCACTATATCCACCTTTTTCACAAGCCCATAGCAAAGTATAAAAACCATAAGCGCAGGCACGAAAATGTCACCGAAATTCATGGCGTTCGTCCTTTCTGATGTTGAGAGCATAGACCATAAGACAGCCTGCGGTCACGGAGATAAGGGAGGAGAAAATGATAGCAGGCGTTACGTCAAAGGGGGATACTGCACCATGTTCAAGGCGCATTGCCGCAATGGTGGAGGGGATAAGCTGAATGGAAGCCGTGTTAAGCACCACAAGCATAGAAATGCACTTCTTTCGTGCCGTGGGCGGAAGCTTCTGCATGGCTTTCACTGTGGCTATGCCTGAGGGTGTGGCGGCATTGCCTAATCCTAAAAGGTTTGCGGTCAGGTTCATTGTCACAGCATTCATGACCTCGGGGCAGTGTGCGGCATCTCTGAATAGTAGCCTTGTGACAGGGGATAGCATACGGGCAATGACCGCTGTTATGCCAGCCTTTTCACATATCTTCATAAGTCCGCCCCAAAGACACATCGAGCCACTCAGGTATATGACAAGCTCCACCGCTTTGTTACATCCTTCAAGAGAAGCCACTGATACTGCTGTCATGTCGCCTTTAAGAAAACCGCATAACAAGGCGGATAGGGACAATATCACAATTATTACGCTTAATATAATTAACACTCCTTTCAGCTAGTATTCATATCAAGTTAATATATAAAAAACTTTGACAATAAGTGTGAAATTTTGGTGATAACGCTTGACAAATGTAATTATGTTTGTTATAATATGTTTATCATAAGATTTATGTTAAATGAAATACTATTTTTGTGTTTCAAATTAATTTAAAGGGGATTGATTTTATGAAATCTACAGGAATTGTAAGAAAAGTTGACGAGCTTGGAAGAATAGTTCTTCCTATCGAGCTCAGAAGAACCTACGACCTTGCTGTTAAGGACGCTATCGAGATCTATACAGATGATGACAAGATCATTCTGAAGAAGTTCCAGAGAACTTGTATCTTCTGCGGAAGCGGTGAAGAGTGCGTTGAATACAAGGGCAAGACAATTTGTGCAGCTTGTATGGCAGAGCTCAAGGGCGAGAACAAGTAATTACATATTTGTAGTAATATTATGAAACAGACAGGACGGACATGAAAGTGTTTGTCCTGTTTTTATTTTATGTGATAGAAAAAGCGTGTATGCCAAAAAACATACACGCTTTTTTATATTATAAGCTTTTTGAAATCATCTTCGCTGCCATTAAATACCGTCATGTGGAGATATTCGCCGCTTTCATAGAATGAGAATTTTACACGGTTGGTATAAGTCCAAAACGTCCAATCCATATCCTCGTCAGGCTTTGAAAACAGGCTCTCATACCATATCTTGTCCTTGTTAAATCTGCTGTCTGAAGCAACGATGTTTTTGTACGTCCGTTCTGTGCAGTATATGACAGGTCTTACGCCGTATTGCTTTTCTATCCTGTCGCAGAAGTCTGCAAGGTTATCTGCGGCTTCGTAATAGTCAGGGGGCAGAAGTCTGTAAAGTCCTCTCAGTCTTACCTCCACTGCAGGGATAAGCCTGCCGCTTAGATCCTCGCCCACAGCATTTATGAAATGCTCTGCCTGCTTAGTGCCGTCAGTATCAAGCTCAAGCACATGATACGCTCCCACTGATATATCAGTGTCCTTTGAGCCGTTCCAGTTGTCACGGAACGCACCGTCCTCAAAGGTAGTGCCTTTGGTGGCTCTTATATAGGCGGTCTGGATATTCTGCTTAGCAAAACTCTTCCAGCGTATCTCGCCCATTGACTCTGTTACAACAGGTCCTCTTATTGGATAGTCACGCTTTTTCGGCTCATTGAACCACAGTCTGCCTGTATACAAAAGCACCGCAAGGTTTATCACAAGCACAACTGCACACAGTATTATCAGCCGTTTTACGAGCTTTTTCAGAAATCTGTGACGCGGCTTTTCTTCCTCGTAGACCTCGTAATTTGTGTAGTTTGAAAGGTCACGATCGTCATACTCGCTGTCTATTTTGTTTATAGCTTCCTTGTCAAGCTTGAATTTCTTGCTGCGTTTCATTAGCAGTATCCTCTCGGTTAAATTCCTCAGAATTTGCGATAAGCTCCGCAAAGGTATATGTGTCAAGCTTGTTCCTTACCATTTCAGATATCTCGTTAAAAGCTTTCTGATAACAGCAGATACCGTCTGCACCTCTGTTGCAGGTGCAGTCTGGGGAAAGACATCTTGAAAAATAATATGTACCCTCTATGGCTTCAAGAACGTCTTTCAAGGTAAGCTGTGCAGGGTCTTTATTTATGATATAGCCCCCCTGCGTGCCTTTATATGACTTCACTATATCAGCCGCAACAAGCTTTCTCAGTATCTTCAGCGCAAATCGAAGTGTAACGCAGGCATCATTGGAAATGGTCTTTGCGTCCATTTTGTCTCTTTCGCGGCATAGAACGGATACTATTCTTACTGCGTAATCCGCCTCAAGTGTTATAAACATTTATTTCCTCCGAAACTTAGTCAAGATAATCTCTTACCTTGTTGCTCCTGTTAGGGTGACGGAGCTTTCTGAGAGCCTTTGCCTCTATCTGACGTATTCTCTCACGGGTAACGTTGAACTGCTGACCTACTTCTTCAAGAGTTCTTGAACGTCCGTCCTTAAGACCAAAACGCAGTCTGAGCACCTTCTCTTCTCTCTCTGTAAGAGTGGAAAGCACCTGATTTATCTGCTCTTTAAGAAGCACAAGTGAAGCGGCTTCTGCCGGAGCCGGAGCGTCATCATCAGGGATAAAGTCGCCAAGATGTGAGTCCTCCTCCTCACCGATAGGTGTTTCAAGAGAAACAGGGTCCTGAGCGATACGCATTATCTCTCTTACTCTTTCAACGCTCATATCAAGCTCTTTTGCTATTTCCTCAGGTGACGGATCATGACCGTTCTTGTGGAGAAGCTGTGAGGATACTTTCTTTACCTTTGTGATAGTTTCTACCATGTGTACAGGTATTCTGATAGTTCTTGCCTGATCGGCGATCGCTCTTGTTATAGCCTGTCTTATCCACCATGTGGCATATGTGGAGAATTTGAAGCCCTTTGTATAGTCGAATTTTTCAACGGCTTTGATAAGACCCATGTTGCCTTCCTGGATAAGGTCAAGGAAGCTCATTCCTCTGCCCACATATTTCTTTGCGATAGAAACAACAAGTCTGAGGTTTGCTTCTGCCAGTCTTTTTCTTGCTTTTTTAGCGTCCTTTTCATTGCCGCTAGACATCTTTTCTGCAAGCTGTATCTCCTCCTCGGAGGTAAGAAGCGGCACTCTGCCTATTTCCTTAAGGTAGATCTTGACCGGGTCGTCGATAGCGATCCCGTCGGTTGAAAGGGAAATATCAACGCCGTCCTGATCCAGATCGTCTTCTGGGTTTACCATGTCAAGGCTGTCGTCGGTGATGATATCATCAATTATCTCAATGTTATTTGCGGCACAGCTATCATAGAAGCTGTCCATTTGCTCGACGTCATAGTCGAGCTTTTCAAGAGCGTCAGTTATCTCTTTTGTAGTGAGCTTGCCTGTAGTTTTGCCGTGTTCCATAAGGTTATCAAGTATCTGTTTCTTGTCTGTCATTTCAAACACTCCAATCTCAATTTTTACATCGGTTGATCTTTGCTAATTCTTTTTGCGCATTTCTTCAAACTTTTTGAAGAAGTCATCGTCGGATATATCCTCCTGTTTCTCCTTCGGCTTGTAGTTTAAAAGCACATTTATATAATCCTCAGCGACCTTGGCGTCAATGCCCAGTTCGCTGTATTTTTCCAGTATCTCCGTTATCTTACCCACTTCCTCGGGTGAAAATTCACCATTAAAAGATGATACAGAGCAATCCTGCAAATCGGTTATCTTGCTCGTCAGGCTTTCGTAAACACGCCTATTGAAGCTGGTAACGAATTTGTCGGGCGGAAGCCTTTTGAGAACATCTCCGCAGGCGTCATGATTATTGTAGAGATAATATATGATACCCGCTTCGGCGGCGGATTCTCGTCTGTGTTCATTGGCTTCGGGGTTTATGGTGTCACGCTTGTCAGCGAAGGTTATAGTGCGAGTCCATTCCTTTTTGCTATACTGATAGCGACGGTTTTTAAGTATAGCATTAAGTTCTGCGTTGACAGTTGTGATGCTCACATTCTGTTCAGCCGCCACCTTTTTTGCGTATATCTCACGCTCAGTAGGGGAGCTTATATCCGCAAGGACTTTATAGGCTTTTTTGAGATAATCTATCCTGCCTATATCAGTGTCCATATCAATGCCGTCTTTGCATTTTTCTAGCTCAAACTCTATTGCACCGTCTGATTTTTTCAGCAAATGGCGAAAGTGGTCTGCTCCGAATTTGTTTATGTACTCATCAGGGTCTTTTGCACCGTTCATTTTTATAACTGTGGTCTTAAGGCCAGTTTCACCTAGAATTTTTATTGCTCTCGTTGTGGCTTTCTGACCTGCGCCATCTGCGTCATAGCATATGACAACGTTGTCTGCGTAGTTGGATATTATCTTCGCCTGCTCAGGGGTGAGCGCAGTTCCGCAGGAAGCTACGGCATTCTCAAAGCCTGCCTGATTAAGGGAAATTACGTCAAGGTTACCCTCGCACAGAAGAATGGTCTTATCTTTCACTGCGGCGTTTTTGGCGAAGTTCATGGAGAAAAGAAATCTGTTTTTTGAATACACAAGGGTATCTTTTGAGTTAAGGTATTTTCTCTTATCGTCAGGTGTGAGCGCTCTTCCGCCAAAGCCCACTATATGACCTGCAAGGTCGATAAAAGGGAACATTGCACGATTTACGAAGAAATCAAACGTATTTCGGGTATTCTTCTGTGAACGTGAGATAAGCGAGCCTTGCTCCAATTCTTCCTCGGTGAAGCCCTCAGAGAGCATATAGCTTTTCAAGGCAGACCAACTGTTTGGAGCAAAGCCCATTCCATATTTCTTTATGGTTTCAATACTGAGCTTACGTTTGTTTATAAGATAGTCAAGACATTCCTTGCCCTGTGGTGTCTTTAGCTGATGATAGAAAAACCTTGCGGCTGTTTTATTCATTTCATAGAAGCGCTTTCTGGTATCGGTGCGCTTGTTGTCATAGCCGTTATCCTCCGGAAGCGGCACTCCGCCACGTTCTGCAAGGAGCTTGACAGCTTCCCAATAGTCCAGATTATTGTACTTCATTGTAAAAGTGATAACATCTCCGCCTGCTCCGCAGCCAAAGCAGTGAAAATACTCTTTGTCAGGGTGAATATGGCAGGACGGGGTTTTTTCGTTGTGAAAAGGGCAGAGGCAAACATAATCTCTGCCTGTTCTTTTGAGGGTGACGTAGCTGCTCATGACCTCTGCGATAGGGTTGGCAGCTTTAAGTCTTTCTATAAAATCTATAGGCAGCGGCAAATTTCTTCCTCCTTGGGTATGCGCTAATACTTTGTCCACCCCAATGGGATAAACAGATTTTTAAAGGTCTCAATGGCAAAGCCGTCTGTCATGCCTGATATGTAATCGCAGATAGCACGGTCAATTCCGAACTGATAGGCGAGATTCATATAAAAGGCAGGCAGCTTTTCGATATGATGAACATAGTAGTCATAGAGCTTTGCTATCATGTCTTTAGCCTTGACTTCTTCTGATTTGCACTTTGGATTTGTGTACACAAAGTCAAACATAAATCTATGCAGTGCAGTGTAGGCGTCACTCACTTCGTCGTCCATATGCAGGCTTTCAGCTCCGCCCTTGATAAGCGAGGTCACAAGAGTGGTTATCCTCTCAGACTTGGATCCGCCAAGAACCTTTGTGATGTTCTTCGGGATATCCTCCTCGGTCATAATGCCTGCACGAACGGAATCGTCGATATCGTGATTTATATAGGCGATAACGTCTGCAAATCGCACAACATAGCCCTCTTTCGTGTCGGATATCATGTTAGTGTGCTTTAATATTCCGTCACGGACTTCTTCTGTGAGGTCAAGACCCTTGCCGTCTTTTTCCAAAATATCCACTACACGCAGGCTTTGCTCATAGTGGTGAAAGCCGTCAGGGTTAAGCTCGTTGAGAGCCCTTTCTCCTGCATGACCAAAAGGCGTATGACCAAGGTCATGACCCAGTGCGATAGCTTCGGTGAGATCTTCGTTGAGCCGCAAAGCCCGTGAGATAGTCCGTGCGATCTGACTTACCTCAAGGGTATGAGTAAGTCGTGTTCTATAATGGTCGCCTGCAGGGGACAGATAGACCTGAGTTTTATGCTTCAGCCGTCTGAAAGAGTTGCAGTGAAGTATCCTGTCACGGTCACGCTGGAAACACGTCCTCAGCGGACAAGGTTCGCAAGGATCTTTACGCCCTTTTGAATCAACAGACAAGCAGGCGTTTTCGCTCAGAAATTGTTTTTCAAACAACTCGGTTTGTTCTCTCGGCAGCACAAAAATTCCCCCTTACAGTATATAAAACATACTAACTCTATATAATATATACTATAATAGTTCAAAAAAGCCTTTATTTTTACATAAAGGCTGAATGTTTTTGTATAATCGCACAAATTTCATGCAAAATCAGCAAGAAGATTTGTTTCTTCTGACAATTCAAGCTTGCCGCAGGATATATCCGTAAGCTGTTTTTTCAGCTTGTCTGATAATTCAGACTTCACAAGAAACGCAAGATCTACAGAATCGGCAAAGTCCTCTTTTTCCATTATCACGCCATATTCAGGCAGCGCATAGCTGACCTTGCCATAAAGTGTATAGTCGCAGGAAAAGGATATTCTTGAACACTCACACATTTTCATTTTTCTTGCAGCGTTCACCGCCATTGAACAACCCTGAGAATAGGCTCTTGTAAGACCGCTTGCCCCCAAAAGTATTCCACCGAAATATCGTGTCACCACCACACAAACGTCTGTAAGCCCAGATTTGTTTATTACATCAAGCACTGGCACTCCGCCTGTACCCTGTGGCTCGCCGTCGTCGCTGTATCGTGAAACGTTACCCTCTCTCAACACATAGGCATAGACGTTGTGCCTAGCCTTGCGGTTTTCGGCTTTTATCCTGTTTATAAATGCGACAGCCTCATCAGCGGTGCTGACAGGTGCGATATGCCCGATAAATTCGGACTTTTTCTCCGTAAAGCTCGCCTGAGCTTCCTCATAGATTGTTGTATATCCCATTTGGTTTCCTCATATAAAAGAAAAAAGGAACGGAATTATCCGTTCCCTTTGAAAATTAGTCAAGATTAAATCTCTTCTTGAATCTGTCAACACGTCCGCCTGTATCTACGAGCTTCTGCTTACCTGTGTAGAATGGGTGGCACTTAGAACAAATTTCAACCTTGATATCCTTCTTTGTAGAACGAGTATGGATAACATTACCGCAAGCGCAAGTAATTGTTGTTTCCTCATACTTTGGGTGAATTCCTTCTCTCATTTGACTTCCTCCTTCCAAACTAAAATTATGACTCATAGAAGCCCATCATTTCAGTTTAGACAGTAGTTCTATGTAGTATTTATCAATATGCCGAACAAATCAGCTTTATTATTATACCATTATATACGTCACTTGTCAAGCACTTAACACTTTTTTTACATTTATCCTGCTCGTTTCGACAAAACAAAAAGGCAACCCATTGGCTGCCCTTTGCTTGTGTAAAAATTTTGGAGAGGATGAAACGAGCTAAGAGTTTGATCTTAGTGTTTACATTCTTTTTCTTTCTCTGTTCTACATTACATATTATAGCCTTTAGGGGCTGTAACTTCAAGAACAGACAAGTTACATTTCACTACAATACTGTTACAAATTATTTCAATTTGTAACTTTAAAATAACCTTAAATTTTTCTCAAAGCAGGCTTATTATTCGTGGTCAACTCCATATGCTGCACGGTATTCCAGCATTTTGTCAAGATACTCTTTGCCCTCAACAACACCGTCCTGAATAGCCTTGATGATATCGTTGATGTTTACGATAGAGTATACCTTTACGCCAAAGTCTTTATAAGCCTGTTCAACAGCTGAAAGGTCGGTGTCAAGAGCCTTTTCCATTCTGTCAACTGTTATCACCATGCCTGTTACGTTTACGTCTGCGGCACTTTTGAGCTTTGGCATTGACTCTCTGAGAGCCTTGCCAGATGTCATAACATCGTCGATGATTATTACCTTTTCTCCGTCTGCAAGCTTCTTTCCAACGAACATTCCGCCCTCGCCGTGATCCTTAGCTTCCTTTCTGTCAAAGCAGTAAGAAACGTCAATGCCATACTTTGTTGCAAGTGCGATAACGGCTGAAACAGCAAGAGGGATACCCTTATATGCAGGTCCGAAAAGTGTTTCAACAGGTATTTTGTTGTCAGCTATGCAATCAGCGTAAAAGCCGCCCAGCTTTGCAAGCTGTTCGCCTGTTTTATAGTTTCCGCAGTTGATGAAATATGGAGCTTTTCTGCCACTTTTAAGAGTGAAGTCGCCAAATGTGAGAACTCCGCTGTCTACCATAAATTTTATAAATTCTTCCTTGTAGGTCATATTGAACTTCCTTTCAATTATGTTATTTTGATTATACCACATTTTTTACGGCTTTGCAAGGTTTTTTTGTCTGCCGAACATAAGTCCGTGAGAGCCTGTGGCAAGGCAGAAAACGCCGTGTTCTCGCATATCTCCGCATATTGAGTGTATAACGCCGTATTGCTGTCTATCGGTATTTATACGTGCGAAGCTTTCGCCCAGATCATCAGAAATAAAAAAGCCGTATTCGCCACTGATATTTCCTGTGACATACATTGCAGGAGTTTCCTCAAGTCCTTTTCCAAAGCCTATGCAGTTTATCCTGTCCTCAGGGAGAATATCACTTATACCCACGCTGTCACTCTTTATCTCAAAGCGGTAAAGTCCCTTTATGCCGTTTGCAAGCCAGAATACTCCGCTTTTATCTGGCTGTCTTGAAAGCTGATAGTGAGCGTATCGTGGACACTTTATGTCCGCTTTTATGGACACTTCTCTGAAAGTTGCACCTTTGTCACGGCTGATGTAAAGCCCCAGATTTTCTCTTTCTGCTATGGCGAAGAAAAGATCGCTGTTGTAATAGTCCGAGAAAATTTTTACGTTGTGTTCATCTGCAGAGTTTCCACTGCTGTCCGTAAAAATGGACTTTTGCCATGTTTTTCCCTCATCGTCGGTATAGCAGACAGCCTTGTTAGAAAAGCCTCTGCCGCCTGCAACAGCCCACATTATGCGTTTGCCGTCGGCAGATATCGCTGTCCAACCTGAGTCTACATTAGGCTTTTCGATGTTGTCAAGCTTTTTGTCTATAAACTCAGAAAGCCCACGGGGCATGGGAAGTCTTTCCCACGTTGAACCGCAATCTTTGGATAAGATCAGACCACCTTTTGTTTTGCCTGTCCAGTTGCCACGGGGAGTTGAGACGATGTATTCTGGGTCGCTGAGGGTGAGATCAGCATTAAGGCAGGTGATGTAGCGGTCGCCATTTTCGTTTGCAAAGGAATTTTCGCACTCACTGTCATAATCTTCAAAGGCAAAGCCACCAAGGTCGCCAATGATATCTATAATGCGATTCCTGCCATGGGGAGTGGTGTATACATTAAGGTGAACAGTTTCCTCTATGCCCTCGCAGAATGGTTTGACAAGCACATCTCCGCTTGCAAGACCTGTTATCATGAACAGACCTGTTCCTGTATTGAACAAGGCTGTGTCGCTGTCAAAAGGTGAAAGCTTTATGTCGCTTATCCAGTGAACACAGTTTCCGCCGCCGTTGTATCGTGGTTTCATGTATGGGATATTCCAATCGAAGCGGCAATATTCAAGCCTGTTCATTATTATCTTCCAGCTTTCACCGCTGTCGGTGCTTGTATAGATTATATCTCCGCCATTTTTCCGGCAGACAGTTGATAGCAAAAGCATTTTGCCGTTGGAACATATTCCGCTGTAGCCGCATGGGATATGGTCCTCGGGGGTGATGTCTTTGTTAAAAACAGGCACGCCATTTTCAATGCGGTATCTGTATACCTTGCCGCCTGAAAGCGAGCCTGTGTCGCAGGCATAAGCACCCATGCCACCGTAGAATACTTCTCCGCTTGAAGCAAAAGTGATGTATATATATCTGCTGTCGCTGGTGATACGCTGTGGCACGAAGCCATAATAGGAGGAGTTTTCGTATTTCACAGGGTCGGGGGCGGTGAGGGGAACGAAGCTTTTCAAGCCGTCTGTGGAGCAATACAGAGTGTGACCTCTTGTTACACCGTCAGGGGAGTTTGCTTCACCTGAACAGCCTGCAATAAAAAGTTTGCCCTCACTGTCTGTCCATATAAGCGAGATGTTTTTCTCACCAAACAGGTCTACGCTTTGCCAGCTATCGCCCATATCCTCAGAATAGATAATACCTGCGGTCTGAGAGCCGAAATACAGCCTGCCGTTTTTGTAAATAAGTCTGTCACCTGTGGCTCTGCCAACTTCGTTTCCGTGAACGCTGCATGGCAGTGTCTTTTGTATTATATTTTCTCCCTTGTCATCAGATATGCAGATATAATTTGAGCGTTTATCTCCGCAGGTGAAAAACAGCTTATTGGGGTCGTTTTCGTCAAGGGCTATTGCAAGGGGATAGGTCTGAGCAGGGTCGTCTGCGGTAACTTTTTCTGCCAGATAGACCCATGTGCTTTTGTCAAAGTCATAGCGATAAACGCCACCGATGTCGGTGCGTATATAAAGCGTTCTGCTGTCGGTGGGGTGGAAAGTGATACCTGTCACAAAGCCGCCTCCGCCTATTTTCAGATTGCCATATTCGTATTTGACAGGCGAAAGAATTTTCATATATTTCTCCGTTACCATTCGATAGTAGAAACGTCAACAGGGTCTTTGTTTATCTCAACTTTATCTACCTTGCTGTTTTTGACGGTTATAACTCTGTCAGCCATTGGTGCGATTGCAGAGTTGTGGGTGATGACTATAACTGTCACACCGTCATTTCGGCAGGTATCCTGCAAAAGTCTGAGGATATTTTTACCTGTGTTGTAATCAAGAGCGCCCGTTGGTTCGTCGCAAAGAAGAAGCTTAGGATTTTTCGCCAATGCTCGTGCGATAGAAACACGCTGCTGTTCGCCGCCTGAAAGCTGGGAGGGGAAGTTGTTCATTCTGTCCTCAAGTCCCACTTTTTTCAGCACTTCTTCAGGCTGTGAGGCATGTGCGCATATCTGTGTGGCAAGCTCTACATTTTCCTTAGCAGTAAGATTATTCACAAGGTTATAGAATTGAAAAACAAAGCCTATGTCATATCTGCGGTATGTTGTGAGCTGCTTTTTATTAAAAGTGGCAATGTCCTTGCCGTCAACAAGGATCTTGCCCTCGTCGCAGGTATCCATGCCGCCGAGCATATTAAGTATAGTAGTTTTTCCTGCACCGCTTGCGCCTACTATAACAGCAAATTCGCCTTTTTCTATCTCAAATGAAACACCGTCTGCGGCATTTATGGTTATCTCGCCCATTTTGTATCTTTTATAAACGTTCTCGAATTTTACAAAGCTCATAGTCTGCACCCCCATATTGTCTTTACGTTATTGTATCACAATAATATGAACATTTCAAGGGCTTTTGCCACTTGAAAAGGTGAAAGTGATATGTTATAATTGTATCTGAAATAGGCGTGAGCCTCACATTTTGACAAGGAGAGATATAAATGGAATTTCAGAAGCTTATTGAAAGCAGAAGAAGCATAAGAAAATATGACGGCAGTAAAAAGGTAACAAAAGAGCAGATAGAAACGCTCATATCTGCCGCAACAGAAGCGCCATCGTGGAAAAACTCTGAAACTGCAAGGTATTACTGCGTTCTCAGTGACGAGATGACAAAGAGGGTAAGAGATGAGTGCTTGCCTGGATTTAACAGAGAAAGGTCTGAAAATGCGGCGCTTCTTGTAACGACTTTTGTACATACAAGAGCAGGTTTTGACAAAGAGGGTGCTCCTGATAATGAAGTCGGCAATGGCTGGGGTTTTTACGATCTTGGTCTGCACAATGAGATACTTCTTCTCAAAGCGGCTGAGCTTGGCTTAGGCTCGCTTGTAATGGGCATCAGGGACGGAGAAAAGCTCCGCGAGGTGCTTGAAATACCTGAAAGCGAGATCGTAGTATCGGTTATAGCCGTTGGCTATCCTGCAGAAGCCCCTGCCAGACCTAAAAGGAGAGCTGTTGAGGATATTGCAAAGTTCTTTTAATATGGGAGTTATGCAGTTTTTTAGCTTGTATTTGTGATATTGACCTTCCTGCGCTTTAGTTTGGTCGTCAGACCTTTCTTACAGCATGGGGAGGTCTTTTTTTGCATAAAAATAAGGCGTTAGAACAAAATCTAACGCCTTACTGATATTCTTTTGAACACGAAGTCTTATCGTTGTCCCATTACAAAACTTGTGAATTGGCTTAAAACCTTACTTCATAGCCTCTTCAACTGCAACTGCGCAAGCAACTGTAGCACCAACCATTGGGTTGTTGCCCATGCCGATAAGACCCATCATCTCAACGTGTGCAGGAACTGAAGAAGAACCAGCAAACTGAGCGTCGCTGTGCATTCTTCCCATTGTATCTGTCATACCATAAGAAGCAGGACCAGCAGCCATGTTATCTGGGTGCAGAGTTCTACCTGTTCCTCCGCCTGATGCAACTGAGAAGTACTTCTTGCCCTTCTCAAGTCTTTCCTTCTTGTATGTACCTGCAACTGGGTGCTGGAATCTTGTTGGGTTTGTTGAGTTACCTGTGATAGAAACGTCAACATTTTCCTTCCACATGATAGCAACGCCCTCGGTAACATCGTTAGCACCGTAGCAGTTTACCTTAGCTCTCAGACCGTCAGAGTATGCCTTGCGGAATACTTCCTTAACTTCGCCTGTGTAGTAATCCATTTCTGTTTCAACATATGTGAAGCCGTTGATTCTGGCGATGATCTGTGCAGCGTCCTTGCCAAGACCGTTAAGAATAACTCTCAGAGGCTTTGTTCTAACCTTGTTAGCCTTCTCAGCGATACCGATAGCACCCTCAGCGGCAGCGAATGATTCGTGGCCTGCGAGGAATGCGAAGCACTCTGTGTCCTCTTCAAGAAGCATCTTGCCGAGGTTACCGTGACCAAGACCAACCTTTCTCTGGTCAGCTACAGAACCAGGGATACAGAAAGCCTGAAGTCCTTCGCCGATTGCTGCTGCTGCGTCAGCTGCTCTTCTGCAGCCTTTCTTGATTGCGATCGCTGCACCTACAGTGTAAGCCCAGCAAGCGTTCTCGAAACAGATGGGCTGGATTTTCTTTACCTGATTGTAAACATCCAGGCCGGCATCTTTGGTGATTTTTTCAGCTTCTTCGATGGAAGCAATTCCGTAGCTATTTAAAACAGCGTTAATCTTGTCAATTCTTCTTTCATAAGACTCAAATAATGCCATGCTTCGTTACCTCCTCCTTTTATTCCTGTCTGGGATCGATGATTCTTACAGCATCATCCACACGACCATACTGACCGGATGCTTTCTCATATGCTGTCTGAGCGTCATCGCCCTTCTTCATAAAGTCTGTCATCTTGCCGAAGTTTACAAACTTGTAGCCGATGATCTGATCGTCTGCATCCAGAGCGATACCGGTTACATAACCTTCAGCCATTTCAAGGTAACGAGGGCCTTTCTTCAGGGTACCATACATAGTACCAACCTGGCTTCTTAAGCCCTTGCCCAGATCCTCCAGACCTGCACCGATCGGCAGACCTTCTTCAGAGAATGCGGACTGTGTACGACCATAAACGATCTGTAAGAACAGCTCTCTCATAGCTGTATTGATGGCATCACATACAAGGTCAGTGTTCAGAGCCT
>OJMH01002404.1_pt1 | contig 15746 bp, 12 predicted proteins | sample 1597111 | NCBI WGS metagenome assembly OJMH01 (sample SAMEA2452115, study PRJEB22498) | human gut metagenome | reverse complement strand
GCTTTTTCCGCCGGCAGCGGCAACATCAGGCGGAACGGGGCTGCCGCTGCCAATTGACAGAGGCAGCAGACGAAGAGGAAGTTGAACAGAAATTTCATAATCGGCGTCCCTCGATAAAGCTGATAATTTGGTTTTCCTTGTCATAAAATACCCCCGTTTGGGGCGTCATGCAAATTTCAATCGGCCGGAGAATGGATTCGTTCATTGATGCGCGGCAATATCTCCGGCCAGCTGTTCGACCAGTTCCGGCGTGAAATACTGCATGACGACGACATGCGCCAGCGGCCCGAAATGACGGCAGTCGTTGCAGGCCATGCAGTAACGGTGGACGATTTCCGGCGCCGGCCGCCGGAAGCAGACGGTGTTGGACCACGGATTGACCCAGTTCGGCACCTGATGGTCGGCCAGCTTCCGCTGCAGCAGCCGGGTCATCGCCAGAATGTGGGCGGCCTGCGCCCGGAATCCTTCGGCTCCGGTGGTCATCACCCGCCAGTAAAGTTTCAGCGGGTCGAAGCCGCTGCGCGAACAACTGATGGTCGGAATGGCACCGTTGAGATAGGGCACCTCGATGGCGTTCAGGTCGTCGAGAACAGCTTTCCGGCAGAGAAATGCGCCGGCCGGTTCATTCATGGCCAGGAATTTGTGACCGGAAACCGCCAGGGAATCAAAATGCTGAACTTCGGCCTGCAGAATCCGCCGCGCTTCCGCGTCCTCCAGCCACGGCAGATAACCGCCGAACAACGCGACATCCAGGTGGCGGTAGACCGCCGGCGGCCGGATTTCCGCCAGTACCGCGGCGATGCCGGCTTGATCGTCGATGGCGCCCTTGAACGTGCCGCCGATGGCGATGGCGACCAGTGCCGGCCGTCCCGGTTCCAGTTGCCGGCGGAAATCGGCGATATCCATCGGTCCGGCCGGCTGCGCGGCGATAATCCTGGTTTCGATATTCTGCACATCTCCGAGTTTTTTGACCGAATAATGCGCCTCTTCCGAGACATAGAGAATCGGCGGCAGCGGCGAACGGGCGGCCAGCGCCTTGCGGCCGAAGTAGATGCCGTGCATATTGCCGTCGGTGCCGCCGTTGGTGACGAATCCCCAGTGGCTGCCGTTGAAGCCGAACGAATCGGCCAGAAAATCGATGACCCGGCGTTCGAATTCGTCGGTATTGAGCATGTCCCACTCGGTTTTGTACGGATCGCCGACGTTGATCAGCGTGACATCGGCCAGCCCGGTTTCCGCCAGCCAGCGGTAATAATCCCGCAGATTGACCTCCTGGTCGAACGGATAGCCCATTTGGTGGAACTGGCGGTCGACCAGCGCCCTGGCGCAGTCGGTCAGATGCGCCAGCGTCGCCGTGTCCGGCCGGGACGGCAGAGAGATGGTTTTCATTGGCGGCCCTCAAAAAGTAATCAGACAAAAAAGAAACCGCCGGGAAAGCTCCGGCGGAAAACAATGGTTCTACTATAGTTTACAGTTTCGCTTTTGTCAAATCATTAGCTTGTCCGACTTCGGGGGTGTTTCAGTTTTTTTTATTGTGCTATCCGACGGTACTAAATGAAAGAAACGTACTGCTGGAACAATTTCTTGTCGGACGCCTTCATGTACGCCTCCTCGGCGGAAATGACTCCGGCGAGCATCAGTTCCCGCAGCGAACCGTCCATCGAGCACATCCCTTCCGATTTGTGCGATTCGATGATGGTCCGGATATTGGAAATCTGTCCTTCCCGGATGCAATTGGGCAACCCTTCGTTCCACAGCAGGATTTCATGCGCCGCCACCCGGCCGCCGGCTTTGCGGCGGCAGAGGATCTGCGAAGCGATGCCGCGCAGGCTTTCCGCCAGCATCGTCCGGATCTGGGCCTGCTCGTCGGCGGGAAAGGCATCGATGATCCGGTCGATGGTTTTCGGCGCGTTGTTGGTGTGCAGAGTGGCGAAGACCAGCATGCCCATGCCGGCGCAGCTCAATCCGGTCCGGATGGTGTCCAGGTCGCGCATTTCGCCGATCAGCACGATGTCCGGGTCGGAACGCATGGCGCTCAACAGCGCCTGCGAGAAGGACGGCGAATGGACGCCGACTTCCCGGTGGACGATGAAAGAACGCTTGTTGGCATGGACGAACTCGATCGGCTCCTCAATGGTGATGATATGCTTGTAATAGTTGGAGTTGATATAATCGATCATCGCCGCCAGCGTCGTCGATTTGCCGCTGCCGGTCGGCCCGGTGATCAGGATCAGTCCGCTTCTGATATGGCACAGATCGGTCATCACTTTGGGCATGCCGAGCTCCTTCAGCGTCGTCACCCGGCTTGGAATATGGCGCAGCACCGCGCCGGGGCCGTTGGTGTTGACGAAGAAATTGGTCCGGAACCGGGCGACCTCCGGAATTTCGTAGGCGAAATCCAGGTCATGGGTCTGTTTGAAATGTTCCCAGCGATCCGGCGGGCAGATGGCCTGCATCGCTTCTTCAACATCGTCCGGCGAATAACTGGTTTCATCGATCGCTTCGAGCCGGCCGTTGAGCCGGATTCGGATCGGCTGGTCGGCGGCGAAGTGCAAATCGGAACCTTTGCGTTCCAGCAGGGTGTGCAAATATGAATCGATATTGCGCATGACGTTACCTCGTTTTCTTGCGGTTGGCCATCAGTTTTTTCGCTTCCCTTATGGCGACTTCCTGCTTGAGAATCTCGATCGCTTCCGGGTCTCTCATGTGGTCGAACGCCACCTCCGATGAAATATGCCCGGCTTTGAATTTGTCGATCAGGCATTGGTCGAAGGAGCGCATGCCGCTTTTGCTGCCGGTCTGCATCGCCGCCTTCAACTGGTGCGTCTTGCCTTCGGCGATCAGATTGCTGATCGCCATCGTGTTGATCAGAATTTCATAACAGACCGTCAGGGTGCCGTCCAGCGCCGGCAGCAGCCGCTGGCAGATGATGCCGCGCAAACTGCCGGCCGCCATCGCCCGGACTTGCGGTTGCTGGAGCGGCGGAAAGACATCAAGAATCCGGTTCAGCGTATTGGCCGCATCGCTGGTGTGCAGCGTGCCGATGACCAGGTGGCCGGTTTCCGCCGCGGTGACGGCATTTTCGATCGTCTCCAGGTCGTGCAGCTCGCCGCAGGCGATGATGTCCGGGTCTTCCCGCAGTGCCGCCCGCAACGCGGTATGGTAATCGGCGGTATGGCGGCCGATTTCCCGCTGGGTGATGTTGCAATTGACCGATTCGTGAAGGATTTCGATCGGGTCCTTGATGGCGACGATATGGTCGAAACGCTTGTGGTTGATGATGTCGACCAGCGACGCCAGCGTCGTGGTTTTGCCGCCGCCGGAGGGTCCGGTGACCAGAATCAGGCCGTTCGGGAAGTCCAGCAGCTTTTCGATGACTTTGATGTCCGGCGGCAGGAAACCGAGCTCGATCAGCGGATGAATGGTCGCCGGCAGCAGGCGGTAGCTGCCGGCGATGCCGTCCTTGTGCATCAACAAACTGGTACGGAACCGGCTGTGTCCCATGTCGGTGGCGGTCAGCAAATCCTGCTGCCGCTGGAATTTTGCCAGTTGCTCTTCGTTCAACAGCACGGTATTCAGCCGGTAGGCGTCCTCGGGTGCCAGCGGCCGGTTGCCGATGGTATACAATTTCAGGCAATGGCGAACGAAAGGAACCGCCCCGGCGACCAGGTGCAAGTCGCTGGCGCCCTGGGAGCGCAATTCCTGCAGCAGTTGCATCATCAACTGCTGCAGCGCCTCATCGCTCAAATTGGCGATTTTATCGAGCTTCGGCAACGTGTCCAAGTTCAAATGGCCGTCCGGCTCGGGAAAGGCTTCCTCTTTTTCCGCCGGTTCCGACGGCAACGCCGAACCGAACAATTCCTCCGGGGTGATGCGTTCTCCGAAAGCGCCGAGGGAGGCGGATTCTTCCGGCGGCGGAATTGCTTCGGCCTTCGGCACCGGCTCTGCCGGTCCGGCCGGATTGCGCGGCGGCGGGAACGGTACGCCGGTATCAGGCGGAGCGAACAGCTCCGGCGCCGTGCCGAGTTCGGCGTTGTCCAACGCCTCGTCGACATATTGCTGCATCTGATCGATGATGGCCTGGATTTCGGTTTCGGACATCGGTTCATCGGTTGCCATGCCCAGAATCGCCTGGGCATAATCCTCGATCTGCACCGATTCCCCGCCCAGCTCCTCCCAGAGCTCCAGCGCCTCCTCTTGACTGATCACCTCATTCCGGACCAACACGGCGATAAACCACTGAACTTCCAGATTCATTGCGTTATCCCTTCCTGTTCGGTAAAGTTCCCCTGCTACCATTAAGTATAACGTATTCGGGGGTGGCTTGTCAACCCCCTGTCTTAAAAAAATTCAGGAAAATATTTATTTGTAGCAAAATTTCGCCGAAAAGGCAGTTGGAAGGCGGGAAAATTAGAAAAAATGTCACCGGTGCCGGCCGAACAACTGTTCCGGACCGGCACCGGTTGGAAGCGGGTCAATTGTCGATCGGAGCAGGGGTTGCCGGAGGCGCGGCCTCAGCGGCCGGTCCGTCCGGTTCGCCAGCCGGTTCGAGCGGCCGGTTGCGCAGTTGCGAAAGAGCGTCCTCCGTCTGGGCCAGCTTTTCCTGCAGTTGTTTCAACCGCTGGTCGCGCTCCTGAAGCTGGCGTTCGAAATCGGCGCGCAATGTCTGCAGTTCCGATTGTTTCTGGGCCAGCAGACTTTGGCGTACTTTCTCCATTTCAGCGGCGAACTGCCTGCGCTCTTCGAGAAATTCACCGCGCAGCTTGTCCAGATTGTTCGCCGAGTTGAGGCGCTCGGCACTCAACTGCTGCATCAGCGCGTCGAATTTTTCCGCCTGGGCGGCCAGGATACGGTCGGTGTCGCCACGGTTGGCCGAGGAGAGCGACTCGGCGGCGGCCTCCAGTCGGGCGTTCAGTGCCGCGCCGGCCGCCCGGCCGGCCTCCGTCTGTTTGGCATTGTAATTCTGGATGACGGCGATGCTGACGACGATGGCCAGCAAACCGACCGCGAACAGCACCAGGAAACCGACGATCATCGGCAGATAAATCCGCCGCAGGCCGGTCCGCAAGTGATTGTTCAACTGGTCGTAATTTTCCAGCCGGGAGCTCAGGCTTTGAATTTCGTGGTTGAAAATTTTGGCGATTTCTTCGGCCGGCATCTGGCGGACCAGCGCCTGGGATTCGGCTCCGGCTTCCGGCGGCGGCACGTCAGGATGATCGACCGGATCGGGACGCAACGGATGGTTGCGCATCAGTTCGTCTTCGATCTCAAAGCTGGATTTGCCGGCGTTGCGCAGCCCGCTGATTTCCCGCAGGACGGCGACCGAACTCGGGAAATAGACCTTGCGCTTGCCGCGGGTTTCAAAATCGATGTATTTGGCGTAGCGCGCCAGCCAGTCGTTGATCGTGGTCCGCGGCACTCCGACGGCGTCGACCAGCTCGGCGACGCTGTACACTTGTTTTTCTTCGGTCATATTGTTCTCCTCAGTTTTCCTTGAAACGCGGTCTTCCCCGGCCTGCGGCCCCGGAATTTCGAACGTGCCGCCTCAAGCGGCGGGGCCTCTTCGCGGTTCCCGTTCCCGGCGTGGCGTGCGGCTGACGCTGCATTTCCGCGCTCCGGAAAGACCTGTTCCTTTGATTTTACAGTGAAATTTTCGGGGTTTTTCATGATTTTCCACCCGAAGTCAACGAATTTCGATTGTCCGGCGAATTGCCTTGATATCCGATTCGATCTGTTTCTTCAACTCCTCCGGCGAGATGAAGCAGCGCTCCTCCCGCAGATATTGCAGCAGCTCCACCTGCAGCGACGCATCGTAGAGGTTGCCGTGGAAATCCAGCACATGAACTTTTTCCGCCGCCGCGGCCAGCGGGGCGCCGGGGGCGTAATCCCCAACGGCCTGCCGGGTGATAAAGGCGGCGGCCAGATGGTTCAGCAGCTCCAGCTCCCGCGGGTAGCCGCCGGGGGCCTGATAATCCCGGTTGGAAGCATAGGGGTCCAGCTGCCAGATGGCCTTTTTGGCCTGCACCTGCGCGGTTTCCAGCGCAAACGCGGCGCGGTAGGGCGCACAAACAGCGCAGATCACCTCAAAATGGAACGCAGCATCCAGCTTTTCCAGCTCCCGGCGGGTATCCACCACCCGGCGCGGGGCGTGCAGCACCAGCTGGCGGAACGCCGCCGCCACCGCCGTGGGGTGGCAGCAAAGCCGCGCCAGCCGCACCGGAATGGGCGAACCGCCACTGCCGTTTTCCAGCGCGGCGTTCATCAGGCGCTCGTCCGCAAAGGCAAGGCAGTGCACGGTGCAGCCGGGCAGCTCCGGCTGGGGATGCAGGCCGTCCCATAGTTCCAGCAGGTGTACGGTGTGCCCGGCAGCACAAAGCACCCCTGCCAAACGCTGTGCCATCAGCACATTGGCAGAGGTTGGGTTTTCCACACTATCCAGTATAAATAAAATACGCATGGTGTTTATCCTGTGCAAAAGGAGTCAGCGCCGGTCTTTTAACATGGTACGGCACACTTTGCGCCACAGCACTGGGCAGTTGATGGTTGCCCACGCCGCCGCGCGGATGACAAGCGGCAGCCGCGGGTTGCGGCCAAGGTTAGGGTCCTGCAGCCCGGCGCGGATGCCCACCCCCAGCTCGTTGATCTGCACGCGGTAGGCGGCGGCATCGTCCCGCCGCAAAATCATGCTGGCAAGGTAGACCAGCTTTTCGTAATAAAAGGCGTTGGCGCTCTGCTGGATGGCCGGGCTGGCATGCTCGCGGATGAACACGGCGGCCTGGCGCTGCTGGTCAATGCTTTCCGGCGGCAGGGCACGATGGCTGGCCGAAGCCGCGTGCTGCCGGTAATGGTAGCCTGCAAAATCCACATAGGCACAGCCGTCTGCCGCGCTGAAAATCTGCCAGTTGGCCACAAGGTCTTCGTTGTAGGCAAGGCCGTTGTCCATGATCTCGGCGGTGATCAGCTCGTGGGCGTACAGCTTGTTCCACAGCCCAAAGTCCACCCGGTGGTCATGCAGCAGGGCATCCAGATGGGCGGGCGGCTGAAACACCGTGGTCTGGCTGGGCGGCGGGCTTTCCGGAGGAATATCCTCGGTAAAGCAGTCATACCGGCAGCAGGCAATCTGGCAGCGGGTGGTTTGGGCAGCGCGGTACAGCGCATCCAAAAACTGCTTGTGGTAGCAGTCGTCCGCATCACAAAAGGCAAACCACCGGGCGTTCAGGTTCAGCCCCGCGCGCACTCCGGCAGCGCGGGCGGCGGCAACACCGCTCTGGCGCTGGTGGATCACAACAAACCGGGCGTCCCGGCTTTCCCACGCGGCGGCAAGCTCGGCGCTTTCATCGGTGGAGCCGTCATCCACCACAAAACAGGCGAAATCGCCAAAGGTCTGCGCAGCCAGGGATGCCAGACACTGCTGCAAAAACGCAGCGCCGTTATGTACCGGCACCACCACGGCAATGGCAGGGCCTTTGAACTGGGGCTCGGTTTCACTCATGGCTGCACCTCCTTTGTATATTTCTGCGTCTGCTCCAGGTAAAATTTTTGCAGGATGCCCGCGCTGGTGTGTACATCAAATCCGGCGGCAATGGCTTTGGCCTGGGCGTTGGGGTCACGGGTCAGGTCCGCCGCGGCAATGGAATCAGCCCAGGCGGCTTCATTCTGCAAGGGCAGGTAGTGGATGTTGCCGGCAAACGCCACGCCGGGGTCCACCGTATCGGCCACAAAGCAGGGCAGGCCGGCGGCCTGGGCTTCCACCAGCACAACGGGCAGCCCCTCAAACAAACTGGGCAGCAAAAATACATCCATGGCGTGGTACAGCGCGGCCATATCCTTGCGCACCCCGGCAAAAATTACCCGGTCGCTCAGGTTAAGCTCCTGGGCAAGGGCACGGGTGGAATCAACCAGCTCGCCGGTGCCGATCAGCACCAGCCGGGCGTTGGGCATGCGGCGGCTGACCCCGGCAAAAATGCGCAGCAGCCCGGCATGGTTTTTCTGCTCACAAAAACGGCCCACATGGCCAAACAGAATTTCGCCTTCCTGCACACCAAGCTCAGCGCGCAGGGCGGCGCGGGCGGAAGCATCCTGTTCACGGCGCAGCTTGGCATCGTAAGTATTGATGTTCGCATGCCCGGCGGAAGCCGCCGCCAGCTGGTAGCGCTCAATATGGAACACCGATTTGCTGTAGGCAGCATCGGCCATGGCAGCGATCATCCGGCTGTTCCAATAGAAGTTGTCGGTGGAAACCGCGCCCGTAGTGTTGGAAAGATACGCAGGGGTGGTGGTTACATTGGCATAGAACGGCACCATCACATTGAACGCGTTGGAAGCAAAGGCGATCCATTCCAGAACGCGGGAATCCTCCGGCTGGTCGGGGCGCATCTGGATCAGGGCCATAAAGTCGTTGCGGTTGATGCCGATGGAGCGGAATGCGCCCTTCTGGTCCGACTGGCTGCTGCCATACGGGTCATACGGTGTGCCCTGATAGTGGGAGGATAATACGTATTTGACATCCTCCGGCGTGATCTTCTTTTCCGGTACCATGCACCACGGCAGGTCATCACTGCGGGGTGTGTAGTCGGCGTTGGGGCCGTCCCACTTCTTGCTGTGGGGGTTCAGATAGCGCAGCATGAACCAGGCACGCGGCGTGTTGTACACATGGTCAGAATCATCGTGGCTGCCAAAGGCGTCCCGCGGGTTCAGTACCCCGTTCCAGGAAAGATCCAGATGGTTGTTTTCGATAAAATCATCCAGGTCGGCGGAGCAAAGGTGGTTCTTTTTGGCGCCAAGTGCGTCTTCCAGATCAAACTGGTCAATGCCAAGTTGGTTGGGCATCACCACATAGGCATCGTCCGGAACGCGCTTAGCGATCCAGTGGTGCCCGCCGATGGTCTCCAGCCACCAGATTTCGTGCACGTCCTGGAACGCAATGCCGTTCATCTCGTAAGTGCCGTATTTTTCCAGCAGCTTGCCCAGCCGCAGCACGCCCTCGCGCGCAGTGTGGATGTAAGGCAGTACCAGATAAACAATGTCCTCCTCGCCAATGCCGCCGGGAACTTCTGGCTGACCGTCCTTGGCGGGAATATACTCCACCAGCGGGTCAGCCCCCAGAACGCGGGGGTTGGAAGTGATGGTCTCGGTGGCGGTCATGCCGACACCGGCCTCGTTCACGCCGCCTGCGGCCCAGATGCCCTTGCCCTCCACGGCGTTGGGCATTGCGGTCATCCGCATCGGGCTGCCGGGCAGCTCCACTTCCACATGGGAAAGTACCGACCGGTACACGGTCGGGTGCTCCTGCGGGGGAACGACCACGAACTTTTTGGGGGTGAAATGCCCGGAACCGGAATCGTCATTGCGGGCAATCATGGTAGAGCCATCATAAGAAGCTTTTCTGCCAACCAGAATTGTTGTGCAAGCCATATTAGAATGCAAGTCCTTTCTGTATGCTGTGTACCGGAGAATCCGGCACGCAGGAAATGATATGGTTTATGATACTTATAGAATAATCGTTTGCTGCCGTAAATACAACTGGGCTGCCGCAAAAAAATATGCGGTTTGGACGCAGAATTACTTGCCGACATGTACAAAGTATGATATAAACAAATAAAAGTTTAAGGACAAAGAAGGGGAAACCGTGGTAGAAATTCTTACACATGCCGGGTGTTTTATCGGCATCATTCTGTTGGGCTGGGCGCTGCGCCGGGTCGGATTCTTTAAGGAGAGCGACTTCCATGTGCTCAGCAAAATTGTGATCAAGATCACCCTGACGGCGGCGATCGTGACAAACTTTTCCGGGCGGGAGATGCAGACCTCCATGCTGCTACTCACCCTGATGGGCTTCGGCTTCGGCGTGCTGATGATGATCGTTGGCTCGGTTATGTATCTCCCCCAGGGGAGGGAACGCCAGGCGTTTGCCATGCTTAATGCCTCCGGCTGCAACATCGGCAACTTTGCCATGCCCTTTGCCCAGGGCTTCCTTGGCCCGGTGGGCGTTATCGCCGTCAGCCTGTTTGACTGCGGCAACAGCATGATCTGCCTGGGCGGGGCTTACAGCATTGCCAGCATTGTCAAATCCGGCGATGGAAAGTTCCGCATCAAGCCGATTTTGAATAACCTTGTGCACAGCATCCCGCTGATGACCTATATCTTTATGACGATCCTGGGGCTTCTGCACCTGAGCCTGCCCGCCCCGGTTGTGGAGTTTGCGGGCATTGTGGGCAATGCCAACGCCTTTATGGCCATGCTGATGATCGGCGTGGGGTTCCACCTGAACGGCGACCCGTCCCAGATCGGGGATATCATTAAAATTCTGGGCGTGCGGTACATCATCGGCATTGCGTTAGCATTGGCAGCCTATTTTATCCTGCCGCTCCCGCTGGAATACCGCCAGGCACTTGTGATCGTATTTTTGGCCCCGGTGGCCAGCGCCAACCCGCCTTTTACCGCGCAGATGGGCAGTGACTTCGGCCTTGCCAGTGCGATCAATTCGGTTTCCATCATTGCCAGTATCGTTTTGATCACAACCGCATTGGTTATCATGCTGTAATCCATCCCCCTGTGCAGACCTTACAAAGCTGCACGGGGGAATTTGTTCAAATAACTAAAATGCAGCATTCCTGAACAAAAGTCCAGAAATTTAAGCAAAGAGGTCTATCTTTCCGGGGCGCACTTTGCTATACTAACAAATAAGAAATACGGCATTCCGCTTGCCAAAAAGGAGTCCTGCAATATGTCCAACTTTGTACCGGAAAAGACAGCTCTCGGCATCGAATTCGGCTCTACCCGCATCAAGGCAGTGCTGATCGGCCCGGAGCATACCCCGCTGGCACAGGGGGATTATACCTGGGAAAACCAGCTGCACAACGGCATCTGGACCTACCCACTGGAACAGGTCTGGCATGGCCTGCAAAGTGCTTACGCTGCCCTTGCCGCTGATGTACAGCAAAAATACGGCTGCACCCTGACCAAGGTGGGCTGCATTGGCATTTCCGCCATGATGCACGGCTACCTGGCCTTTGATGCCAACGGTGAACTGCTGGTGCCGTTCCGCACCTGGCGCAACACCATCACCGGCGCAGCGGCCGAGGAGCTGACTGCGGCGTTCGGCTTCAACATCCCCCAGCGCTGGAGCATTGCCCACCTGTACCAGGCCATGCTGAACAAAGAAGAGCATCTGTCCAAACTGGACTTTTTTACCACGCTGGCAGGCTATGTGCACTGGCAGCTGACCGGCCATAAAGTGCTGGGCGTTGGCGATGCCAGCGGCATGTTCCCCATTGACAGCACCACCGGCGGTTATGACGCCGCCATGCTGCAAAAGTTCAACACCATGGCCGCCGCCAAGGGCTATGCCGTGGACCTGAACGCGCTGCTGCCGGAGGTTCTGCCCGCCGGTGCGGACGCCGGCACCCTGACCGAAGCCGGTGCCCGCCTGTTGGACCCCGCCGGCAATTTGCAGGCCGGTATTCCGCTCTGCCCGCCGGAGGGCGACGCCGGAACCGGCATGGCCGCCACCAACAGCGTGGCGCCCCGCACCGGCAATGTCAGCGCCGGCACCAGCATTTTTGCCATGGTTGTGCTGGAAAAGGCCCTGAGCAAAGTTTACCCCGAAATTGATATGGTTACCACCCCCGCAGGCGACCCTGTTGCCATGGTGCACTGCAACAACTGCACCAGCGACCTGAACGCCTGGGTGGAGCTGCTGGCCCAGAACGCCGAACTCTGCGGTGCAAAAGTGAACAAGGGTGAGCTGTTTACCAAGCTGTTCAACCTTTCTTTGCAGGGGGCACCGGACTGCGGCGGTGTGATCCCCGTGAACTATTACTCCGGCGAGGGCGTGACCCACTTTGATGCAGGCCGCCCCATGCTGCTGCGTGGGCCGGAAAGTGATTTCAGCCTGGCAAACCTGATGCGCGCCAACATTTACTCCGCGTTTGCCACGCTGGCCATCGGGTTGGATATCCTGAACGAAGAACATGTGACGCTGGATACCCTGCTGGGCCACGGCGGCCTGTTCAAGACCCCCGGCGTGGCCCAGCGCTACCTGGCCGCTGCCGCCCACACCGCTGTGACCTGCACCGAAACCGCAGGCGAGGGCGGCCCTTACGGCATGGCCCTGCTGGCTGCTTACCGTGTGGAGCACGCCGATGGCGAAACGCTGGCAAACTACCTGCAGAACCGCGTGTTCGCCGGTGCCGCCAGCACCACCCTGAACCCGGATGCCGCTGATGAAGCCGGGTTTGCCGCATTCCTGAAAGAATACAAAAAGGCACTGTGCGCCGAGCGCACCGCCGTTGAAACAATGTGAGGAAACAATTATGCTGGAAGAACTGAAACAACAGGTATACGAAGCTAATATGGAACTGCCCCGCCGCAGCCTTGTTACTTACACATGGGGCAATGTGTCCGGCATTGACCGGGAAAAAGGGCTGTTCGTCATCAAGCCGTCCGGCGTGGAGTACGATGAACTGACCCCTGATATGCTGGTGGTCATGGATCTGAACGGCAATCAGGTGGAAGGTGACCTGAACCCCAGCAGCGATACCAAGACCCATCTGGAACTGTACAAGGCATTCCCCGCGCTGGGCGGTGTGGTGCATACCCACAGCACCCACGCCGTGGCATGGGCCCAGGCCCGGCGGGATATCCCGGCGTTTGGCACCACCCATGCAGACTATTTTTACGGCCCGGTGCCCTGTGCCCGTGAGCTGACCCCCGAAGAGATCGAGGAAGATTACGAGAAAAACACCGGCAAGGTGATTATTGAAACTTTCCGCACCCGCGGCATTGACCCGGTGCATGTGCCCGGCGTACTGTGCGCCAGCCATGGTCCCTTTACCTGGGGCAAGGATGCCGCCCAGGCTGTTTACCACGCCGTTGTGCTGGAAGAAGTGGCCAAGATGGCCCTGCTGACCTGCCAGATCAACCCCAACGCGGAGCCTGCCCCCCAGCATGTGCTGGACAAGCACTTTATGCGCAAGCACGGCCCCAACGCCTATTACGGCCAGAAAAAGTAAAACCGGTCCTGAACTTGACGGTCCGGCCGGAAAGGCTATAATAAGGACGGAAAAGGCACGAAGGCAAGTGGTCAGATCTTTTCTGGAAAATTAAGTATTTAAGTATAGCTCGGTGGCTGCTGCACCTGAATTTTTCTTGTGCAACAGCCCTTTTTTGTAGGAGCCTGTCGTGAAAAACTCCGTAAAACAACATGCGTCTGCACTGACGGCGGTGTTGGCGTGCCTTGCGCTGGCACTGGTGCTGTATCACTCATTGGCTGGCGGCACGCTGCTGCAAAGCTCGCCTTATAACAGTTATGCTTTGCAGGCCGAAAACTGGCTTGCAGGCCGTAACAATATAGCAAATGGCGAAAACTACACATGGCTGGAATTGGCAATTTATCAGGGACGGTATTATCAATCCTTTCCACCGGTGCCAGCGGTACTGATGCTGCCTTTTGTGGCGGCAGCCGGGGAATGGAGCGCCATCCCCGGTAATCTGATCGCAATGGGGCTGGCGTTGCTTTGCGCGGGCGGGGTGTATGCCTGCTGTATGCGCGGTGGTATGCAGCCTGTGACTTGTGCGTTCTTTACCCTGTTTGTCAGCATGGGTTCCAATGTCTTTTGGATGTCAACCAGCGATGGCGTGTGGTTCCTGGCGCAGGTCTGTGCGCTGGGGTTTGCTTTTTGGGGGCTGTTTTTTGCACAGGGCGGCAACGCTGTGCAGGATGCCGCAGCGTCCCTCTGCATGGCGTTGGCAGTGGGGTGCCGCCCCTTTTACGCGTTGTTGCTGGCCTGTTGGCTGGGTTGGCAGTTTTATCAGCGGCGCAGTCTGAAAAGGATTCTGCCCGCGCTGCTGCCCGCCGTTGTGATGGCCGCCTGCATGATGGCGTATAACTTTGCGCGGTTTGGTAGCGTGACGGAGTTTGGACACAACTATCTGCCGGAATTTGTCCGCGCGGAGAACGGCCAGTTCAGCCTGACCTACCTTGTACCTAATTTGCTGCAGCTGCTGCGCCCGGTCACACTGGACGCGCAGGGACAGCTGCACTTTGAGATATACAATGGATTTTTGTTCTTTGCTGCCAACCCGCTTTTCCTGCTGGCGATGGTACGCGGACTGTTGCTGCGCCTGCCCGGGCACCAGGCGGAAGTGCAGGTCAGTGTTCCACTGCCATCAGCGGGGTGGTTTGTTGCGGCGATGTGCCTGTTAATGACCTGCCTGACCTGTATGCACCACACATTGGGCGGCTGGCAGTTTGGCGCACGGTATATGGTCGATCTTTTCCCGTGGCTGTTTGTATGGTTCCTGGGGCGCCCTAAGTGGAGACCGGATTCCAGCGCTTGGGCACTTTGCGGTGCGGCAATGCTGTTCAACCTGTATGGTGCGCTCTACATGCTGAATACATAAAGCAGACAATGCCCCTGCAGCCCGGCATGGATATACAGGCTGAAATGGGCTGAATTCTCGGCTTTTCAGCCGTACCCGAAGCCTGACCGTACAAACTTGTGCGCTTTTAACGGAAAAAGCTCGCGATATTAGTCGAATCTGCCATTGACGGCATGCTGCCGTATGGGTATTATAGAAATACTATATGCACCGATACGGAGGGAAGGACACATGACGTTTGAGGATCTGCTTGACATTTTGGCGGAGCAGTTCAGCTGTGACGCCGCCGAATTGAGCGAGGACACCAGCTTTGAAGACTTGGGCGTGGATGCAGAAGACCTGGTGGAGCTGGCCTGGCAGCTTGGGGAAGCTACCGGTACCGAGGTTGAAGAGAACCGCTTAAAACAGCTTGGTACCATTGGCGAAGTTTGGAACTTGGTCCGCGAGCTGGAAGAAGAAGCTGAATAACCGCTGCCCCTGTGCGCAGGCGTTGTGCACAGGGGCATTTTTTACGTTTTATCTCTTTCCATATCTGGTGCTGCGCGGTATAATAATTATATTTAGTTCTGTTCACGCAGGGAAAGGGGGCCGCAGATGCCGCAGCCGGAACAACCGCATACCATTTTGCTGGTGCACTGCCACTACCGCCTGCCCGGCGGCGAGGACGCCGTGTTTGCCGCGGAGTGCGCCATGCTGCAAGCCCACGGCCACCGCGTGATCACCTATGAGCGCAATAATGATGCCGGCGGCCTGGCCCAAAAACTGCTGCTGCCCCTGCGGGCCATCTACAGCACCAAAACCGTGCGGGAAGTGCGCGCCCTGATCCGCAAAGAACAGGTGGATTTGGTGCATGTGCATAACACCCTGCTGACCATCAGCCCGTCGGTGTTCCAGGCATGCTTCAAAGAGCATGTTCCGGCGGTGCAGACGCTGCACAACTTCCGCATTTTCTGCCCCAACGGCATCCTGATGCGGGACGGCCATGTGTGCGAGGAATGCCCGCAGCATGGCCTTGGCTGTGCGGTGCGGCACAGCTGCTACCGCGGCAGCCGTGCCCAAAGTTTGGTCTGTGCGGGCATTTATGCGTTCCATCGCCTGCTTGGCACCTACCGCAAGGTGAACCTGATCACCCTGACGGAGTTTGATCGCAGCAAGCTGCTGGAATTCAACCGCAAAGCTTCGCGCCCGGTGTTTACCCCGGAGCGGCTGTACTGCAAGCCCAACGGCGTGGCCGCGCCGAACCATTCCCCGTTGCCCTGGGCACAGCGCAAAAACCAGATTGTTTTTGCTGGGCGGCTGGAAGAATTAAAGGGGCTGCGCACCGCCATCGAGGCCTGGCAGCTGCTGGGGCCGGACGCACCGCAGCT
>OJMH01002397.1_pt1 | contig 15775 bp, 11 predicted proteins | sample 1597111 | NCBI WGS metagenome assembly OJMH01 (sample SAMEA2452115, study PRJEB22498) | human gut metagenome | reverse complement strand
GGGGGGAGGTACGGGCCCGCTGCCTGGCGGATCAGGCCGGCCGGCACCGGCTGTTGGTGACCGGCAACGGGCCGGGAAGGTCGGAGGCGCTGCTGGAACTGCCGGAAGAGTTCGGGTTTTTTCAATCCACCACCGGCAATACGGAAAATCTTGGCGGCGGCCGATACCGTTTTGCCGGGGAAAATATCTCGTGTGATTGGTTGATCGAAACCCGTTGACTTCACTGATTGAATAGGATGGAAATGTTGAAAATGAAAATAATGATGTGGTTGCCGGTGATGTTTGCCGGTCTGGCTGCCGTTGCCGCCGCCGATATCACCGGCCGGGTGACGGATGCCGACACCGGTGGGGGACTGGCGGGGGTGATTGTTTCCAATTGCGCGGAAGCGGCCGTCACCGATGCGGCCGGAGCATATGTGCTGCCGCGGCATGCCGACACGCGTTTTGTCACCGTCGTCACGCCCGCCGACCGCAGTGCGGAAACGTTTTTCCAGCGGGTAACGGTCGATTCGGATACGAGTTACGACTTCAAGCTGCAGCGCCGGCCGAAATTCGATTCGTTCTGTTTCGTGCAAATGTCCGATACGGAGGCGGAGGGTTCTCCGGTCGTGATGGATTGTTTCGACCGGATCCGCCGCTTTGCCAGAAACTGCGGCGCGGCGTTCGTGATTCATACCGGGGACATTCACACCACGGAGGACATGCGCATGCACGCCGCTTCCGTCAATCGCCGGGGATTCGGCCTGCCGGTCTACCATGTGCTCGGCAACCACGATTTGAAGTCGGAAGGGCGGGGCGAGGCTTTTTACGAGGACACGCTGGGACCGATCTATTATGCTTTCGAGGAGGGAAATGTGCTGTTCGTCATTTTGCCGAAATACCTGGACGGCGATATGGCGCCGGGATTCACCGAAACGGATGTCGCGAAGTACCTTCACAATCTGATGGCGCTGGTGCCGGAAACGCGCCCGGTCGTCTTCGTCAGTCATTATCCGGAAATTCTTGCCGCCGACGGCGTGGCCGGTGCCGGCACGCCGTATCCGACCGATCTGAAAAAATGGAACCTGAAGGGCTGGATTTACGGGCATACCCATTACAGCCGGGTTGCTTCGCTGCCGTTCGGACTGAAAACCTGGTCGAGCTGCATTTCCACCAAGGGAGGCGGTTCCGGTGAAGCGGCGAGCTATCGTTATTACCATGTGGCGGCGGACGGAACGCTTTCTTCCCGCGTTGTTCCGATGTTTGTGGACAAACTGCTGGATGTGCGCATTTCACCGGCGGCGGACGGCGGCGGTTATACGGTGGCTGCCGCTGCCGGTGATTCCAGCACCCTGATTACCGGACTTGAGATGATTGCAACCGGGACGGACGGCGAAAGTGAAAGGCTGGCGATGACGCGTCGCGGACCGTGGCTCTGGACGGCCGTCTACCCTTTTGATCCGGAGCGCTCGTACACGGTTGAAGTGGTCGCGACGCTGAATTCCGGAGAGACGATCCGGAAGACCGTCCCGTTTCCGGCGCCGGTTTCGCGGACAGCCTCCCTGGAACTTGAACGGATCGCTTGGTTTCCCGGCCATGTTCACTGGGGTGCGCCGGCTTTCGGCGACGGCATGATTTTTGCCGGCATCAACGATGACGACGACGGCACGAACAGCGGAATTGCGGCGCTTGATGCCGCCACCGGCCGGCTCCGCTGGAAATTGCCGGTCGCCGCCGGTATCCGCAACTCCGTCTGCTACGATGCCGGTACGGTATATGCCGCCGATACCGACTCCAATTTATATGCCGTGGAAGCGGAAACCGGCGTCCTGCGTTGGAAGTCTTCGCCGGGTCCGGTTCTGTTCGATCATAAGAACAGCAACGGAGTCGTGCTGGCCGACGGGATTCTCTATGGCGGCTTCGGCCGCTATCTGCGGGCGGTGGAGGCCGCCACCGGCCGGGAATTGTGGCGCAGCGCTTTGTCTCAATGGGATCCGTCAACCGATACGCCGCAGGTGATCGACGGCAAACTGATCATTTCGAATTCCGGGCATGGCTGGATACTGGCGGCATTGGACGCCGCCACCGGGAGCTTGGTGTGGAAGCTGGAGCTGGACCGCTATCACTTCCAGGTGCGGACCAGCCGTCTGGCGGATGGCAATCTTCTGATGGTTTCGTCTGCCCGGTCCGCCATCGTGGAGCCGGAGACGGGCAGGATGATTGCCGCCACCTCGGAGGAGTTGGGCGGAGACGAACTGCTGTCGATGTCCGCCTCGGCTCCGCTGGTCGGCAACGGCCTGATTTATGTCGGCGTCGACTGGGAAGGGGTGGGCGCCTTCGACTTCCAATCGCTCCGGCGGCGCTGGACATCGGTGGAAACCGCCGGCGTTCCGGGCGTTTCCAGGCTGGCGACCCAGGTTTACAGCCGGTTGGAAAAGATTGTCGAATCCGCTCCATTGCTGCTTGGCAGTCGGTTGCTGTTCGCCGGCATGGATGGCGTTCTCTACGAATGTTCGGCTGCCGACGGCGTGCTTGAGGGCCGGCTTGACCTCGGTGTGCCGGTTAGCGCTTCCCCGCTGGTCGCCGCCGGCCGGGTTTATCTCGTGGATTATGCCGGGCGGGTATTCATCTTCAAGCTTCGCGGAGATTTGACGGCGGCCGGTGACTTTCGCCTGAAATAATTGCTCGCCGTTTGACGGTTTGAACGATAACGGCCGCCCCCGAAACATTGAGCGCTCCGGCCTGGCTTGGCACATCCGGCTTGACGGCCGGCCGGCGCTGGCGGCGGAACTGCCGGCCTGGCCGTTGCCGGCTTCGCTGTTAGTGGCGATCCGGCATTTGCTGCTGGGATCGATCACCGTCTATCAGGCGGCGGTGCTGCAACAGGACGGAATGGTGACCATTTTCGGCTGCGACGTGCTGATGAATCTGGTGTTGGTCGGCTCAATTTATCTGGTTTGCCGCATGGAACGCAACTGTGTCACGGAACTGGTGCCCGGCCGGCCGCTGCCGGAATGTTGGCGGTCGATCCGGCGCCGGTTTTTCAGCGGTAAATTTTCTTGATGCGCAAATCCTGGAGCACGGCATCCCGGCCGCCGCCGCAGCAATAGGCGAGCAGCAGCCCGTCCGGCACGAACTCGATGGCGATATAACAGTAGCCGTGGTCCGGTTCGCTTTCGAGCAGTTGATGATCGTGCCAGGTTTCGCCTTCATCCGCACTGCGGGCCAGCACCAGCGGCGTCCGCCCCCAGCTGGCATCCCGGCGTTCGATGGCCCAGCGCGGCGAATGGTCGTTCCAAACGGCGATCAGATCGCCGTGTTCCGGGTCGCGTTTGATCGACATCGGCGATTCCGACGAGCGGAAGCGGTTGTTTTTGACCGCCGTTTCCCAGGTCAGTCCCTGATCGCCGGAGCAGGCGGTGTATTGGGCGCCGTCATTGGTGCGGAACCAGATCATCAGCCGTCCGCCGGATAGCTCGACAACGCCGGGCTCCTGAAAACCGCTGCCGAGCCGGGAGGGCGGCAGCAGCCATTGGGGCGCCTCCCGCCAACTGTCGCCGTTGTCGTCGGAATAATAGACCAGTCCGATGCCGCGGATGTCGACTCCTTTCCGGCCGTCATCGTCGGTGTGCGCCCGGTGCAGGGCGACCGGATAGAGCAGTCGACCGTTTTTCAACTGGACCAGCCGGTCGTTGTTGCCGACGTAATAGCCGGGCGTCGGAATGATCGAAACCGGTTCGCTCCAGGTTTTGCCCTCGTCGGCCGAATGACGCAGTTGCGGCCGGCAGTCCAGGTAGCCGTCCGCCGTCAGCGCCTTGCGCAGATAAACCATCGCCAGCCGGCCGTCGGCCAGCCGCAGCAGCGAAACGCTCATGACGTTCTGTCCTTCATTCGGCACGACAATTTCATCCTCTGCCGTCCAGCTGTCGCCGTTGTCGTCCGAATAGCGCGCCGCCAGGCAGGCGGCGGCATGGTCGGACCAGCTATCGCCGTAAAATTTGGTATAGATGAACATGATCCGGCCGTCCTTCAACGTGATGAAGGCGCCTTCCGAGTTGCGGGGATTGCCGGCTTGGTGCGGCAATTCCAGGACGGTTTTCTGCTCCATTGAGACATCTCCCTTTGATGCGGCCGGCAAACTGCCGGCGGTTGCCGCCGCCGGAGCCGGCAGAAAGAACGACAGACCGCCCACGGCGGCGAACAGCAAGGCAACACCTGATTTCATCGGTTTCTCCGGGACGGTTTCAGTTGATTGTCGGTTCGATGGACAATACTGTAATCGCCGAGGGCTCCGGTTGCCAACCGCCGGAACCGGATTTTGCGCAGAATTTTTACTGCCGGTTCCTCCCGGCCGCCTTGACCGTTCCGCCCGGCGTGAATTTTCGCTTTTCGTTTTCCCGGCCGGGTCAGTGCAGGGCGATGGTCAACGCCGGATTCGGCCGTCCGACCGAAGAACGCGTGATCAAGTTGACCGGATGGTATTTGCGATGATTCTGTTCACTGCAACCGTTGGCGCGGTGGTCCAGCAGCAAATCGACCGCGCCGCGGCCGGCTTCGTAAAACGGCAGCCGGAAAGTCGTCAGCGGCGGCTCCGATTCCCGCGATTCCGGCAGGTCGCCGAAGCCGACGACGGAAAAATCCCGGGGAATTTTTTTACCGCAATCCTGCAGAATCCGCATGGTTTCCAGCGCCGTGACGTCATTGTTGCACAGCAGCAGGGTCGGCTGTTGCGGCAGTTGGATCAGCCGGGCGATTTTATCCGCCAGCTTTTCTGCCATGTGGTAGTCGTTGAACGTGATGATCCAGTCGTCGTGGATTTCGATCCCGGCATTGCGCAGGTCGGGCAGGCAATCGCGGATATCACCGAAATCATAATAACAATACATATGTCGCCGCCAGTAATCCGGCTGAATGATCGCCAGCCGCCGGTGGCCGAGTTCCCGCAGGTACTGGGTGAACAGTTTCAACCAGCGCGGATAATCGTAACGAATCGCTCCCAGCGCCGGGGAACTGTGTTCGGCGGCGAGAAAAACCTGTGGAATTTTATCGAGTTCCAGCAGCTTTTCCAGCACCGGGTCTTCGTCGTAGCCGCGGTCGCCGAGATGGACGATGCCGCGGATTTCCCCGGCCAACCGGCGCAGTTGCAGGTCGATTTCCCCGGCGTCAGCATCCGGTTCCGGCAGTTGGAGCATCCGGACGGCATAATCCAGCTCCGAAGCCCGGTCGATGATGCCGTTGAAAAAGCTGCTGCGGATATATTGGCTGGCTTTGATATTGACGTATTCGGAATAGGGCATCGGCAGGACCACGCCGAGGACTTTGCCCGGTTCCGTTTCGCGCGACGGCGGCGTCAGCAGGTAGCGCCGGCTGCCTTCCGGCCGTTCCAGCAAACCGTCGTCCAGGAGACGCTGATACGCTTTGTGGATCAGCGACCGGTCCAGTCCGGCATACAAGGCCAGTTGCCGTTCCGGCAGCAGGGCTTTGCCGCTCAGGGCGGCGCGGTTGCGGCGCAACTGGCCGGTCAGATGGCGGTACAAGGCGTCGGCGGAAGTCGGTTGCCGGAGCTCCGGCTGGTCCAGCAGCGGATTGAAGTATTGATCATTTTTCATGGTTATTTTCCTGGTGTTGGCGGGACTGATGAAAACTGCGGACATCGAATTCCGGTCCCCACGGATCGACGTCTTGAATTTCCGAGGAGACGATTGCCTGGATCAGCCGGTCGCGATAGGCGGCCAGTTCGGCCGGCAGACAACTGAAATCGGCCAGATGCCGGACCAGTTGTGCAGGGATGACGGCCGTCTCCCTGGCTGTTTTCAGCCATTGGAGCTGTTCGGCGGAAGACCGGTCGGCCGGCAGCGCTTCGGTCGCGGCGATCTGGGCGTTGAGAATGCACAGATAGGCGAAATCCTCCAGACCGTCCCGGTAATTTTCCAGCCGGATGCCGGCCAGCGGCTGGTCGTCCGGGCCGGGATAGGCGAGCAACCCGTCACCGTGGTGATTGTACCAGCTTTCCGGCCACCACGACGTGTAGGGGCCGTCGGTAAGCGGCTGGTTGTCCCACCAGATGCGCAGCGCATAATAGAGAAAGCCGTCCGGCTGGAATTTTTCACTCATCACTCCCATCAGCAGCCGGGCGGTCATCGCCGGCTGCTCGATGAACCAGTTGATATGCGGCGGAACCGGAAAGTTGCAGATATAGTACCAGACCCGGTTGCCTCGGGCGCGGCTCCGTTCCACTGCGGAGCGGTCCCGGGCGTAGCGTTCGGTTTTCGGCACCCAGATGTCGACGGAATTGATTCGGCCGTCGGTACCGAGTGTATGATCCCAGGCGGTGGTCATGATCGCGACTTCCGGAAAGGCTTCGTGCAGCGCTGCCGCACAGGTTTCCAGATTGTCGAAATCGGCGGCCTCCACTTCATCGAAACCGTAGATGTAGGCGTGGTTCAGCACGCCGAGCGCTCTGGATTGTTCATAAAGCGGCCGGAACCGGGCCAGCAGTTTGCCGACGTCGATTTGACGGGTGGCCGGGTCGAGTGCGTCGCCCGGAATGTTGCCGAGGTTGAAGGCGACCAGCCGTCTTTCGCGATGCAGCCGTTCGATAATTTCAAAATCCGGCGCGTCACGCCGGTAAAGATCGTCCATGCCGATCAGATAATCGTCGAGAAAATGGCTCCAGCGCCGGCGCTTTTCCGGATCCTTCGACAGTTTGTCGGTGCCGAAACTGATGACGCTCGGCAGCGGTGAATGGCGCGGCAGCGTGAAGGGCAGCACTTCGATTTCCAGTTGCAGAGTACGCCAGCGTTCGCCGTCTTTTAAAATTTCAAGTTTGGCGGTATAGCGGCCGGGCGCCTGATCTTCCGGGGCCCGCACCCGCAGCCAGAAACTCTGCAGATCGCCGGCGGCAATGTCGCAGCCGGTCATGAAATCGAGAATCGGGTCGGGATACCAGCCGACGATCGGCGCGTCGAACGGCGCCAGCTTGGTGGTCTGGACGAAACCGACGACCGACGCAGTCAGCGCGCCGTCCGGAAACGCCATGCCGTCGGCCCGTTGCGGCGTGCCGCATTGCAGTTCGATCCGGGTGTCACGGGTCAGCGGCAGCGCCAGCAATTGCGCCGCTTCGGTTTCATTGCGGGCCAGGCGGATGAGGTGATGGTCGCCGACTGCGGCGGCAAACGGCAGCAGCCGGGGCGGATATTTGGTCATTGCATCGGAGAACGCCAGCAGCAGATCCGGATCGTCTTGAAACAACCGGTCGTTGTCCTGCTTCAACTGCAGCAGGGAAGCAACCCGCTTCATATTCTGGCGGCTGTTTTGAAATGCGATGATTGCCGCGTCGTCGTCGACGCCGTCATAGTTATTCTGAATGACTTTGGCCAGTGCATTCAGACATTCCTGGTGGGTGCGGTCGAATTCACCGATCAGGAATTGTTTGTATGGTTCGGTCAAGGCGCTGCTGTGAATCGGGACTTTGGTCGGATAAAATTCTTCGCTGACCGCGGCTTTCCACGGCGTCATCCATTTGCGCAGCCGGTTTTTGACTTCCCGGGAATAGGGAGCGGGTTTTTCCCCAGTTTTGAGCAGCCGGAAATTGTCGAAATAAACTTCGGCCGGAAAAGCGCGCCGCATGCTGTAAAAATAAAATTGTCCGATTGGTTCGGCGCCGAAGCGCGCATTCAGTTCCGCCAGCGGCAGGACGACCCGTTTCAATTGATAAGGACGTATTTTCAATTCATAATACGGCCCGGCGTCGCGGGCGATGCCGGCGGGACCGATATGCATGCCGAACTGGACTCCGTAGGGAGTCGGATTGAAAAGATCGAACGCCAGTTGATCGTATGCCTGAAAGCTGCCGAGATTACCGTGGAAGGAAAAGGCCGGATAGGCGGGGGCGCCGTCGGTCCAGCGCGGCGTGGTGAAGCATAGGCTGCGGTTTCCGGCGGTGGCGAAGGTTTCCGTCAATTCCAGACGGCTGCCGCCGGCGGTTTCCGGCGACAATTGCCAATGGGCTGCCGCATCGTCCCGGTCGAAATCGATCAACGGGGCCGAGGCGCGCAGCATGGCGGAAGCGCCGAACAGGGCGAGGAGGGAGACGATGGCTAAAAAGTATTTCATTTCAATTGTAACTGGTTAAGATTGCTTGGCACGGAAGGCGCCCGCCGGAGACCGGAGCTTTCCGTCCGGTCTCCGGCGGGCAGACGATGAAAGGCGATCCGTCATCAGTAGAACGTCCCGTTCGGCCAGTCGGCGTAGAACCAACTGTTCGTCCACTGAATCGGCGAGAAATGCCGGTCGCGCAGCGACACCGCTTCGCGTCCGCCGAAGTCGCGGGCGCTGCCGTCGGCCAGACAGGCATTGAACTTCTGGTTGTGACGCAGCGCAATCTGGTAAGCGGTGCCGCCGTCGGCCGGCGTGGAATAAAGCTGGTCCGGCTTGCCGCTGGAAACGGAGGCGGCCGAAAACAGCGGCCCGTAGCAGCCGTTGTATTCCCTGTTGGCGTAGGAATCGGCGAACAGCACCGGCGAACCGCCGTTTTTACCGTATTCGTCGAGAATTTTGCTCATCTTGATATGCGGATAATTGTGCGTGGCCGGGTTCCATTCATAGCCGGTCACCATTGCGTTGAGGCCGATGGAGGTGTTGCCCTGAAACTCCGCCGTGTCGCTGTCATCCCAGTCGTTGCCGGCGCCGGCCGGACAATATTGCACTTCCGGCGAAATGCCGTAGTGATCGGAAACGTAGATCGCCCAGTCCCGTACTCCGAAGTCGCCTCGGGTAGCGTAAGGCATCGCGTAATCGTCGAAATCCATCGTGTAAAAGACGAACGCCACGCCGAGCTGTTTGTGATTGGAACGGCATTTGATGCCCTGGGCCGCCGCTTTGGCTTTGCCGAGGGCCGGCAGCAGCATGGAGGCGAGGATGGCGATGATCGCAATCACGACCAGCAGTTCAATGAGCGTGAAAGTGAGTGACCGATGTTTTCCCGACATTTTTGATGATCCTTTCCTTTGGTGAATATGCCAGTGAATTTTGGTTTGTTGAAAAGTATAGCAAGATTCAACCAAAAAGGCAATATCCCGGTCAGGAAATTGCGCATTTTTTTTGAAAAAAATTATGATTAAAAAATGGTTGAATTTTGGTTTTTAAATGGTTATTATATTTTATAACATATTTGTATTTAATCTATTATGAATTTATTTTCTGGTGTTTTATCGCACCGGATTTCTGAATTTTTTTCAACCAAATGATTGATTTGGTTGAAAAAGCTGTTTTGGAGGAAAAATATTGTGAAAAATGGTGTTGCCTCGACCGGCCCGCCGCTTGCATCGGCGGGGGAGTAATTCTATTTTTTCTTCAAAGAAACTTACCAAAAATGGAAAGGAAAAGATGATGAGATGGTTTCTCGGATTATTGCTGCTGCTGACAATGACAAGGGTAGGTGCCTGGGACAACGATGACTTCGACCTTTATCCGATCGTCGTTCGGGCCGGCCGGATCAACCGGCTGACCATTGATTGCAAAGATGCCGGTCTGCTGCGGGAACCGGAACGGCTGGTGATCGACTATGTGCGCGGTGACGGCATGTTCGATCATCGAACCTATGCCTATTATGACAGCCATCGCGAGATTCCGTTTGAAATCATCGATGAAACGACGCTGGCGCTGGAGCTGAATTTCGACGGTGAAATGGAGTATGCTTTTCGCATTTTCCGCCTCGAAGGCGACACGCGGCAGCCGCGGCAACTGGCGAATTTGAAGGTTTATGCTCTGCGGGAAGACCTCTGGCGGCTGCGTCCCTGGAAAGGGGATGTCCATATGCACAGCCGTTATTCCGACGGCAAGGGGGAGCCGGCCGAGGTGGCGGCCTATGCCCGGTGCAAGGGGCTCGATTTCATGGCCCTGAGCGACCATGTGGCCTACCGGCCGTCGCTGCTGGCGATCGAGGCGATGGCGGCTCTGCCGACCGAATTGCGATGTTATCCGGGCGAGGAGGTGCATGCGCCGCGCAATCCGGTCCATATCGTCAATTTTGGCGGCAGCTTCGGCATCAGCGACTGGTTCCGGGATCATCCGGAGGAGTATCAGGCTGCTTTTCAGGCCAAACTGGCGACGATTCCAGCCGACGACAATCAGGTGGCCAGGGAAGACGTCGCTTCCAGTGAAGTGGTTTTCGATCAAATCCGCGCCGGCGGCGGGATAGCGATTTTCAGCCATCCCTATTACCGGATGGCCAACCGGGTGTACATCATGGACGATACTGTCGAATGGATACTGAAACGCCGGAATTTCGATGCCGTCGAATTGATCGGCGGTTATGAAAAAAGCGCCACCGAGGACAATGCGCTGATGTTGTCGCGTTATCTGCAACTGCTGCGGGACGGCAGTCACCTTCCGGTGGTCGGCGCCAGCGATGGCCACACTTACGATCCGGAGAGTTTCTTCTACTGGTATTATACGATCGTCTTTGCGCCGTCGGTTGATTTTGGCGAGCTGTCCGCCGCCATTCTTGACCATCGTTCGGTTGCGGTGGAGAATGTCGATGGCCGGGATTTGCGGGTATGGAATGCCGATTTCCGGTTGGCGCGTTACGCCTACTTTCTGCTGCATGAGTATTTTCCAAAACACGACGCACTCTGCCGCGAGGAGGGAGAACTGCTGTTGCGGGCGGTCCGGGGCGACGAAACGGCGGTGCCGGAGTTGGAAGCACGGCGCTACGCCGTCGCCGAACTGATGAAAAAGTACTTTCAGGCCGACGGCAAATGAGCGGATTTAAAAGACGCCCAGCCGGCCGAGCAGCACCGGCAGCGCCACTTCGGTGCGGAGGATGCGCGCGCCGAGCCGCACGGGCCGGCAGCCGGCGGCGGTGAGCCGGTCGACTTGGTAATCGGTGAAACCGCCTTCCGGGCCCAGGACCAGCGAAACCGGGCCTTCGAGTCCGCCCGGGCAGCGGTTGTCGGTATAGGGATGGGCGACCAGTGCCGTCGTTCCGGCCAGGATGGCTGGCAGGGCATCCTCGACGAACGGTTTGAAGGAGCGGTGAAACGCGATGGCCGGCGTGAGCGTATCGCCGGACTGTTCGAGCGCCGCCAGAATGTCATCGGAGAGCGCCTCCGGCTGGAGCCGCGGGCTGGACCAGTAACTTTTTTCCACCTTGAAGCAGTGGATGAAATGAAATTCTTTGACGCCGATGGTAATGCCGGCATGGAGAACTTTTTTGAGCGTCTGGGGCCGGGGCAGGGCGATGACCAGCTTGCATGCCGGCGGTGCCGGCGGCGGCGAATTCAGCGTCACCGCCAGCTCCGCGGCTTCCGCCGAACAGCGGAGCAGTTCGCCGCTGCCGCGCCGGCCGTTGAGCAAACCGACTTTGCAGCATTTGCCGGGCGTAGCGCGCAGGACGTCGCGCAGGTGCTCCAGCCGGCGCCCGGTCAGGCGCGCCAGGCCGGGGCCGATGAAATCTTCCGTTTGCAGAATGATTAAGTTCACCGGATGATCCGCCGTAAATTTCTTTCGTAAATTGTTTTTTCGAAGCTATAGTATACCGGAAAAGTTTGAAAAAGCAACAGATCGGATGAGGAAACTGCAATGATTATCGGGCTGGGGACGGATATCGTGGAAATCGAGCGGGTGCGGAAATTGTTGAACGGTTCCATCGGCGAAGCGTTCCTGGAGCGGGTTTATTCCGCCGGCGAGCTGGCGGCCGGCCGGGAACGCGGCAGTGGCGGTTACGAATATTACGCCGGCCGCTGGGCGGCCAAGGAGGCGTTGTCCAAGGCGCTGGGGTGCGGCATCGGCGAAAACTGTCATTGGCAGGACATTGAAATCGGCAACGACGCCATCGGCCGGCCGTTGGTGACGCTGGGCGGGGCGGCGGCGGAAACCTTGTATCGCCTGCATCCGAACGCCACGGTTCACCTGAGCATTTCCCACGAGCGCCGCTATGCGACGGCGATGGTGATCATCGAGGCAAATTGAACGGTTATTGCTCCAGTTCTTTGCCGATGGCGGCCGCTTCCTGCGCCGAAATCTCATGCGACTGCAAAAGATTCATCCGGTAATAAATGCCCTGTCGCGCCAGCAGCTCCTCATGGCTGCCGATTTCGGCGATTTCACCATGCTGCAGTACGACGATGCGGTTGGCGTTGCGGATCGTCGACAGCCGGTGCGCGACGATGAAGGTGGTCCGGCCTTTGATCAGGCGGTCCAGCGCTTCCTGGATCAATGCTTCCGATTCGACGTCCAGCGCGGAGGTCGCTTCGTCCAGCAGCAGGACGCGCGGATTGCGGAGCAGGGCGCGGGCGATGGCGATCCGCTGCTTCTGGCCGCCGGAGAGCCGGGCGCCGTTCTCTTTGACCCGGGTGTTCAGTCCTTCCGGCAGCGAACCGATGAACTCGGCCAGATTGGCGCTGCTGACGGCCTGTTCGAGGGCTTCCTCGGTGACGTTGGAGGCGCCGTAGACGATGTTGTCGCGGATTGTGCCGTCGAACAGCAAGGTTTCCTGGCTGACCACCGAGAGGAAGCGCCGGTAGCTGCGCAGGTCGATGTCGTTCATATTGTGGCTGTCGACCAGAATTCGTCCGGCGGTGGGGCGGATGAAACCGATCAGCAATTGCATGATCGTCGATTTGCCCGAGCCGGAAGGGCCGACCAGCGCGATGGTTTCTCCGGGCTTGATCTGCAAACTGAAATCGCGGATCGCATAGGATGCGTCGTTTTCGTAACTGAAAGTGACGTGGTCGAATTCATAATAGCCGTCCAATTGGTGAACCGCCGGTTTGCCGGCGTTCATTTCAAGGTCCGGACATTCCAGCACCTCGCCGATCGAACGGACCGATTCCAATCCTTTGCTGATGGCCGGGATGGTGTTCAATAACTGCATGACCGATCCGGTGATGGAGCCGAAGTAAGTGGACAATAACACGATGTCGCCGACTTCGATCTGAATGACGCCGCCGCGCCGCAGCATGACGGCGGCGAACAGGGTGATCATGTTGAACAGCATGAAGGTCACCCAGTTCACCGAGTTGAAGATGGCGTTGAGAAAGTCGAGCCGCAGGCCGCGTATTTTCACCTCTTCCAGCTTGGCATTGACCCGGTTGAGTTCGTCGTCCTCGATGTTGTGCGCCCGGGTGATCTGGATCATCCGGAGCATTTCGATCACTTTGCCGGACATCGATTCGACGCTGAGGCGGAACTCCTGGTTGTAGCGCTGCATACGGCGGTTCATCACTTTGCAGATCAGCACCGCCAGCGGCACGGTGGCCAGGTAAAAGATGATGAAAAGCGGCGCCCGGCAGGCGGTGACCGTCAGCGCCACGGCGAATGTGATGAGGATTTGCGGCAGGCTTTCGACCAGCATCCTGGTCAGCATTTCGATATTTTCGACGTCGCGCAGCACTTTGGTCTGCAGCACGCCGAGCTTGTTGTTGGTGTGATAGGGGATGGACAGGTGCTGCAGCCGGGTGCACAGCGAGGTCCGCAGATTCATTTCGACTTTGCGCGTCACCTTGCTCAACACCCGGACGAACCAGACGTGGGTCGGGACGTTCTGGACGATGGCGGCGGCGCCGACCAGGAAATTCAACAAAATCAGCCAATCGGCATTCGGCGCTTCGGAATCCCATAAATTGATGATGTTGGCGGTGACGATCGGCATGATCCAGACCGGCGCCGCCTTCAGAACGTACAGCAGTCCGGCGTAAATCAGCCGGCCGATGTCTTCCCGGTAGAATTTGATGTAGTTGCGGAAAATCTTATCCTTGCTGTATTCCAGATGCAGCAGTTCGGGGGAGAACTTTTTCGGGGACTTGTTTTCCTTGGACTCCATGAGCGAATCTCCCAGAATGGTTGAGCATTTGAAAACGGGAAACCGGACCCGTCAATCCAGTTCCCGGCTGATGCGCATCGAACAGAAATCCGGGCCGCACATCGTGCAGAACCGGTCGTCGCCGTGCGGTTTGCCGCCCGCCTGGCTGCTTTCCTCGATGGCCTCCCGGCGCAATTCCCGCGCCCGGTCCGGATCGAGCGCCAGCTCGAATTGTTTTTCCCAATCGAAATCGGCGCGCGCCTGGCTGATGGCGTCGTCGCGTTTGCGGGCGAACGGCCGTTTGCGGGCGATATCGGCGGCATGGGCGGCGATCTTGTAGGCGATGACGCCGTTGCGGACATCTTCGGCGTTCGGCAGGCCGAGGTGTTCCTTCGGCGTGACATAGCAGAGCATCGCCGCCCCGTAATAAGCGCCGAGCGTGCCGCCGATGGCGCTGGTGATGTGATCGTAACCGGGCGCGCAGTCGATGACCACCGGGCCGAGGATATAAAACGGCGCATCGTCGCAGAGCTGCTGCTCTTTTTTCATGTTCATTTCGATTTCGTCGAGCGGAATGTGGCCGGGCCCCTCGACCATCGCCTGCACGTCGGCGGCGCGGCAGCGGCGCACCAGGTCGCCGAGCACCTTCAGTTCGGCGAATTGCGCCTCGTCGCTGGCGTCGGCCAAGCAGCCGGGCCGCATGCCGTCGCCGAGCGACAAAGTGACGTCATACGCCGCGCAGATTTCCAGAATGCGGTCGAACAACGTGTAGAACGGATTTTCGCAGTGATTTTTCTGCATCCACCGGGCCAGGATCGAGCCGCCGCGGCTGACGATGCGCAGCAGCCGTTTTCTGGCCAGCGGAATGTGGTCGTACAGCAACCCCGGATGAATGGTCATGTAATCGACGCCCTGTTCCGCCTGGTCCTGGATGACTTCGAGGATCAGCTCCCCGGTCAGCTTGTCGGCGCTCTTGGCGCGGGCCAGCGCCTCGTAAACCGGCACCGTGCCGATCGGGGCCGGACTGTTCTCGACGATCAATTTGCGGATTTGGACGATATTGGCGCCGGTACTCAGGTCCATGACCGTGTCGGCGCCGTATTTCAGCGCGGCGCGCAGCTTGGCCAGCTCCTGCTGCGGGCAGCTCGACAATGTCGAATTGCCGATGTTGGCGTTGATTTTGGTCGTCAATTGCCGGCCGATGCCGATCGGTTGAAGGGCGTGGTGATGGATGTTGGCCGGAATGACGATGGTTCCGGCGGCGACGCCGGCACGGATGAATTCCGGTTCCAGGTATTCTTTGGCGGCGACAGCGGCGATTGCCGGCGTGATTTCGCCGGCTTTGGCGCGACTCATTTGGGTATTTATTTTCAAAGCGTTTCCTCCAGTAGCTTGATCACTTTGGCGGTGGCGCCGGCGTGCCGGGCGACGGTCGCATAGGCGCGTTCGCCGAGTTGACGGCGTTGAGCCGCGTCGGCGAACAGTTGGGTCAGGACCGGTTGCAGCCGGTCGTCGTTTTCGACCAGGCGGACGGCATCCGCTTCGGTCAGAATCTGCAGGATAAAACGGAAATTGCGCAGAATGCTGCCGGTGACGATCGGTTTAGCCAGAAGGGCCGGTTCGATGAGGTTGTGGCCTTCGTCCTGCCCGGCCAGGCTTTTGCCCATGACCACGACGTCGGCGGCGGCCATCAGTTTCAGCATTTCGCCGGTGGTGTCCGCCAGCAGGCAATCGACCGGTTCGGCCGCCGCGGCTTCCCGGCTGCGGCGGGCGAACTTGAGCGACTGCTTCTGCAGCATGGCGGCGATTTCACTGCCGCGCTCGGCATGGCGCGGCACCAGCACCAGGCGCAACGGCGGGAAGGCCGGCTGTAAATTCCGGAACACCGAGGCGATCAACTCCTCTTCGCCCGGATGGGTGCTGGCGCCGAGCAGGATCAGATGGGGACCCGGACCGAAATACCGATTCAGGTCGACCGGCTGCAGATCGGCC
>OJMH01002392.1_pt1 | contig 15793 bp, 14 predicted proteins | sample 1597111 | NCBI WGS metagenome assembly OJMH01 (sample SAMEA2452115, study PRJEB22498) | human gut metagenome | reverse complement strand
CCATGGGCCTGGCCGGCGCATGGATCGCCATGGCCGTGGAGCTGTGCGTGCGCGGCATCCTGCTGCTCATCCGGCAGCTGCGCGGACGCTGGCTTGATGTCATCGAACAGAAACCGCTTGAGAAAGGAATGATGAGATGAAAACGATAAAACGAGTGATCGCGCTGTTCAGCGCTGCCTGTGTCCTGGCAGCCTGCGGCGCTTCAGACGCTGCCTCAGCTGATCAGCTGACGCAGATCCAGGATAAAGGCGTGATCGTGATCGGGACGGAAGGGACCTATGCCCCAAACAGCTATCATGATGAAGAGGGGAACCTGACCGGGTTTGACGTGGAGGTCGGCCGGCTGATCGCCAGGGAGCTCGGCGTGGAAGCGCAGTTCGTGGAGAGCAGCTGGGATTCGCTGTTTGCCGCCATGGACTCCGGCCGCGTGGACATCGTCATCAATGAGGTGGAAGCAAATGAAGAACGGGCAGAAAAATATGATTTTTCCCAGCCTTACACGTATGTGCACGGGGCGCTGATGGTCCGGGACGATGAGGAGTCCGTCACCGGCTTTGCGGATCTTGAGGGAAAGCGCGCTGCGCAGAACCTGACGAGCAGCTGGGGAGAGCTGGCAGAAAGCTATGGCGCGCAGCTGGTCGGCGTGGACTCGATGGATCAGTCGATCCAGCTGCTGGAAAGCGGCCGTGCCGATGTGACGCTGAATTCCGAGACGGCATTCGGCGATTATCTGAAGAAGCATCCGGATGCGCCGGTGAAGATCGCGGCAAGGAGCGAAGCGACCACATCCAGCGTCATCCCGGTGCGCAAGGGCAGCACCGCACTGCTGGAGGCCATCGATGAGGCGCTGGATGCGCTTCGTGACTCAGGCGAGCTCAGCGCGCTGTCTCAGCGTTATTTCGGCATGGATGTCACACAGGAGTAGGGTATGGACGGACGCACCATCGCTTTGCTGATCGATTCCTTCTGGCAGATCCTGCTCCCGGGACTGACCGTGACGATCCCGCTGACGGCCATCTCCTTTCTGTTCGGGCTGATCATCGCGCTGTTTACCGCACTGGTGCAGATCGCCCATGTGCGTGTCCTCGATCAGCTGGCGCGATTCTATGTTTGGGTGATCCGCGGCACGCCGCTGCTGGTCCAGCTGTTCGTGATCTTTTACGGCCTGCCCAGCCTGGGCGTCACGCTGGATGCGTTTCCCTCGGCGATCATCGTCTTTTCCATCAATACCGGCGCCTATGCGGCGGAGACGATGCGTGCGGCCATCCTGTCGGTGCCCAAGGGACAGATGGAGGCGGGGTATTGCGCAGGCATGACTTATCCGCGCATCATCCTGCCTCAGGCAGCCCGCACGGCTTTTCCGCCGCTGAGCAATTCGCTCATCGGACTGCTCAAGGATACGTCGCTGGCGAGCAACATCACCATCATGGAGATGTTCATGTCCGCCCAGCGCATCGCTGCCCGCACATATGATTCCTTTGCGCTGTATTGTGAGGTCGCGCTCATCTATCTGCTGTTCTGCACGATCCTGACCAAGGTGCAGCGCATCTGTGAAAAGAAGCTGGAACTGAATTGAGGTGAGAACATGCTCAAAGTCAGAGGACTGAAAAAACGCTTTGGCGATCTGCAGGTGCTCAAGGGCATCGATCTGGATGTCCATGAGGGAGACGTCATTTCGATCCTGGGCCCCAGCGGCAGCGGGAAGACGACCTTCCTGCGCTGCCTGGAATTTCTCGAACGGGCGGATGAGGGAGAGCTTACGCTGGATGAGACGAGCATCCGCTTTCCGCATGCGGACCGTCAGCGCATGCTGAAGATCCGCCGGAAATGCGGCTTCGTCTTTCAGGATTACAGCCTGTTCCGCAACCGCACCGCGCTGGAAAACATCAGCGATGGGCTGGTCTATGGTCATGGCATGGACAAAGCGCAGGCGCGTGCGCGGGCAGCTCAGCTGCTCGATCAGGTCAGCATGGGCGCGTATGCTGATCATTATCCCAGCCAGCTCTCCGGCGGGCAGCAGCAGCGCGTCGGCATTGCGCGCGCCATGGCTGCCGATCCGAAGATCATCTATTTTGACGAACCGACCAGCGCCCTGGATCCGGAGCTGACCCAGGAGGTGCTCCAGGTCATGAAGGATCTGGCAGCCAAAGGCATGACCATGGTCATCGTGACCCATGAGATGGCGTTTGCCCGGGAAGTGTCAGACCGGGTGGTCTTCATGGAAAACGGCGTCATCGTCGAAGAAGGCAGCGCGGAGCAGATGTTCAGCGCCCCGCGGCAGGAGCGGACACGTCAGTTTTTGCGTTCAGAAGAGAAGGGAGAAGGATGAGATGATCGATTTTGATTCAGTGATCGAACGGACAGGCACGGACTCCATGAAATGGGATGTTCGAGAAGGGGAGATCTCCATGGGCATCGCGGACATGGATTTCCAGAGCGCGCCCTGTGTGCGGGAGGCCGTTCTCCGCAAGGCGCAGTTCGGCATTTATGGCTATGCCGATGTCCCGCAGGCATATTATGAGAGCTATCAGCGCTGGTGGTCACGCCGTCATGGCTGGACGCCGGACACATCGTGGATGATGTTCAGCACCGGGGTCGTTCCGGCCATCTCCTCGATGGTGCGGAAGCTGACTACGCCGGCAGAGCAGGTGCTGGTCCTTTCCCCGGTCTATCAGATCTTTTATCATTCCATCCTGAACAATGGCCGCTTTGTCGTGAGCAGCCCGCTGATCTATGCGCAGGATGGCTATCATATCGATTTTGACGATCTGGAAAAAAAGCTCGCAGATCCGCAGACGACGCTGATGATCTTCTGCAATCCGCATAACCCGATCGGCAAGATCTGGGATCGCGAGACGCTGGCGCGCATCGGTGCATTATGCGCCCGTCATCATGTCACGGTGATCAGCGATGAGATCCATTGCGATCTTTGTGCGCCCGGCAAGGAATATGTGCCCTTTGCCTCGGTGAATGAGACCAATGAGCGCATCTGTGTCACCTGCGTATCCGCCAGCAAGGCGTTTAACCTGGCCGGCCTGCAGTCCGCCTGCATCATCGCTGCCGATCCGTTCCTGCGCCATCGGGTATGGCGCGGGCTGAATACCGATGAGGCAGCAGAGCCTAATGTGTTTGCCTGTGACGCGGCGATCGCCGCGCTTACCCAGGGAGAAGCATGGCTGGATGAGTTGCGTGTCTACCTGCAGCAGAACCGGGAAGCGGCAGAGTCGTTTTTGAAGCGCGAGCTGCCGAAGATGAAGGCAGTGCCGGCAGAAGCGACCTATCTGTTATGGCTGGACCTTGGCGCATATGACATCGATGTGGAGGCATTCTGTGCCTTCCTGTATGAGGAGGAAGGGCTGAAGGTCGCCTATGGCGGAGAGTATGGTGAGCAGGGGAAGGATTTCCTGCGCATCAACATGGCGGTGCCGCGCTTGCGGCTGATGGAAGGTCTGCGCCGCCTGAAAGCAGGCGCACAGGCATACAGCAAATAAGAGCCTTTCGGCTCTTACATCTCATCAAGATATTCCTGCAGCTGATGCAGGAATTTTTCTGCTGCTTTCGGCATGATCTGATACTTTTTCCAGACCAGGCACGCCTGGGCGCGCAAGGTCGGCTTCAGCGGCCGGAAACACAGCGGGCTGTCCTTGGTGTTGATCAGCCCGTCAAAAGACAGCGTATATCCCAGCCCTTCCTCTGCCAGCAGCGAAGCGTTGAAGATCAGGTTGTATGTGGCGACGACGTTCAGCCTGGCAGGATCGCAGTTCATCCAGCGGCTGATGATGTGGCTGGTCTCTTCCTGCTGTGAGAGGACGAGCGGCTGTCCAATCAGGTCTTCCGGGGTGATGAAAGGGTGATCGGCCAACGGCGCATCCCGGCGCATGAGCACGCCCCACTCATCCTGCAGCGGGATCGGGATCGAATTATAGCGGAGGGGATCGACGGCAGCGTACAGCAGCCCGAAGTCGATCAGTCCTTTGTCCAGCTGCTCCATGACATAGCGCGCGTTGCCGCTGGAGATGTGGCAGTGGATATCCGGGCATTCCTTTTGCAGGTCACAGGCGGCGCGGGCGATGAGCCGCATGATGCGGGTCTCTCCGGCGCCGATGTATACATCTCCGGCGATGGTGTCATCTGAAAGCGTGATCTCGTTTTCGGTCTTGCGCACCAGTTCCAGGATCTCTTCGGCCCGTTTGCGCAGCAGCATCCCTTCTTCGGTCAGCGTGATCTTGCGCGATCCCTTGCTTCTGCGCACGAGCAGCGGCTTTCCCAACTCCTGCTCCAGCGCCCGCAGCTGGGTGGATAAGGTCGGCTGCGAGAGATGAAGCGATTTCGCTGCAGCGGAAATGCTCTGTTCCCTTGCCACGGCCAGAAAATAGTGAAGTACTCTCAATTCCATGATGATCACTCCTCGTATGACCAGTATACCAGATTTTGTCTGTTCCGCCCAGAGACGCTGAGGCGGCTGCCGAAGCGCGCTCATGCAAGAACAGGGAGCGCTTGCTCCCTGCGCTTTACTCGCTGATGCGCCGCGCGAGATCGCGCATGATGTCCGGAATGTGGATCTGCTGCGGACAGAGGGCCTGACAATGGCCGCAGCCGATGCAGGCGGAAGGCTGTTTGTCTGCCGGCAGCGCGTTTACCGCATTGCGGGCAGAAAAGCTTCCGTCGGAATAGACCATGTCGTTATACAGCCGGATGAGCTCCGGGATGTCGAGCGATCGCGGACAATGCTCGATGCAGTAACGGCAGGCCGTGCAGGGGACGCTCGTGCTCATGCGCCGGCCGATGCCGGTCAATGTCTTCATCTCATCCTCATTCAGCGGCTGTTCATCGGCAAAGGTCTCGATGTTTTCTTGCAGCTGCTGCATGTCCGACATGCCTGAGAGGATCATCGTCACGCCCGGGATGCTCTGCAGGAAGCGGAATGCCCATCCGCTCATGCTTTCCTGCGGACGCAGCTTCTGCAGCTCGCTCATGGCTTCTTCATCCAGCGTGCACAGCTTGCCGCCGCGCAATGGCTCCATGACCCAGATCGGGATATGGCGGGCGTTGAGCAGCTCCACCTTTCCCTTTGCGTCCTGCAGGCTCCAGTCCAGATAGTTCAGCTGGATCTGGCAGAATTCCATATGTTCGCCATATGCGTTCAGGAACCGTTCCATGACCGGGATGCTGCCATGGGCAGAGAAGCCGAGATGGCGGATGCGCCCGGCCTCCTTCTGCTTGAGCAGATGGTCCAGGATGCCATATTCCTCATTCAGATAAGCATCGATGTTCAGTTCGCACACATTATGGAACAAGTAGAAATCAAAGTATTCGCTCTGGCATCTTTCCAGCTTCCGCGCGAAGATCTCCTGCACCTTCGGCATGTTGGCCAGATCATATCCGGGAAACTTGCTGGCGAGATGATAAACATCCCGCGGATAAGCGGACAGGATCTTTCCCATCACGCTCTCCGAATTGCCGCCGTGGTAGCCCCAGGCAGTGTCGAAGTAATTGATACCGTGCGCCATGGCGTAAGCGGCCATGCGGGCCGTCTGTTCTTCATCGATCTCGCTGTTTCCGCCCTTCAGCGGCAGACGCATGCAGCCCATGCCCAGCGCGGACAGCTGCAGGTCCTGAAATGTCTTATATCGCATAGGATCTTCTCCTTTCCTTCGCGCCGTATGCGCGTCTTCTCTTTTATTTTATCATCATGTCTGAGAAATGCACATGCGCTTTGGCGATGTCCTGTGCAGGGCTTGTCTTCCGAAACGGAAAAGAGGTAAAATGATACCGGAAGATGAGCAGAAAGGAGCCTTGTGATGTATACGATGAAACAGGCCTGCCAGGCAGCAGGCATGTCTTATGAAACGCTGAAGTTTTACTGCAATGAAGGACTTGTCCCCAACGTCAAGCGCAGCGCGAATAATTACCGGATATTTGATGATCATGACATCAACTGGATCAAAAGCCTGAGCTGTCTGAAACGCTGCGGGATGAGCATTGCTGAGATGAAAGAATACCTTGCGCTTTGCCTGGAGGGAGAGAAGACGATCCCGCAGCGAAAGCTCGTGTTAATCAAGCATAAGGATGAACTGCAGATGAAGATCCGCGAATTGGAAGACGCGGTCCGTTATATCGAATGGAAAGAGTCATTCTATGATGATGTGCTTTCCGGACGAAAGGAGTATCACAGCGATTTGATCGGACATCAGGAGCATTGACCGCAAACGTAGTGAACCGGTGAAAGACCAGACGATCGATGATGAACGCCTGGTCTTTTTTGATCGAAAAAGGAGCCGTCGAAACAGCTCCTTGCATGTCAGTCAACGATCATTGACCTGATAGATCAGGTGGATGAGATCCTGTCCCACCTTGTTTATTTCCTTCAGCCGAAAGCCTGTCGGGCTTTCGGTGCGGGAAAATGCGGAGCGCTGGAACACTGCAGGGGAGGAAGGGTCTCCGTCCGCCGCCGGCGCCAGCAACAGGCTCAGCTCATCCAGCTCATGCTGCTCCAGAAAAGACCAGTTGATCGCTCAGCCGCCGCATACCAGCATGGTGCGGACGCCGAAGTGCGCATACAGCTTTTCCTTGAGCAGCCGGCAGTCCAATGTCTGTCTGCCGCAAGTGAGATAGGAGATGCCTCGCTCACGAAGATATTCCCGATAAGCATCCGGAGCATCTTCCAGCAGCACCTCGATGACATGTGCTTCGGGACAGCCAGGTCTGATGAAGGTCGGGGAAGACCAGCCGATCTCGCCTTTGGGATCTACTGATACATAGTAGAGCCCGGCATCTTTCTCTGCCGCAAAATCAGATGGAACATCAGATGAGAGGCTGCGTGGATAAGGAGCAGCGGCAGAGACGAATTCTCTGGTCGTGGTGCTTCCATATACCCATGCATCAGCCTGGTAGTCGAAGCGTATCCTTGCGTAGGATGCCGCGGCGTCATGGACACTGTCCAGCCCCATGAATGCGCCGCTGATCCTGCCGTCCAAGGCACTCAAGATATGACATACCGTATAAGGAACATTCATGCGCTTACCTGCACTCCATCAGGATGTCATATATTTCATCTGCGTCTAACGCACGTGGATTGCTGTTGATGATGTTGGTGGAATCGGCGACCTTGCGCAGCAGTTCCGGCGTGATCTCTGTCGTGGAGCGCAGCTGGCTCAGCTTGGTCGGCAGACCGCATTCCTCGATGAAGGCCGCCAGCGCCTCGATGCCCTCTTCTGCGCTTTCCTTGCCGAATACGACACGCGCGAACCGGGTGAACTTCTCTTTGGCGTCATTCATGATGTGACGGTAATAGGCAGGGTGGATGACGGCCAGTCCCTGTCCGTGGTTGCAGTCAGTATATGCGCCCAGCTGATGCTCGATCTGATGCGCCTGGAAGTCAGTCAGCCGGCCGACTTTCAATATGCCGTTTTCTGCCATGGCGGAATCCCACATCAGATTGCTGCGGGCCTGGATGTCATCGATGTCCTTCAGCAGACGGCGCATGTTGACGACCGTGTTGCGCATGATTGCCAGAGCGACATCATCGGACACATTGTCTTCATCTGAATTGCCCAGATATGTCTCCATCGCATGGCTTAGGGTGTCAAAGGCGCCGGAGAGCACCTGCATGCGCGGAACAGACATCGTATAGGCTGGATCGAGCACGGCAAAGGCCGGAGGGAATGCCCCCATGCCTGCCTTTAAGTGCAGGTCCTCATTGGTGATGACGGCGCCGCCGTTCATCTCTGATCCGGTGCCGGAGGCAGTGACGATCGCGCCCATCGGGATGGCCTGCTGCGGGAAGCGGCGTGCGGAATGCTCCATCTCCCAGATATCCTCTTCGCTCATGGCCTGTGCAGCGACGATCTTGCAGCAGTCGATCACGCTTCCCCCGCCGACCGCGAGGATGAAGTCGATCTTGTTTTCCTTGGCCAGTCTGGCGCCTTCCTGCACTTTGGCATAGGTCGGGTTGGACATGATGCCGGAAAACTCAACGACGTGCTTGCCGTGTTCCTTCAGCACCTGCATCACTTCATCATAGATGCCGTTTCGCTTGACGGAGCCTCCGCCATAGGCGAGCAGGACATTGCTGCCGAACGCATCCAGCTGCTCAGCAGCGGCCTTCTTCAGCGCATCCTTGCCGAAATATACTTTGGTCGGATAGGAAAAAATGAAATCGTTCATGAAAATTCCTCCTTCATTACATTGCGTACGGTCATCATGACCGTTTACGCCCATATTGTAAAACTCGGTAGCAACTACCGGTCAACTCTTTCTTTTGCTTTTTTTGCCATTGAATGAGTATCAACCTGCAGGATAACACTGATGAACGAAACGATACTTCCTGCCTGCACGCGGCTTATCTATAATGAGGGCAGAAGGAGGCGGACAGCATCGCCTGAACGCTTTCTCGATCAGATAAGGAGGATGACGAGATGAAACGATTTGCCGCTATGTTGATGAGCTTGCTGCTCTGTGTCTCGATGAGCGCCTGCAGCGCGCCGGCGCAGGATGATGATGCAGGGACGGCCGAACCGTCAACGACAGAAAACACGCAGGATACAGGAGGGCAGAATGTGCTGGTGGTCTATTATTCTGCGACCGGAAACACCGAAAGCGTGGCGAATGACATCGCCGCGGCATTGGATGCTGATGTGTTTGAACTGGAACCGGTGGATCCCTATACAGAGGAAGACCTGAACTGGACCGATGACAACAGCCGCGTCGTTGCGGAATATGAAAATGAAGACGAGCGTGATGTGGAACTGGTCAACACGAGCGTCGACAACTGGGAAGAGATCGATACCGTGTTCATCGGATATCCTAAACTGGAGCAGGGTTTTACCCGTGTATATAGTGTATAGCGTTTGAAAAATGAGGTAGAAAACTACGCTATACACAAATAGAAAGACATACTGTGTATAGCGATGATATAGATTAAGAAAGAGTGAAAGGAGACTCTAAACATGAAAAAGAGATTATTATCATTACTTATTGCAGGTGTTATGACAGCAGGTTTGATTAGTGGATGTGGTGCCTCAGAAGATACTCAGGATCAAAGTAACAGTACGGCACAGTCAGATCAGTCTACAGATGAAACAAGTTCAGATACAGAAGCGAATACAGAGGATACGTCAGACGGCGGTGCATCAGATGGAAAAACGCTGGTGGTATATTATTCCGCAACAGGAAATACTGAAGCAGTGGCAAATTACATTGCGGATGCTACAGGAGGAGATTTATTTGAGCTGGAGCCAGTAGAGCCTTATACAGATGAGGATTTGAATTATAATGATGAGAACAGTCGTGTATCTCAGGAATATGCAGATGAGAGCCTGAGAGATGTGGATCTTGTTTCTACGACAGTAGAAGGATTTGACGAGTACGAAAATATTTTTGTGGGCTATCCTATCTGGTGGCAAGTAGCAGCATGACCGGTAAATCAGTTTATTGAGAATAATGATTTTACTGGAAAAACGATAATTCCATTCTGTACATCGGCGTCTTCTGGAATAGGAGATAGCGGACAGTTGTTAGAGGAAATGGCAGGAACAGGTAACTGGATAGAAGGGGAGAGATTTCGGTCAAACGTCTCTGAAGAACATGTTGTAGCTTGGCTGGACAGCTTGGGATTGTAATTGAATAGTTGAATTTGAAAAAGCATGATTCGGGAACGAGTTATGCTTTTTATAAATATTAGGCTTTAGTCTGTTTCAAATAAATGCGCAGCGTGCATTTATTTGAGACTAAAATCCACCTGCTATACGGGTGGAGAAAGAATGTTATACAGAAAATCACCTTTCCGTTACAATAGAGGTGTCCAAGCTGCTATTTTAAATTGTGTAATTATCTCCCATATGGAGACATCCTTTAGGAGGCTAAAATAAGAAGATATCAAGGGGTGGAATTGTAAAGGAAAGTAGAGTTTGATATAATTAAACTAAATAGATGCAAATTCATGTGAAGAGGTTTATTAAAGAAAATAAACGAGGAGCGAGGGGAAAATGAATACAAAAAGTGGTTTGTTACTAGTTTTGCCTCAATTTTTAGCACAACTATATTTTTGTAATATTATTTCAAAGATACAGGTGGTTTACAAAAGATAAAAGATTAAATCAGTAGATAACTGGTTTTGTGGAGGGAAGCTATGAAATTTTTACACATATCTGATTTGCATTTTGATCCAATTAATGACGGAGAAGAGACGACTCTTCTCCGTGAGAAATTTATAACTTATCTTGTAGAGAAAGAAATAGTAGTTGACGAAATATTTTTTACCGGAGATTTTCGCCATGCAATGAGGCAAAAGGATCAGCAGGAGGATGAAATTATAGAGAATGCATGTGATTTTTTGATTGCTATTGCACAGCATGTTGTAAAAGATACAGACAATATTTACAAACATATACATATTGTACCAGGAAATCATGATTTGATTCGTGGGGATATTGGTATATTGAATAAAATTTATGAAGAGTATGATCCATATAACGCAAATTTTATGGAAAGATTACCGAATGGACAAACTGCTCTTTCAGTGCTTCTATATCGTTTTTCTTTTTTTCGAAAATGTGCAGAGTATTTAGAAAATGATATATGGAAGGATTTTATGAATGATATATGCCCTGTTAGGGTCATGGATGAGTACAGTATTGTATATGCTAATACCGCAATTGCGAGCGGTCGTGAAATCGACAGAGGTCATTTATATATTGGACGGAAATATATAGGGGATGCTTTCAGAAAAGTAAAGAAGATCAATGGGGAAAAACCAATAATAGTGCTGGCACATAATAATATTGATGATATTGAAGAAGAGGAACGCAGGAAGCTTAAAATGTTTTTTGAGGACTGTGGAATGCCGATTATATGGTTGTGCGGTGATGCACATGAAACGGGATTTGATAATTCCTATAATGGTGCCTACATTACAGTTGGATGTTTATTACAGGAGAAAGGAACGAAGTCAGCCTTTTTTATTGGGGAACTTACATCAGGTGGCATAGAGTTTCAGGCATATGGTTATGATAGTGAGAACTCAGGTTGGGAGTATAAAGAAAGGCTTACAAAAAGAATCAATAATTCTGTACCGGAAGCACTCAAACCACGCAAAAAAAAACTAGTTTTTCAGAATAATCTCCGCAGGCAGAATAAGTATTTTACGGGAAGAGAAGCTGCGTTAAACAGAATTGATGAATTGTTTCGTCAGAGAAACAGCGGTGTTGAAAAAGGTGTTAAAACTGTTAATATATGTCAGACCATATCTGGACTAGGAGGCGTGGGAAAAACGCAATTAGCCATAGAATATGGTTATCGTTTCGGAGGCAATTATGAGGATGCGGTCTGGTTTGTTACTGCTGACAGCCAGGCGTCGATTTATAATAGTTTTTTAGAATTCGCAAAAGAATATAAGATAAAGATTACAGAGAATTGTAATGCTGCAGAACTACAGACTGCTGTACAATGGCGGCTTAATGACCATGAAAAATGGCTCTTGATTATTGACAATCTTGAAAACCTTTATGATTTAGAACCATATTTGTCTAATACATTGCAGGGATATCTGCTTATTACGACCAGAAATACACATATTGACCTTGGAGAAAAATATGCGTTGGACGTCTTTTCAAAAGATGAAGCGGTGGATTTTTTGCGAAAACGTATATCAGCGGTTGGTAATACGAAAGAATATGAATTTGATGATTTTAAAGATAAAGCACCTTTATTAGCGAAAAGATTAGGTTATTTGCCCCTTGCATTAGAGCAGGCAGGAGCATATATTTCCATTGTAAAATGTTCGTTATCTGAATATTTGGATCTTTTGGAGGAATATGGACTAGATGTATTTGATAATGAAGAAAAATATTCGCGTCCGCAAGATTATGAAAAGGTAATTAGTACGACATGGAATATTTCAATCGCATGTATAAGTGATAAAGGGGCAAAACAGTTGTTTAGATTGTGTTCTTATATGGATTCAGAAAAAATACCGGTTCAGTTTTTTGTTGAAATTCGTGATAAATTGATGCAGCCCCTTTCAGATGAACTGTCAAATAAACAGTTGACAAATAGGATTGTTACACAATTGAGAGAGTATTCATTGACTTCTGGAAATGCAGATTATATTACTATACATCGTCTTGTTCAGGAAGTAGTAAGAATGGAAATATCCGATGAGAAAATTTGGCTAGAAAGTTGTTATCAGGGAATGCGGATATATTTACCTAATGATTTTGAACAAAGAGAACAGAGAGAAAAATTTCAGAAGATATCGAATCATTGTGATAGTGTTTTTAAATATTACGGAGATGAAAAGGAGGATGCGGAATATTCAGATGATATTTTTAACCTTGGCTATGCCTACTATCTTACTGGAATTTATAAAAAGGCATGCGAATGGTTGGATAAAGCTTTAAAAATAAGGGAAAACCTCAAGGACATCTTACCGGAAAAACTTGTTAGCTCGAATCATTATGTGGGATTGGCGTATTTTTATAATTCACAATATGGGGAAGCAAAAAACTATTACAGAGTAGCTATTAGTATATTAAAAAAAATGAAGAACTCTGAGAAAGAACAGTCGGAGATAACTACTGATTTGGCATTAGTATACAGGCGAGAGGCGAGATATGAGGACGCTCTAAGGATATACTTTACGAATCTGAAAATAAAAGAAAGGCTGCATCAGAATGAAAGTCCTGGTATGGCTACTATTTATAATAATATCGCTGTTGCATACTATTGGTTGGACAAATGTGTTCAAGCATTACATTGGCACATTCAAGCGTTAAAACTTCGAAAAAAAATATTTAAGACTGCACATGCGGACTTAGGCGAGACCTATAATAATATAGGTGTTGTCTTTATTAGACTGAGCAAATTTCAGATTGCGCTCAAATATTTAATGAAAGCAATGCAAATACGCAATGAGTGTTTGGGATCTGATCACCCGGAAATAAGCATGACATATGATAATATTGCTTCTTGCTATGCATGTATGGAAAAATATGATGAAGCAATTGCTTATTTTGAAAAAACATTGACTATTCGAATAAATAAAATGGGAGAAAATCATGTAGATACGGGAGCGACATATAATAATATGGCGTATGTATATCGACATCGGAATGATAAAGAAGATTTGAAAAATCCAGTGGTAAGAAAGAGAAGAAGAGAAGATGATAAAAAAGCAATTGAATATTATAAAAAAGCATTGAAGATATTTAAGTATAACTATTCAAAAGATCATCATCAATTGAGGAGCGTTGCTGATAATTTGTATAGAATGTATTTGAAAACAGGTGACACAAAAGATGCAGAAGACATAAAAAAAGAGTACTTTTTCTAAAAGGATGAGGGAAAGTTTGAATATTGCTAATACAAAGAAGAAATTCAGAAACTAATATTTAAATAAGGGGACTATGCTATATTGAGGTGTAAGCAATCCGAATTTACATTAAAAAGTGGTATGATATAAAAAAGCGTTTTTCATCGCAACATACAGAAGATAATACTTTATTAAATCTATATTGGCGCTTAAGAATATATGCAAGGAGGCTGAGCTTAATGTGTAAGAAGATCGTCGTCATTACCGGCAGTCCCAGAGAAAACGGCAACAGCATTGCCATGACGGACGCTTTTATCCGCGCAGCAAAGGAAAAGGGGCATCGTGTGACGAGGTTTGACGCCGCCAAGATGAATGTGGGCGGCTGCCAGGCCTGTGAAACCTGCTATAAGACTGGCAAGGCATGTTCCTTTGATGATGACTTCAATCTGATTGCTCCAGCTGTGCTGGATGCAGATGTCATCGTCTTTTCCATGCCGGTATACTGGTATTCGATCCCGGCGCAGATCAAAGCGGTGATAGATAAGCTGTATTCATTCTGTGTCGCTGGAAAAGACATCGCTGGAAAGGAATGCATGCTGATCGCTTGTTGTGAAGAAGAGGATATGTCTGTTTTGGACGGTGTGCGGATCCCCATGGAGCGGATGACAGCATTGATGAAATGGCATATGGCGGGAGAGGTTCTGATTCCCGGCGTCCTGCATACAGGGGATATCGAACAGACGGACGGGCGCCGGCAGGCGGCTGCGCTGGCAGAAAAAATATAAAAGAGGGTGTCAAAGATGAGCAAGAATATCGTGATATTAAATGGAAGTCCGCGAAAAAAATGGAATACCTCCATGCTGGCAAACGCATTTGCCGAAGGAGCAAGATGTGCTGGGAATACGGTGACGGAGTTCTTTCTTGACAGCATGGAGATCCATGGCTGCAAAGGCTGCTTTGGCGGACACAGCAGCCAAGCATGCCCGTGCGTGCAAAAGGATGATATGGCCCAGATTTATCCGGCAGTAAAAGAAGGTGATGTGGTGGTGTTCGCAACCCCGCTTTATTACTGGAATATGAGCGGACAGATCAGGACCGCCATCGATCGCTTGTTTGCTTTAGAAGAAGGGGATGGCAACCTGCTCAGGGGACATGGAAGAGCTTCAGTGCTGCTGATGGCCGCAGAAGGTCATGGGTTTGAAGATGTGCTTGTTTATTATGATCATCTGATGGAGCATTTGCGCTGGAAAAACCTTGGTCATGTGCTCGCCGGCGGAAATATGAACGTGGGGGATATCCAAGACAAGCCTGAGCTTCGTCAGGCATATGAACTTGGAAAGTCTATCCGGTAAACGGCGGTATCCTTACAGGCGTTCATCATCAGCCATCGCCCTGACGCGGGGGAGCGTATGGCGTACATCCGAAGGAGACGTGCAAAATTGAACAGATAAAAAAAGGGCCGTGATGTGAGAAACATGTTGTTCTCTTGCATCACGGCCCATATCTGCATTTGGTGCGGGCGACAGGACTCGAACCTGCACGGTTGCCCGCCAGATCCTAAATCTGGTGCGTCTGCCAATTTCGCCACGCCCGCATGTGTTAGTAATTATAGCATACTTTCATGCGTTGGCAAGCAAATTCAGACAGAACATCATGAACATCATGAACCGCGTTTTTTTCAGCAGCCACATGCTCATGTGGTAGAGCATCGGATGGACAGGGAGATCAAATTCGCCGATGAGCTCCTTCACGGTCGGATTGAAGTTTGCTTTGTAGACAGAGAGGCCAGACTTCAGCGTGCCTTCCACCCCGCCCATCGACACATACTGATATCCACGTTCAAACGCATAGGCGAACTGTGTGCAGTAGATCAGATATTGCGGACGGAAGGTGCGGAAGTCTTCGTTCATGCCGGCATACAGCATTTCCATCGTCTTGCCGAAGCCGACCATCAGTCCGCCGGCCGCCACGCATTCCTGCGGATATTTTTCCAGCAGCGGCGCGATGGATGCTTTTTCCTGGGTGAGCTGGGTCAGCCGTTGGTTCAGCTTCCGCGCTGCTTTTCGTCCCAGCTCGGGATCCTGCAGCTGCGCGTGGATCTGTTCTTCTTCCTGACATAAGCCGGCATGATAGGCAGGAACATCGATGCGTGCCAGGAAGAGATGCGCGTGTTCCTTATATGTGCGCATGAGGCGGTTGAAGTATTCTTCATCCCGCAGGTGGATATGCTTGCGGTTTTCCGTGCTGTGCATGACTTCCGCAAACAAAGGCAGTTCTTCGATCGACGCTTCAGCGACCTTGACTTGTTTGCGTATCGCGACGTTGCGGGAGCGGATCGTCGATTGCGGCAGTTGGCTATCCAGATCGCCACAGGCTTCGACGCCCATCGAGAAACGGGGCTGCACGCTGTCGCTGATCATCAGCGGAAATCCATGGTGGATGGCTCCGGCCTGCTTCATGTTTTCGATGCACCGCAATGCCGCC
>OJMH01002391.1_pt1 | contig 15797 bp, 15 predicted proteins | sample 1597111 | NCBI WGS metagenome assembly OJMH01 (sample SAMEA2452115, study PRJEB22498) | human gut metagenome | reverse complement strand
GCGGCCGTCCGGATTGTCGCTGAAGCTCTGCGAGGCGGCGACATTGCCGAACTCCACCTGCAGCGGCCCGACTTCCGGTGTAAACACCCGGCCGTCGAACCGGCCGATGTGGTAATAGTTGAACACCCCGGACACCACCCAGCGCGTCTCGCCGTCTTTTCCCTCGATCGGCAGTTCATACAAATCCGGACATTCGTAAGTGGCGATCCGCATCGGCGAAGTGAAGCGGCTCTCCAGCGTCCAGTTACGCAGATCCGGGCTGGAAAAGATCGAAAAATTGCTGTTGCGGCGGTTCTGCTGGTCCGGCCGCGCCTCCGGCTGTACGCCGTCGGTCTCGTTGTAGACGATCATCACCCATTTGCCGGTTGGACGGTGAAAGAAAATCCGCGGATCGCGGCCCGGCTGCCGCAACACCGGATTGCCGTCGATTTCGGTGAACAGGCTGTAGGCGAGTGATTCGCCGCGCCCGGTCGATGTGAACGCGGCCACCTGAGCCACCCGGTCGTCCCGATTCAGGCCGAGCGTGTTGTTGAAATCCAGAAAGCCGCCGCCGGAATAGGCCTGATCCCTGAGCGAACGCACCGGCAGGACAATTCCCTCCTCCCGCCAGTGCACCAGATCATCGGAATGGGCATACCCCCAGTTCTGGCCGTTGAAGCCGTGGAAGACCGGATTGTACTGGTAATAAAGGTTCCAGCGCCCCCGGTTGTACACCAGGCCATTCGGATCGTTGTTCCAACCGCGCCGGACCGAGAAATGAAACTGATTGCGGTAAGGCAAAGCATAATCATTTTCCTCATCCGGCACCGCGTCGGCAATTCGAAGCGCCTCTACCGCCCCGGCCTGACGCGGCGTCAAACCGTCGCCGGTGATGACCAACCGTTTGCCGCGCCAGTTCGCCAAGTCGTAAACGGCGTACCGGCACGGCTCCCGGCCATCGGTCAACTGCGCTTCGAATTCCGCCACCCTTTCGCCGTCAACCTGCAACTGCAAACGGGCGAATTCGGCCGCCGGCGAAACCGGCAGCAGCAAATAACGCCGGTCGATCGGCAATTCATGGCGGAAATCAACCATCACCAGCGGCTCGTCGGTCAACCGGAAGCAATCCGCATTCAAATGCCCCCAGGAACCGGTTTCGCGATCTTCCAGCACAATCCGCGCCTCTCTTCCCAACCAGGGCCGCAGATCGAAGGCGGCCGGCCGCAGCAACTCCGAATCGTCGCCGGTCGCCGCGGCAACCGTTTCGCCGTCAACTTCCACCGCCAATTTCAAAGTCTCCGGCAACCGGCCGCCGGCAATCAAAAAATTCAGATAACCTTTTTCCACCCGGAACGGCGGCGAGAGCAACCGGCCGGTCGCCGCGTCGCCGTCTTTTTCCCCGAAACTCGACACCCAGTAACGGCCATGCTGTCCAGCCGGCGTCCCCAGCGCATCGCCGCGCACCACCCGGAACGCCTCCCCCTCCGGCCGCCAGGGTTCAAGCCCGCCGTCCTCGAAATCGCCATTCGCCACCGCCAGGTCCGGCTGATCGAAGATCGCCCAGCGTCGAATCAACCGCTCCGAAAGCGCTTCCGCCTCCCGGTCGTCGAGCGCCCGGTCGAAAATCAGAATTTCGCCGATGGCGCCATGCAGCCCCTCCGCTCCGGAACCGCGCATGCCGATCCGGAACTGTTCCGCCCCCAAATTCATCAGCTCGGCACTGATTCCGCCGTAAAACGGCATCCCGTTGTGCCAAAGCGCAACGCGTCCGTCACCGGTTACCCGCAGCACGCTGACTACCGGCTCCCCGGCCTGGTATTCGGCCAGACCGTGGGCGTCATTGTTCTCGCCGTTATAGCCATAACGCCGCCCGACGGTCAGCAACGCCGCCCGACGGCCGCTGCCCGGCGCCGCCTGCTCCACAATCACCTCGCTGCCGCTGCGCGCATGCCGCTGCCAGACGGCAGCCAGCGTATAGTTGCGGGTATTCTCCGGCAGCACAGCCATTCCCTCCAGCCAGTTGCCGCCAGCGAAAACAACTCCTTTCTTCCGGCCGATCGCCGATGCGGCCACTGCCGGACCTCTGCCGGCCGGCGCGCTGAACCGCGCATTACCATTTTCCGCCTTCCAGACCGTCAATTCGCCAAGCGGCAAATTTTCCGCCGTCAAATGCAGACACGGCCGCAATTCCGGCACGTCATCAGCGCCGGCCAGCACCCCCACCAGCAGCAAACCCAGCAATCCCGTGATTTTTTTCCAGTCGGTCACCATTCTTCTCCTGAATTCAAAAATTGTCGCCCGAATTCCCCAGGTCATCGCGCGCTTTTTTAACAATAATCGCTCGGAACCGTCCTCACAAGTATAAAAAAACGTCGAATTTGGGGACAAACCCGCCGACAACCGGAATGGCCGCCAGCCGCGGCGGAAGTTTGAAACGGCTTCCAATCCGTTGGAACGCAGAATAATATAAATCAGCCGCGGCTGCCGGAATCAAATTTGCAGTCTCCCGCCCTCCTCCCGGATGGCGGAATCCATCAAATCGTTGTCGGGAAACACTCCTCCGGCAGCCGCGGCCGCTACTTCCCCGGCCGGTGCCTCAATGATTCCAGAGGTGAACGAGATTCTTATAGGCGATGCCGCCGCCATTGGCCAGCTTGAAACTGGCGACATGGCCGTCGAAACAGACCGCGTTGGCACTGTTGTTGTGGCGATAGCGCAGCCAGCCGGCATGCGTCCCGCTGTTCGTCGCATCAACCTGGTGCGATGCGAAATCCAACCCTATCAGGTCGTCGGCGATGTCGCGGTTCCCCGTCGCGCTCACCGTCCACCAGGCGTCGCAAGTCAGCGGCGCGTCGGCATGTCCGACGCCGTCGTACGCCTGCGTCGCATCGCCGATCATGATCAGGTCGCTCGGAAACACGCACGACGTCACCTTTTCCATCGCCGTATCCCAGACGCCGCCCATCCCGCCGTGCAAGCTGTACGCCCGCACCGGATTGCTCTTGTTCGCATAGGTCGCCGCCGGACACTCCACCAGCGCCGGCTGCGGACGCAGCCACCAGTCCACCTCGTTCGGGCCGGCGACATACGCTTCCAGCGCCGACCACCACGCCACCACCGGCGTCCCGCGCCACACCGGCGGACAATAATCGTCGTAGTCGTTGGCGTACATCTGTCCGGCCAGTCCCCATTGCCGCAGGTTGCTCACACAACTCGCCGACTGCGCCGCCGCTTTCGCTTTTCCCAGCGCCGGCAGCAGCATCGAAGCAAGTATTGCTATAATAGCGATTACAACCAACAATTCTATCAGCGTAAATTTCTTGCTCATCTTGTTTTCCTTTCTGGTTTCAGATGATCAGTTTTTCTATTATTGTTCCGCTCTTCGAGCGAGGTCTCCGATCATTTTCTGCCGGTCGGGACGGAATCGCTTCGCCCCGGCTGTCCGGCCCGGCCATTTTTTGACCGATCGCCGGAATCAAGCAACGGGCTTAAAGCCGCCGCTGCACGCTCTGCCGCTGGACGATTTTGCCGCGGCTGAAAATCGTTTCGCCGGTCGCCTGCGGATGCTGCCAGGCTTTCAACAACTGCTCCACCGCCAACCGGCCGACTTCGGCGCCGGAAAACTCGATCGTCGTCAACGGCACCGCCGCTTCCGCCGCTTCCCGGATGTTGTCGCAGCCCATCAGATTCAATTCCTCCGGAATCCGGACGCCCCGTTCCAGCAGGTAATCCATCACCCCCAGCGCCTGCAGATCGGTCGTACAGAAAATCGTATCGAAGCTCCGCAACGGTTCAACGCCGTCGGCCGCGTAGGCCTGCAGCGCCCGGTAAGCGCTTTCCCGGTCGGAAGCGTCATTGCTCAACCACTCGAAGTCGAACGAAAACAGTTGCGCCGCGTAACGCGCCGCCGACAGCCGCGGATTCGCTTCAAAGTAGCCGGGGCCGACGATCAGCAGCCTCTTTACGCCGTTCCGGGCCAGATAACGGTACGCTTCAAAAAATTCCATCTCCAGATTTTCCGCCACCCACCAGCGGCAGCTCAAATGCAACCGGTACTCCGACAACGCCACCCAGGCAATCAAGCGTTCATCCAGTTGACGGGTCAGCGCGTCGAAGCGGTCGTCATCCTCCAGTTCCCACCAGCGCACGATGATCACCCCGTCCAGTTCTTCCCACGGCGCCGCCTCCGACAGATCGAACACCCGCACCGAACAGCCACGCTCCCCTACCGCCTGGTAAATTCCGTTCAAACGCCGCGCATTCAACTGCCAGTGCCGCGCATCCACTTCCGGCGCCACCGCCGTCAGATCGGGCATCAGCACCCCGAGCCGCAACGCCGGCGAATGCTTCGACAACTGCCGCGACCGGTCGCCCTGGCCGGGCAGGCCGACCACGAAGGTACCCAACGCCCGCCGTTTGCTCAAGATACCGGCATCGCACAGTTGCTGGACCGCTTTCCGGATTGTCGTGATGCTGCTTTCATACGCGACGATCAGCTCCTGCTCTTTCGGGATCCGGCTGCCCAGCGGATATTTCCCTTCGCGGATCTGCCGCAACAAATCATCGCTCACCTGCTGGTAACGCGGCTTCAATACGTCCTGTTCCTTCAACGATTCCATCGGCTGCTCCGCTTTATTATGTTTCATAACTATCTTTCACAATCTAAGTATATCACATTTCTAAAAAAATGTCAATCCCCTTTTCGTTTTTTTTCGCCTTTTTTCAAAGAAAAATATCGGCAGGGCGCACTTGACAAGGTTCGAATGGGCCTCTATTGTGTTTTCAACTTATTTCAGGACAACACGCATGAACGGTTTGCCAGTTACAATCTGCCTCATCGCTTCAATTGTCGTCTGTTACGGAACCGGCAACTGGCGGACCGGCAGCTACCTGGCCGGAGCACTGCCGCTCCGGCTGATTCAGCTCCGGCGGAATGCCCGCCGGCGGCAATTCCGTTTCCATTATTTTCCCAATCCCCTGCTGTTTGATTCGCCGCCGTCGACGGCGGCAGAACCGTTCTTCCGCCTCTGCCCGGAATTGGCCGCGCAGACCGAACGCCGGCTCCGCTGGGCAATCGGCAGCCCCCCTTCCGCCAGATACTTCAATTTCTTTTTCCTTTTTTCACTGTTTGCGGCCGTCCTGCTCGACCGTCATGGGTTTTCCGGCGCACTGCCCATCATGCTGCTGGCCTTTCCGGCACTCGAACCGCTGCGCCGGCTGTCCCGGCGTTTCAAGCTGGCAACGGAATGCCGCCGTTCCCCATTTTCAGCCTGGCCCGACCCGAGCGAAGCGATCGCCGGAAAACGGGAAGCTTTCCTGGCGGCCCATCCGCGCCCGCCGCTGCGGCTCGACGAACCGCAATGCCGCAACCGGTTCATTCAATTCTACCGCCATCCTCCGGCCGCCGCGGTCGCTTTGGAATTGGCGATGCTCTTCAAGGCGGATTTTTTCTTTTATCCGCAGGACGAATGGCTGCTGCTCTGTCCCGATCCGCTGCGGTTTCACCGGCAGATCGAGCGGCATTTTTCGTTCCCGCCCTCCGTCCGGGACAGAAAAGTTTATGAAATCGTCAACCGGCTGGCTCAAGCCCTGCAGCACCATCCATGCCGAAGGGAGCGGAAATCCGCCCCATTCCAACTGGACAACGATCTGGTCATCCAGCCGGTCAGATTATGCCCGCCGCCTCTGCTGCCGGACTTGGCCGCAGCCTGGCAGGCATTTCGACAGCCGGGCTTCCAGGCTCCGGATGAGAAGATTCTTCAAGCCGCCATCGCCCAGCGGCCGCCGCTGTCCCGTCAATTGTTCGTCTCCTACTGGCCGGACCGGAAGCGCGCCGCCATCGCGTTGCAAATCCGGGAACTGGCGGTGGAATACCGGGAACGGCCCGCAACGATGATGTGCTATCCCAACGATCCGGTGCCGTTACTGACCTACCAGGAGTATGAAACCATTGATGGCGAAGAATTCCTGGAAGCCCTGGAGAAAAGCTTTTCGCTCACTTTTCCGGAAAAGGACCTGGACGGCCTGTTCCGTCACGCCACCTTCGCCGAGCTGGTTGAGTATATTCATCAACGGCTGATCGACCAAGGCGTTTTCCAGACCGGCAATGCCGGCGAAACGGCGGCGCCGGCCTCCGCCCGGCCGGATTTTTGACCTCAAGGCGCGTCCGGCGGCTCTTTCGGGGCATTGCCGGCCTGGCGGCGGCCCACCCGGCGGAAATAATACAGCAGCGAAGCGAAAACGACGCAGGTCAGCGTCGACACCACCATCAGCACCAGAGCCAGAATCATTTCGGCGATGGCGTATTTGATGGTATCGGGCTGAAAGCGGCCGTCCGGATACGGCACCCGGTAAATCAGCAGAATATCGGCCGCCAGGCAGACCAGCGGCATGCCCAGCAATAGAAAACGAATATCCCGGACCGAAAAGATCAGCAACGGCCCGAACCCGAGAAAAATCAGCACATTCCCCCAGATCAACAGTTGGATCGTCGCGGTATAAACCGGATAATTCACATCGTTGACCGGCACCAGCGTCACCGTCTCACCGGCCGGAATCAAGCCGAACCAGCCGCCGGCCAGGCAAAAGAGCGCCGCCGAAAACGGCACCGAATACCCACTGGCGCTGTTCAAATTCCACAGCCGACTCATGTTTTACTCGAAATTCATTGTTTCTACTTTTCGCGGCCCAGCTAATATAATACATAAATCTTTTTTTTCCACGACAAGCCGGATTGATTTTGCGCCGCCCGGCCTTATTGTATCACTTCGAAATCTTTTACCGACCGTCAGGACCGGATGCGCCTCAGTTTCCAATCCCGTTTCTATCCCGGCGATCGAGCTGAAATCAAGTTTTGAGGAATGACAATGCGTTTCCTGACTTATAACATCGCTTACGGGACCGGCAGTCCCGGCAGCGAACGCGGCCGGCTGCTGACCACCCACCGCTATCTGAAAACCTCCCGGCTGTGGCTGGCCCGGATCGTCCGTTTCATCCGTCAGCAATCGCCCGATGTCGTCGGCTTGATCGAAACCGACCTGGGCAGCTCCCGCACCGACGGCGTAAACCAGGTTGAAATGGTGGCGGAGCATCTGCGGTACCAGCACTTCGCCGCCGCCAAATACGGTCCCCACTCGCTGCTGCGCCGCCTGCCCTATCTGCAATATCAAGCCAACGCGCTGCTCAGCACCGGCGAAATCCACGAGCCGTTTCAGCACTTCCTGCCGCACGGCGTTAAAAAACTGGTGCTGACCGGGGAGTCCGGCGGCGTCAACTTCATGCTGCTGCACCTGTCGCTGTATTACCGGACCCGCTGCAAACAGCTCCGGCATCTGACCGAGCTGGTGCCACCCGGCTTGCCGCTGGTCATCGCCGGCGACTTCAACACCTTCCGCGGCTCGACGGAAATTCAGGCGTTCTGCGACGCGGCCGATCTGCGCAGCGCCAATGCCGCACACCTGCCGACCTATCCGTCCTGGGGGCCCCGCAAAGAACTGGACTTCATCCTGGTTTCGCCGCAGATCAAAATTCTGAACTTCTCCATTCCGGATACCGAATTGTCCGACCATCGTCCGCTGGTACTGGATTTCGAACTGGACAATTGAGCCGGAACAGTTGGTTCGCCGCAAGTGACGACAGTTTTTTCAAGTCCGATCCGGTCCGCGGAGCTACGCCGGCTCATCCCCGGTCGCTCCCGGCAAATTCGACATGGTTTTACGGACAATTCCATTTGCTTATTCCTGCTTCGGGAGGTAAAGTTTTCCAGCAATTCAAGGAGATCGTCATGCTGTTCGCCTTTCGGCTTTTCATCGTCGGAGACAGTTGCCGGCTGGCGGCACATTGTCAGCAGGAAATTCCGGAACGGTCCGCGTCTTTCCGCCGGACAATGATTCCGGCGCCGGAGGAGTTGCAGAAACGGATTTCGCCCCCTTCCGGCTGCGCAATGTCCCGATTCTTCCAACGGTTGGAATATCGTGAACGATTCAAACGGCTGAAAGTGAAATCTCAAATACCTCCAACCTCTGAAAGGAGGCGTTGAACATGTCGGCCTTCCTGCAGTTCTTCCTCATCCATTTCGTTCTCGCCATCGTCGCAGCACTCGAACTGCGCGTCGTCTATCGTCGGCTTCGCCCCAAATACAATTATTATTCTTCGCTCCTGGTGTTATGGCTGGCCGGAGCGGTCCTGGCGGTCATTTTTTTCATATTCCTCTGCTGTACCTGCGGAACGACTCCGGAATCCAGGGAATTGCAGAATATCTATCTGAACAAACTGCAAACGGCACTGGCGGCAGAGTCGATGGAGGAAATCCGGTTGAACCTGGTCCCGTTTCAACATCACAATTTTTCCCTTTATCATCTGTTGTTTTCCAGTTATTTTGCCGGTCTGCTGCTGAGCTTCGGGCTATGGCTGACGCTTCTGCTGCCCGATCGCGACTGGCGTTTCCGGCCCTGCCCGGCCGGACATTGGACCTTCTGGCGGCTGGCGTTCGGCCTGCTGCTGGTTTTTACCGGATTCCGGCTGTTGCTGATCGGCCCGAGCTGCCGGACGGCTGAACGCTTTCAGCGCGACTTTCCTACTCAATTGTCGATTTTTCTACAGGGAACGACGCTGACGCCGGCGGAACTGCGAACGGAATTCTCATCCGGCTTAGGCTGTGCCGTCACCGCCCGGCTGGCAATCATCAAATTGATCTGCGGCGAAGAATCCTTGCGGCAAGCGAAACAGCCGCGAAACCGCGCCTTCGGCTCACCGGCCGAAAGCGGTCATCATCAATCCGATGACGATCAACGCGACGCCGAATAATTTTTCCCGGCTGCAGCGTTCCTTCAAAAGCAGGATGCCGGCCAGCACGCCGAGCGGCAGACTCATCTGCCGGAACGCCTGGATGAAACTGACATTGGAAACATGGCCCATCGCAATCAGTATCAACAGGTAGGCCGACGCGCTGCAGGCGCCGGAAATCAGCGGATACGGCGACTTGAGGAACAGCCGGCGAAACTCCCGGCGTTCAACCGGCACCAACTGGACATAAACCGCCAGCCCGACGGCGATGAGCGACTCGATCATGAAGATATACTGCAGCGAACTGCGCAGCGCCGACTGAACGGCACTCTCCCGCAACAATGCCATCGACACGCTGTCGACAATCGTATACCCGGTCGTTCCGGCCGCCGCCAGCAGGATGAACAGCACGGCGCGGTTGCAATAATTGGTCCATTGGAAACGGCCGTCCAACGGCAACAGAAGGCAGCCGGCGGTGATCACCGCCATGCCGGCCAGCGCGACCACGCCGGGAAAGCGGCCAATACCGAACACCGCCGTCACCGCCGCCACCAGCAGCACCGGCAACGCGCGGGCCAGCGGGTAAGCCAGCGAAATATCACAGCGCCGGTAAGCGTAGGCCAACCCCAGGCAATAGAGAATTTCAAAACAGCCGCTGCCGGTCAGCAGCAGCCAGAACCGGAACGGCAGCACCCCCAGCCCTCTCCAGTCCGAAGCCAGGAAAATCGGCAGCAGCAACAACGCGGCCGTCGAGGATGAGAGTAAAAAAAAGGCGCCGGACGGGCGCGTGCTTTTGCTCAGAAAATTCCAGCCGGCGTGCAGAAAAACGGAAAAAAATACCAGAAGAAACGCAATCCATGTCATCTTGACGGCTCTCTTTCTTGTTTCGGATCGGGCTGAAGCGTCCGGCATCTGCCGGTGAAATAAAATATCCCATTTCTGAACCGATGCCAGCGGAGGAGAGAAATAATTTTCACGATTTCGCCTGCGATGTGAAACTTTTTTGCGCCGATGATTGGAAAAATCGTCCCCGCCATGCTATTGTTTTCCGATATTTTTTGGCGAAATGATGCCGGATGCGGATGTTCCGGCAAACTCTACGGGAGACGGATGAAGATCGGCAAAGGGCAGCCCGGCGGCGGCTGGCTGCAGAAGTGGCACAATTTCAAACGGTTGTTCACGAAAAAGTGGTGGCTGCAGTTCTATCTGAAAGTGATGAAGCAGGACAAGCCGGCGGAATATACCGCCCGCGGCGTCGGGTTGGGGGTATTTGTCGGCTTCTTCGTTCCGTTCGGCCTGCAGGTAGTCGTCGTCCTGCCGCTGGCGATCCTCTGCAGGGCGGCCAAAATTCCGGCGGTGGCGTTCACCTTCGTCACCAACCACTTTACGATTTTTCTCATCTATCCGCTGCAATGCTATATCGGCGGCTGGCTGCTCGGCCGGGGCATGGGGTATTCGGAACTCAAGCAGCGTTTTTCCGGCATCGTCGACCACCAGAACGGCACTTTGAGCGCCTTCAAAGCGCTGCTGGAACTGGGCGGCGATGTGGCGCTTTCCTTTTTCTTCGGCGGGCTGTTGTTCGGCCTGATCGGCGGCGTGCTGGCTTATTTCGTCACGCTTGTCCTGATCCGGCGCCACAAAATACGCAAACAACAGCGCCTCGCCGGCAAAAAAGCCCGTAATTCGTTGAAAGACAATCGGAGCGATTCTTGCGAAGTCACGGTTGAGAAAAACGATTGAACGAGTATATTATAGGGAGTTACCCGAAATTGTGACATCGGCAATGAATTCAGATACGAGGAGTTCCGAAAAATGATGACCCTGACCAGATACGGCATACGCGAATGGGGCGGCGGCGGTTTGATCGCCCTGATTCTGCTGGCCGCTTTTCTCTATATCGCCTGGCGCTGGATGCCGTGGACCGGTTCGATCCTGGCGGCAATCGTCGTGATTCTGTATGTGGCGCTGGCCGCCTTTTTCCGCAGCCCGTCCCGGACCATTCCGGCCGACCCGGCCCTGATCGTCAGCCCGGCCGACGGCATCGTCAAGGATATCGAGGTGGTCGAGGATTTCAAACAGGAGCCGTTTGAAGGCAGAGCGTTGCGGATCGGCATTTTCCTGTCGGTATTCAATGTGCACGTCAACCGCGCCGCGGCCGACTGGAGCGTCGTCAGCAAGCATTACCGCGAAGGGCGTTACCTGGACGCCCGCGACCCGAATTGCGCCAGGGAAAACGAAGCGATGACCCTGGCCGGCTGGGCCCGGGCCGGAGAACGGAAATTTCCGCTGGCGATCCGGCAGATATCCGGCGCCATCGCCCGGCGCATCGTCTGCCCGGCCGAACCGGGCAACAAATACCGCAAAGGCGCCATTTACGGCATGATCAAATTCGGTTCCCGCACCGAACTGTACCTCCCCGCCGACGACGACTTCGCCGTGACGGTCAAAGTCGGCGACCGGGTTTACGCCGGCGAAACGGTGATGGCCAGACTCAACCAACCACTTCCCGACCGGAACTGAGGGAGACTCGCGTGAAAAAAAAATTCAAGGAGTTCATTCAGCACAACCGCTGGCTGAAAGCGGTGCCGAATGCGCTGACGCTGTGCAATTCCCTGTGCGGCTTCGTCGCCATCGTTTATACGCTGCAGGTCTATGAAAATCCCAGGGATGAAATCGACGTGTTCGCGGTCAGCGCCTGGATCATCATTTTCGCGATGGTTTTCGACGCGCTGGACGGCTTTGCCGCCCGGCTCTTCAATGCGGCGAGCATGCATGGCGTGCAGATGGATTCGCTGTCCGACATGGTCACCTTCGGCGTCGCCCCGGCCACCATCGCCGCCATCATGACCCACTGCCTGCGCGCCGAAATGACTTACTGGCAGAATTTGATGACTTATATCTTCTGCGGCATCTACCTCGGCTGCGCCGCCCTGCGGCTGGCCACCTACAACGTCCACGCCATCCTCGAAAAGAAAAGTTCCGAAAAATTTTCCGGCCTGCCTTCACCGGGCGGCGCCGCCGCGCTGTGCAGCGTCGTGCTGTTTTTCCAGCGTCCGCCGACCGAACTGGCCCACATCCATCCCGGTTTCATCATGCCGGTGTACGCCGCGCTGCTCGGCCTGCTGATGGTCAGCAACATCCCGTATCCGCACATGGGCAAGTGGTTCTTCTCCATCCGCCGCAACAAGAAACGGCTGGCGTTGTTCGTGCTGGCGCTGGCCATCCTGTTCGCTTTCCGAATTCACGGCGTGGTGGCATTGGTCAATCTGTACATCCTGTCCGGTCCGGCAATTGCGCTGTATCAACTGCTGCGGCCGCATTTCATCCGCCGGCGGATCGCGGTGGAATAAACTTTTTTCGGGGGATTTTCTATGCGTTTTCTCATCACCGGCGGTGCCGGCTTCATCGGCGGCCATTTGACCGAGCAACTGCTCGCCGATGGCCATGAAGTCATCGTCGTCGACAATTTGTCGACCGGTTCGCGGGACAACCTGCAAGCGGTCGCCGGCCACCGGAATTTACGGTTCATCGAGGACGATATCGTCACCATGGACGGCCTCGGGCCGCTGATCGCCGCCAGCGACGTCATCTTCCACCTGGCGGCCGCGGTCGGAGTCGAACTGGTCGTCAACCAGCCGGCCCGCACCATCGTCACCAACGTGCACGGCACCGAGAATATCCTGCTGCCGGCGGCGGAGCACGGCAAACGGATCATCATAGCGTCCACCAGCGAAGTTTACGGCAAATCCTCCAAACCGCTGTTTCACGAGGCGGACAATCTGCTGATCGGCGCGCCGACCCATTCCCGCTGGGGCTACGCCTGCAGCAAACTGCTCGACGAATTTTACCTGATGGCGCTGCATCAAAGTCATCAACTGCCCGGCACCGTCGTCCGTCTTTTCAATACCGTCGGCCCGCGCCAGACCGGCCAATACGGCATGGTGCTGCCGCGCTTCGTCCATGCGGCGCTGCGGAACGAACCGCTCCGGGTCTTCGGCACCGGCACCCAATCGCGCTGCTTCTGCCACGTTCAGGATACCATCCGGGCTCTGCGGCAACTGATCGACTGCCCGGCCTCCTGCGGCCAGATCTACAACATCGGCAGCCAGCACAGCATCACCATCCTGGAACTGGCGCAGCAGGTCATCGCCCAGCTGAACAGCCGCTCCAGCATTGAAATGGTTCCCTACGATCTGGCCTACGGCAAAGGATTCGACGACATGCCGCGCCGCAAACCGGATACCACGGCGATCCAGAAACTGCTGAACTGGCAGCCGGAGCGTTCGCTCGCGACGATCATCGACGATGTCGCCGCTTCTTTCAGACGACAATAACTCACGGAATGCCGACCGGTCCGTTTTTCAAGTGGATTGCTAAAATTTATGGAATTATTCGACTCGCATTTTCATTGGTACGGCGAAGAATCGCCGGAAGCGTTCTGTTCGCTTCTGCCGGCCGGATACCAATTCAAACTGATGGCGGTCGGCGGCGATTTCGAAGAGAGCTGCCGGGCGCAGCGTTTCGCCGAGGCGATCGATTTCGCCTGGTTCGCCGCCGGCGTGCATCCCCACGCCGCCGACCGGTACGCCGGTTCGATTGCCGAATTCGACGGCTTCAACGGCCATCCGCGTTTGAAAGCGATCGGCGAACTCGGTTTGGATTTCTTCTACGATCAGTCGGACCGACGCTTTCAATTCCAGGTTTTCGAAAAATTTCTGGCGCTGGCGCTGGACTGGCACCTGCCGGCAATCATCCATTGCCGGGACAAGGACGACAGCGACGCCGCCTACCGGGAATGTTACCAATTGGTCCGGGATTTCACAGCCGCCGGCGGCAGCTGTGTCATCCACTGTTTCGCCGGGACGCCCGGCTGGGCGGAACGTTTCCTGGCGCTGGGCGCTTATCTGGGCGTCACCGGCATGGTCACCTTTCCCCGGGCCGCCAATATCCGGGAGGTGCTGCAATTGATTCCGGCCGACCGCCTGCTGCTGGAAACCGACGCCCCCTACCTGGCGCCCGTGCCGTACCGCGGCCAAACCAACCACCCGGCTTACGTCGTCGAAGTCGCCAAACGGGTAGCCGCCGAACGACACTGTTCGCCGGAAGCCGTCGCCGCGCAGACCACCGCCAACGCCGGGGCCTTTTTTCAACTGGAGGACCGATGAGCGCCGCCGGCTTTATTCCAGCCCCGGCACCGCATCCGACCACCCTGCAGCAATGCCGGCCGGAAGCCGCCGTCATCGTCTTCCGGGACCGGGAAATTCTGTTGACGGCAACCGATGGGGCCTGGCGTTTCCCGACTGCGGCGGAACTCGAACTGCCCGGCGCCACCCCGCTGCTGAACGTCGGCCAATTTGATTGCCGGTCCTGTCTGGCGCTGGAATTACCGGCATGGCCGGCGCTGCCGCCGCAATTGCAGGTTTGTGAAATCAGGCAGGTGCTGGCGCAATTTCCCGATGACGCCCAGTTCGCCGCCAGCCGGGCCAAGCATCTGCTCTACTGGCGTAAACAGCACCGCTTCTGCGGCGGTTGCGGCGCTCCGACCGTCGGTTGCGCCGAAGATGTCGCGCTGGTTTGCCCGCAATGCGGCAGCCGCTTTTATCCGCAACTGGCGCCGGCGATCATCGTCGCGGTAACCCGCGGCGACCAACTTCTGCTGGCGCACAACCGGAAATTCAAAACGGGCCTTTACGGACTGATCGCCGGCTTCGTCGAAGCCGGCGAAAATCTGGAGCAGGCGGTACGCCGGGAACTCGCCGAGGAGACCGGCATCACCGTCGATCATATCGCATATTTCGGCAGCCAGACCTGGCCGTTCCCGAATGCCCTGATGCTCGGCTTCACCGCCCGTTACGCCGGCGGCGACGCCCGGCCGGACGGCTCGGAGCTGACCGAACTGGGCTGGTTCTCCGCCGATGCGTTGCCGACCATCCCGGCGCCCGGCAGCATCGCCCGGCGGCTGATCGACCATTTTCGGCTGCTTCACGCGACCTTGCGCTGAGCTGGCCCGATTCCTGTTCCAAGCGATAAAATCAGCCGGCGATTACTGCTGTTCTTCCGCCGGGTGGCCGACCGCCTGGGCGAAAATCACTTTGTGATTTTCCGGCAACTTCAGCGCCGTCTCCATCGCCTTGACGTTGACACTGCCGAGAAAAACGGTTCCGAGCCGGTTGGCGGCACAGAACAGATAGACATTCTGGCCGATGAAGCCGCAATCTACCGCGCCGTAAAACAAACCCTGCTCGCCCTGCCGTTTCGTCGTATCGGTGACATAAACCAACACCAGCGGCGCTTTCTGGGCAAAGTCCTGCATCACCGCTTTGGAACGCAAATCGCCGTCGGTCACTTCGATCAGCCGGTTGCGCGCCGCATCATAACGGTAAGTGCCGCCGGCCAGCAATACATAAAGATCGATCGTCTGCTGATTCATCGCGCTCGGCGCGGTACGCTTGCCGTCCGGCCGGGATACGCCATCGGCCGCCCACAGCAGATTGCTCAGCAATTGTTCGGAGAGCGGTTCCGCACTGTAAGCGCGCGTCGACTGCCGCAACTGGAGCGCTTCCATCAACGGCATGCCGCCGCTTTTCTCCGGTTCCGGCAATTCGATATCGGCCGCCTGGGCCAACACTCCGAAACCGGCCAGCGCGGCACCGGCCAACAACCTGACAGAAAAACGGTTCATAATATCCTCCTTGACATTTGTGGACCTGAATAACTGTAGCGGCCGATCCGGTTGACTTCAAGTATCCAAACCGGATATTATTCCGAAAAACAGTCGGCGCGGCACGGTGGATTTCCGCCTCCCACGGCTTTTTTTCAATATTCCAGATCGAAAAATCGGCCATTGCCGGTCAGTCGAAGCCGACCGACCGCTCCGGCCAGCCGCCGCGGAACCGGAATGATCCGGCAACCGCCGGACGGTAACGCTTCCGGCGGCACTCCAATCCCGTCGCCGAACGCATCGCGCCATTCGACGGTCAGCGCCGCGTCTTCCGCCAGCCACAGTCGAACCGAATCGCCGACCAGCCGCAGCG
>OJMH01002389.1_pt1 | contig 15805 bp, 13 predicted proteins | sample 1597111 | NCBI WGS metagenome assembly OJMH01 (sample SAMEA2452115, study PRJEB22498) | human gut metagenome | reverse complement strand
TGCGTGACGTCGAAGAAGGTGTCGTCGATCGGTTCGGGAAAGAAGTGAAAGGGCGAATCATCGGTTTCGCAGTCCATGGAGTCGAAGAAGGGGTTGCATGCCGTGTTCGGCACGAAAACGTCCGTCTTCGACGCGAGAACCTTCGAAGAGTCCTCGAAGAGATGATTCAAAACCATCCGAATGCGTTTTGCAAAACACGACTCCGACTCGTCTTCCTTCTTCATGAACAGCAGCGGGAGACATGCGTTGGTAAGTCGACAGGTCTCCGCGTCCGACGAAGACACGTTGACGCAGCGGAGGAAACACGCGTCACCCAGGTCGCACTGGTGAGGCGAGAGCGGAATCTACGTCACAGGAGCCACGCAGCGCCACGAGATAGGCGACGAGCGTGCGTTTCAAACAGGTGGAGAAGAGACACTGCACTTGCGTGTCCTCCGTCAGAAAGGTGTACTAGAATAAACGTGAGGAATCGAACGCACGCGAATTGACCGGAGACTGTCGTCCCACGTACCGCAGAGGTAGAGAAAGGAGTAGGTCGCATCGATACCGAGCAGCTCGCGAAGCAGCTCGGAGACGTTGCAGAGAATCATCTCGCTGTCCACGTGGAGAGTGAACGTGAGGTGGGAGAGCGAGAGCGTTTCCTCGAAGGACTCGACGATCACGTTGACGGAAATCTCCATCTGTTGCTGGGAGATGGGGACGTAGAGTGTGCTGAAGGAGGAGAGCGAAGCCGTCGTCTGGGTGACAGGAAAGAAACTCGCCTACGCGGTAGCAGTAGTTACAGCGCATCTCGGTGAGCATGGCGCCGTAGAACAGCGGGGTGATTAATGATGGGTTGTGCTGAAGATAGTTACTCCACCAAACTTCTGTCTCTCTCGCAGTGTCCAAATGGCACAACTGGTCATCGGAGAGGGTCATCGAAACACTCTTTCCGTCTGCGCTATGGACTTTATTTTGCTCCTCCTCGATGAGCTGGAGAAAGATGATCTGTTTGGTGATTTCATTCCAGTTTCCATACGATAAACTCGTGGGCATCGTGCTGACAGCCATCCACGATGTAGGGGCATTGTTTGGAGAGTGCCTTCTGTACGAATCCCGGAGAGATCGATGCATTCTTCCCAGAGAGAGTCTCGGCAATGAGTTTAGAGAAGGTCCTAGAGAACTCGCACGCTAGAGATGAAACATAGACGAAAATCGGGAACAGGAGACGTTGAACTCCGGGGGGAGCGATGAAAACGCCGCAACGAATTCAGGGACGTGAAGAAGACACTGTTGGAGTGAAGAGAGGGAGAAGGGCAAACCTGGAGAGCAGCATTCATAAAACAGGTGTTTCCGAGATTCCGTAGTCCTGTCTTCATGAGCGGCTGTTTCACAGGACGGCGAGTCGGTTTCAGCCGACAGAGAAAAAGAATATGCAAACAAACAGACGCATAACCTCACTAAGCAGACTCCTCGGGCTTGTTCTCGTCGATGGGCTTCATCGCAGGGAAGAGCAGCACCTCCTTGATGTTGTTGCTGTCGGTCAGGAACATGGTGAGACGATCGACACCGAGTCCCCATCCTCCAGTGGGAGGAAGACCGTGCTCGAGAGCGACGCAGAAGTCCTCGTCAAGACACTGGGCCTCCTCGTCTCCCTTGGACTTGTCCTTGGCCTGCTGCATGAATCGCTCACGCTGCACGATGGGGTTGTTCAGCTCAGTGTAGGCGTTGGCGAGCTCGGTGTGGTTCACGAACAGCTCGAAGCGCTCGCACATGCCAGGCTTGCTGCGGTGGTACTTGGCGAGCGGCGACACGATGGCGGGGTGATCACAGATGAAGGTGGGGTTGCGGCACAGCGGCTCCACGAAGTGCTCCACGAGCTTATCGAGGAGACGCGGCGTGGTGAGCGGAGGCGTGCACTCGACGCCCAGCTCCTTGCACTTGGCGAGGAGGAAATCATAGGTCTCCTGCGACTCCAGCGGCATGGGCACCTTGAAACCTCCCTGGTGCTCCAGCTCCTCCACCATGCTGTAGCGCTTCCATGGGGGCGTGAAATCGAGCTCGACGCCCTCGGTGCCGGGACCCTGCGGATGGTAGGTGATTTTGTATCCGCCGGTGATGTCCTTCACGATGCCGGAGACCATATCCTCCGTCATCTTCATCACGTCGTTCACATCGGCGTACGCCATGTAGAACTCGCACGTGGTGAACTCGGGGTTGTGCGTGAGGTCGATGCCCTCGTTGCGGAAGAGGCGGCCGATCTCGTACACGCGGTCGAGACCGGTGGACATGAGGATCTGCTTGTAGAGCTGGGGGGACTGGGACAGGTACGCGGGCCTGTCGAAGTACTGGACCCTGAACAGCTCCGCTCCACCCTCGGCACCTGCAGCTCCGATCTTGGGGGTGTATACACGGGTGAACCCGTTCTCCCTGACGGCCTCCTCGATGAGGTCAACCATCATGGACTTTAGCTCGAAGATGGCCTTGATCTCGGGTTTGCGCAGGTCCATGAACCTGTGGTTGAGACGGGTGTCCATCTCGACGTTGACCTTGTCGATGACTCCCATGGGGAGGGGGACGGCGGCCTCGCCGATGACATCGGCGGAGGTGGGGATGAGCTCCAGGCCCAGGGCGGTCTGGTTGCTCTCCTTGACATCGCCGGTGATGGAGACGACGGACTCCCTGGGGAGCTTAGTGAGCTTCTCGAAGAGCTCGGGGTCGATCTTCTTCTTGGGCATGGTGACCTGGAGCGTGCCGTACCTGTCACGGAGGGTCAGGAAGGAGATTCCTCCGAGGTTCCTAACATCCTGGACCCATCCGTAGACGGTGGCGGTGCCGTCGGAGACGGCGATGGTGCTTGAGTCCCTGATTACTGTCATTGACGGTCTGATGCCAACGGCATATATCATAATGTTGGGTTTGCGATTTTCATTATTATAATTCTACATACCACATTGTGGCATCGAACGCATTTTGGTTTAATCTCAGTCACAACCCTCGAACTGGGAGTCGTAAAGCATCCGGTAGTATCCGTCCTGCTTCATCAGCTGCTCGTGCGTACCTGATTCGACAATGTTCCCGTCCCTAATTACAAGGATCACATCCGCGTTGCGTATGGTCGAAAGACGATGCGCAATTACGAACGACGTTCTGCCCTCCATCAGCCTGTCCATGGCATCCTGGATACGCTTCTCCGTCCTGGTGTCAACGGAACTCGTGGCCTCGTCCAGGATAATCATGGGCGCGTCCTTCACGATAGCTCTGGCGATGGCCAGCTGCTGCCTCTGTCCGGTGGACAGTCCCGAAGCCTCGCCGATCGCCGTGTCGAATCCGTTCGGCAGCGACCGTATGTAGTCGCCTATGCCCACCATGTCGCAGGCCCTCTCAACCTCCTCCTTGGATGCGCCGCTTGTGAAGGCCACGTTGTCCCTGTAACTGCCGTCGGACAGCCATGTGTCCTGAAGGACCATGGAAAACTGTTCCCTGACCTGCGCCCTGGACATCGACGTGGTGGGAACTCCGTCGATGAGGATCTCACCCGAATCTGGATCGTAAAACCTCACCAGCAGGTTAGCCAAAGTGGTCTTCCCTGAGCCGGTGGGGCCCACTATGGCCACCTTGGAACCGGGAGTGACTTCGAGAGTAAATCCGTGGATGACCTCCCGTTCGGGGGCGTATCCGAAACGTACATCCCTGAACTCCACATGACCTCTGCTGCGTCCGATGCCCTCGATCACCGGGGAAGGGGCCATCTCGTCCATGGCCAACGAGGAGAACACCCTCTCGGTGGCGGATGCCACGGACTGCATCCTCGAGATGATGTCCGCTATCTCGGCCACAGGCTGGTTGAACCTTTTGATGTACACTATGAACGCCACGATGGCACCGTAGCCCATGGTGCCCTCCATGATGAACATGGATCCGGCGATGCACACCACCACATACCCCAGGTTGCTGATGAAGTTCATCAGCTGGGGCATCATTCCGGTGGCGACCCTTGCCCTGAAGCTGCTGGTGAACAGCCTGTCGTTGACCTCCTCGAACCTGCGGACCGCATTCGCCGTACCGTTGTAGGTGCGGACGATATCATGGCCATAGTAGGTCTCCTCGACTATGGCGTTGATTCTGCCAAGATCCACTTGCTGAGCCCTGAAGTACTTCTGGCAGCGGTGTGTGACGATGTAGATGATTCCCAGGCCTATGAGCGTGGGTATGACCGCAACCATGGCGAGTCTCCAGTCCGTGTAGACCATCATCACCAGTGAACCGGCGATCATGCAGACCGCCACGGCGGTGGTGCTGAAGCTCTCCGCCGACCCGGTCCTTATGGTGTCGGTATCGTTGGTCATGCGACTCATAATGTCGCCGATGCTGTGGGACTCGAGATAGGAGACCGGAAGCCTGTCGAACTTCTCGGACAGGTCCCGGCGCATCCTGTCGCCAACCCTCTCGGATGATGATGAGATGAGACGGTTCTCGGCCACGGACAACAGGAAACTGAACCCGTAAACCAGGACCAGCACCAGCACCAGTGTGACGATGAGCTTCATGTCCACGGGCTGAGACCCGAGAACGCTCTCCGAAATACTGTCTGTTATCCTCGAGAGGAACTGAGGGCCGATGAGCGCGAGGACCGAGGCGATCAGCGCGCAGGCCATCCCTAGCCAGAGGGAACGGCGCTCACGGCCCATGTAGTCAAGCAGAGCCGACATCGCTCCCCGGAGATCCTGGGGCTTGTCCTTCTGCCTGGCCCACCTGGGACCTTTGGGCATACCGGTTGGTGGCGTCATGGGGATCCCTCCAACTGGGATTCGGCAATCTCGCGGTACAGGGGACATGTCTCCATCAGGGACTCATGGGTGCCCTCTCCGACTACGCGCCCGCCGTCCAGGACTATGATGCGGTCAGCGTTCAATATGGTTCCGACCCTCTGTGCCACGACGATCCTCGTGGAGCCCGCGGTCTCCCTATCCAAGGCACTGCGAAGATCCCTGTCGGTTCTGTAATCAAGTGCCGAGAATGTATCATCGAAGAGGTATACCTCGGGGTCCCTGCACACGGCGCGGGCGATTCCCAGACGCTGGCGCTGGCCGCCGGAGAGGCTCCATCCGTGCTGGGCCAGATTTGTGTCCACGCCCTCAGGCATGGTCTGCACGTGGTCCCAAAGCTGGGCTATCCTCAGAGCCCTCTCGATATCCGCGTCGGACCTGGAAGAGGTGTCCCCTCCGTAGTTGACGTTCTCCCTGACCGTTCCGGAGAACACCACGGCAGTCTGCGGGACGTAGCCCAAACGATTGTACAGATCCTCCAGAAGGTAGTCCCTCACATCAATCCCATCCACAGTGACCGTTCCGGATGTGGCGTCGTAGAGCCTCGGTATGAGGTTGAGCAGAGTAGACTTCCCGCTGGCGGTGGGACCGATTATGGCTACGGTCTCACCGGCGGATGCCTTGAAGGAGATGTGGGATAGGACCTCATGATCCGTCCCGGGATATGTGAAGCTGACATCGTCGAAGACCACCTCTCCCCTAACTTCGGAGAATGTGGAGCCGGATCCGTCGCGGATGGAGGGCTCGTGACCGATGACCTCCTCGATGCGCCTTGCGGAGACCATGACCCTCGGAAGGCCACGGAGGATGGCGGTGGACATCATGACGGCGGATATGACCTGTGTGGCATAGGATGTGAACACAATCATGTCCGAAAACAGGTCCATCTGCTGTGCCTGTGTGTCCGAAGCCTGTATCAGCCCGGCGCCGATCCAGTAGATGGCCAGGATCAGGAAGTTCATCATCGACGAGGCCATGGCGTGCATGGGGGACATGGTTTTGACCAGGGAAATGCTGTTCCAGAGCAGTTCCCCGCTGGCCTCGCTAAGCCTCTCCTCTTGCCTGGACTCGGCGTTGTACGCACGGATGCCCTTGGTACCCTCCAGCCCCTCACGGGTTATGCGATTGACCGCGTCCACGTAGGACTGCATCCTGCGGATGTACGGCATTCCGCGGGAAAGCATGATTATGAAGGCGATGAGCATGACCACCATGGCGACGACCGTGGCGGCGGTCCACTCGAAGGCGCTGTCGCTTATCTTCCACACGGCCAGCACCGATATCAGCGGGGCCTTAACGACAATGGATATCGCCCTTGGCAGGAACTGCTGGATCTGGTAGACGTCGTTGGTTGATCTGGTAATCAGACTCGAAGCGGAAAAGCCGTCTATGTCCTGTTTGGAGAACGATCCGACGCTCTCGAAGAGCATGCTGCGAATCCTGTTACACAGCGACGCCGACACCCTGGCAGCCAGGACCACCGTTCCCAGAGCCATGGCGAGACTGGCGAATGCGCAGATCAGCATGCGCTCCCCGTCCCGGACGATAATAACGGTGGCCGTCCCGGCCTGAAGATGGTCGGTGATGTCGTTCATGAACTCGGGTATGCGGAGGTCCAGGTACACCTGTCCCGCCACCAGCGCCACGCATACGGCAACCATCGCCCAGTCGCATGGACGAAGGTACCTGAGTATCATGTACGGATCACCATGAAACGCATCTCTCGTCTCCAATATGTACCGACCCGTCTGATGAAGTCGGTTGGATGTTACATCCGTACCGTCCGATGAGTAGATAGAGGATTCGGATGGGAGGTAGGACGGGCCACAAAAAGGAATCGTGGCCCGTTCCGATTGAACATGTTTCTCTTGATGTCACTTGGACTTGCCCTGGTTGGCAACGGCCGCCATCTTGGCGTTGACCGCGTCCTGGTCGCCGAGATACCTCTTGGAGACCACATTGAAGTCCTTGTCGAATTCGTAGACCAGGGGAACACCAGTTGGGATGTTGACACCAACGATCTCGTCATCGGACATGCCGTCGAAGACCTTCACGAGCGCCCTCAGGGAGTTGCCGTGTGCGGCGATGAGAACCCTCTCGCCGGCCAGCATCCTGGGCTTGATCTCCTCGTCGAAGTATGGAACTGCCCTGGCGACCGTCTCCTTGAGGCTCTCGGTCAGCGGGAGACACTCCTTAGGCACGGTCCTGAACATCTCCTGGTTGGCAGGGTTCCTCTCGTCCTCGGGGGACAGCTCCGGTGGTGGGGTCGCGTAGGACCTCCTCCAGACCCTGACCTGCTCCTCCCCGTACTTTGCGGCGGTGTCGGCCTTATTCAGCCCCTGGAGGGCACCGTAGTGGCGCTCGTTCAGCTGCCATGCCTTGATGACCGGGAGCCACTCCCTGTCCATCTCCTCCAAAGCGAGGTTCAGCGTGTGGATGGCCCTCTTGAGGAAGGAGGTATAGCAGACGTCGAAATCCAGTCCCTCCTCCTTCATCAGCCTCCCTGCGGCCTTGGCCTCCTCCCTGCCCTTGTCGGACAGGTCGACGTCGGTCCATCCCGTGAAGAGGTTCTCCTTGTTCCAGACGCTCTCCCCGTGGCGGAGGAGCACCAGCCTCATTGTGTCAGCCATGTTATCGCACCCGCATTCACGGCATCGTTCATGAACTCATGGGAGCTCCAGGAATGCCCAGGACCCGCACCTGTCGCCCACCAGCGACAACACATCCTCCGTGGAGACCCAGACCGTGCATGTGTTGTCGTTGGGATGGATCCCCATCCTCGAATCCCTGAAGAATGAATCTATCACCAGATCTACCTTCTTCCCTTCGTGGTTGAGGAGTCCGAACGGGGTTACTGCCCCCTTCTTGAGACCCAGATATGACTCCAGATCCACTTCGGACGCCATGCTCAGAGGCCTGGACCCGATCACTGTCCTCAATGCCTTGAGATCGACCTTCCTGTCCTCCCTGCAGACCACCAGGTAGTACTGGCGCTTTTTGTCGTCCCTGAGGAACAGATTCTTGGCTATATGCTCCGGGTCCGGCATGTCCAGTGCCAGCATCTCGTCTATGGTGTACACGGGCTGGTGATGGAACTCAGTAAAGGGGATCCCCCAGGACCTCAGAAGAGTCAGAACCTCCTCCTGGCCGTAATGTCTTCCATTTTCCATGTCCGCTGATTGGGACCTTCGGTTAACTACTGTTCGGTCGCGACCTGTCCTTCCAGAACTCCCTGCCGGCTGACCCCATAGCACTGGTGTTGGCGTCCGGCGTGTCCCGGGGAATCTCACAGCCAGAAGACAGGATAAAACCTCCCTCGAGACCGGCCTTCTCGATGCATTTGTAGCTCTCCCTACGGACATCCTCCGGTGTGCCCTGCATCAGCGTGGTGACCGGCGCGACGCTCCCCATGAGGGCCATGCGCCCCTTCACGTTCTCGTGGGCCGCGGCCAGGTCCACGGCGGAGTCGCAGCTGAAGCAGTCCACCCCGACCTCTGGAAGCATCATCATGGTGTGCGTGGTCTCACCACACATGTGGATCATGATGGGCACGTCCGCGAAGGCCTTTACCCTCTTGATGACGTCTGCGACATGTCCCAGTTCGAACCTCCTGTACTCGTCCGGTGAGATCATGTCCTCCGACGCGGTCGGATCGGACATCCACATCACCGTGGCTCCGCTATCGATGCACTTCTTCTGTATGTCTGCAGTGAAGTCGGTGACCTTCGAGATCATCTTGTCTGCCAGCTCGGGTTCCAGGAACGTGTCCATGAGCAACTGGTCCGCTCCGCGGATGTAGCCGGCCATGGTGAGAGGGCCCCAGAAGAAACCGCAGACGTGGAAGTCCTCATCGAGTAGCGATGTGAGGCCCTCCAGATTGGCCACATACGAGTTGATGAACAGTGGGCACTAGTCGGCCGCAAACGGGTCGTAGACCGCCAAATCATCCACGTCCTCTGGGGTATTGGCGAGTGGATCCGAGATCCTACCGTAACTGTCGTCCGGTTGGTTTACATTCATCCCCAGGTCCAGGAGAAGAGCCTGGGAGTCAATCACTGGCTTGACGAAGTCGGAATGGGTCATCTACGCACATCTCAGCTAAGATTCCGCCGGCGCCTTGGCGTTGTTGTGGATATCACTGAACTGGTATCCGGCGGAATGGGCTACGACGATGTTGGGGAAGTTGTTGACAGGTGTGCGACCGTCGAAATTCAGCTCGAACACTGCGTCTACCGCTGACCTGTGTCCCTTTTCGTTGATCAAGATAACACCCGTTTAGAGATATCCAATACCCGTTAAGGATTACCCATATGCCCGCTTCCGCCCGCCAAGGTTGATTAACATGTTCCCGGTTCATGTCAGCGATGAAGTCTACATACCCGGAACTGGCTGAGGCCATCGAGACGGCCGTGAGGGTGGCGACTCTAGGCAGGAATGTTGGGGTTGCGTTCTCCGGTGGTCTGGACTCCGGCCTCGCCGCAGGCCTGGCCGCCAGGTACGCCGAGTCGGTCACCCTGTACACCTGCGGATCAGACGGTTCTTTCGACGTCCGCGCCGCTGAGGAGCTTTCCTCGAAACTCGACCTGCCCTGGATCCACGTGAGGATCTCAGAGGATGACTTGGAGGAGGAGATCCTCCGCCTCATCACAGCAACAGGGACCGACGACCCGTTCACGATATCCTATGAGCTCCAGCTGTTCACCGTCTGCGAACGCTGCAGAGAGAACACGGTGATCACCGGCCAGGGGGCGGACGAATACTTCATGGGCTGCTCCAAGTACGTGGGATGCACCGATGGCGACTACGACGCCTACGTGAAGGATGGTGTGAGGAGACTGAGAGAGGTCTCCGTACCCTGCGAACTCGCCATAGCCGCCCACTTCGGGAAGACCCTCGTCTACCCCTACATGGATGACACCGTCGTGGAGTGCGTATCCCGCATCGACCCCGCGATGCTCAGACCGAAAGATATGGACTCCCGCAAATCAGTGCTGAAACAGGTCGCCGTGGACCTCGGGTTCCCGTTCCTGGCCCACCGCACCAAGAAGTCGTCGCAGTACGGATCCGGGACCACCGACATAATCAGAGCACTCGCCAAGAGGAAGGGACTCATGTACAACAGATACATACAATCCCTCTACGATGAGGTCTTCTCCGACGGGCCAGAGGGTCTCTGAGCACTTCGAAAGCGCCCACCCGCGACCGCTGGCCACGGAAATTCCGCGACCACGAACCTACCTTTTATTATAGAATCACCCTTAAGGGTACAGAACAAGGATAAGGTGTAATCATGCCTGCCGAGAAAGTCACAGTTTCAGTCATCAAAGCCGACGTCGGTTCCGTCGTCGGACACTCTAGGCCCCACCCCTCCATGCTTGAAGCCAGCAAGGAGATTCTGACAGACGCCCAGAAACAGGGAATCATCGAGGACTTCTACGTAACCCGTGTCGGTGACGACATCAACCTTTACATGACCCACTACAAGGGCGAGGGCAACAAGGATGTCCACGGAACCGCATGGGAATGCTTCCAGAAGGCCGCCAAGATCGCGAAATCCATGAAACTCTACGCCGCCGGACAGGACATCCTGACCGACGCCTTCTCCGGAAACGTCAAGGGAGCCGGACCCGGTTCCGCCGAGATGACCTTCGAGGAGAGGGGATCCGAGCCCCTCCTGTTCTTCATGGCCGACAAGACCGAGCCCTCCGCGTACTCACTTCCCCTGTCCAGGATCTTCCTCGACCCGTTCACCACCACAGGACTGGTCGTCGACGCTAGGGCCAAGAAGGGATTCGACGTCGAGATCCAGGATGTCATCGGCCACAAGAAGGTCACCATGTCTTCCCCTGAGGAGACACTGAGCATCCTGAGCCTGCTGGGAGACACCTCAAGGTACGCCATCAAGAGGATCACCTCCAGAGGCGGAATCGGACCCGCATGCGTCGTGTCTACAGACAAGCTCAACCTCACAGCCGGAAAGTACATCGGAAAGGACGACCCCGTGTGCATCTGCCGCGCCCAGTCCGGTCTCCCCTCTGTCGGAGAGTACCTCCAGCCCTTCATGAACACCACGTTCCTCGTCGCTGGATGGATGAGGGGATCCCACTACGGTGCGTTCTATCCCTGCTCTCCCGAAGACTCCGACCCCGTCTACTTCGATGGACCCCCAAGAATCTGCTGTCTCGGATTCCAGCTGAACGAGGGCAAACTCCAGGGACTCGAACCCATGGGAGCCAAGGGAGGAGAGCACATCCCCGTCGACTTCTTCGGTAACGACACCTGGGACATGGCCAGACAGAACTCAATCAAGGCAAGCAGATTCATAAGGAGCCAGGGGCCCTTCATGCCCTCGATCCTGGGGCCCGAGGAGATGGAGTACACCTCCAGACCCGAAGTCCTCAAAGAGCTCACCGAGAGGTTCGAGGACCTTGAGTGAATTCCGCCCCCCGACCATCGTCGTGAACTTCAAGGTATACGCCGAGGTCGAGGGCGCCCGCGCCCTCGCCCTGGCCAAGACCTGTCAGAAGGTCTCCAAGGAGTCGGGCGTGGAAATCGCGGTGTGCCCACCTGTCATCGGGCTCGGGCTCATAGCTCACACCCTGGAGATTCCCGTGTACTCCCAGAATGTGGACCCCCTCAAGCCGGGTTCCGGGACCGGGTATGTCACGCCCTCCATGCTCCACTCGACCTACGTCAGGGGCACCCTCGTGAACCACTCCGAGCACAGGCAGACGCTCGAGAACGTAGGCACCTGCATCGAGATGTGCAATTACCTCGATCTGGATGTCTGCGCCTGCGCAGAGTCCTCTGAGGAGGCCGGCAAGATCGCTGCCTTCGGCCCCCAGATGATAGCAGTGGAGCCCCCTGAACTCATCGGCGGGAACGTGTCCGTCACCACGGCCAACCCCGCGATCGTCTCAGACACCGTCGATGCCGTCCACTCGGTCAATCCGGACGTCGCTGTGCTATGCGGAGCCGGCGTGAAGACCGGCGATGACGTGAAGACGGCGCTCGACCTGGGCGCGAGGGGAGTGCTCCTCGCCTCCGGCGTCGTGAAGGCCAAGGACCCCGAGTCAGTCCTCAGGGACCTGATCAGGCTTATCTGAAGTCCAAACAGCATTCAACCGCCGTCCCGGAAGGTTCTCCGGGACGGTTCCTTCCCATCGTTCTGCGCATATCAGTAGCTTAATGTACTCTGTCTGCACCATATAGGCGGCTTCAGATAGGACTCTCCATCGACCAGCGGGCTCTGGCCGACGGCCTTCCGTGTTCGCACAATGCATCCAACCCGAAAACGAGATGGTTCATTCTGCTCAATGGTCATAAATTCGTATATCATATCAGAATCGATGTCTATGAAAGAGCGGACAGATATGATAAATCAGGAAACCATCGATTTCGTGAAGATCTGAACGCCCGTCAGATGTGTTGTTGAATGAATGGTTGTTAACGGAATCTTATCAACATAGAGTATCCTACAATTATACTATATACATTTAAATGAAAACTTTTGCTAACATTATTTCTATGAGCATTGAAATCACATAGTGATGGTTTGCATCTGCACATGCGGACGGGAGTACGGATTCGAACCTATCGGATACTGGTTCTGCCACGGGTGCTGGAGACTCAACGACTCCGGCCCCGTCGGATTCTCGGGACCGGTGAAGACGGTCGAACCCGAGGAGGCCGAGCGGCTGATGTGGGAGGACCCCGAACTGGGGGCTAGGGCAGACTCTCTTATCCGCGGCAACCCCGATTCGTGGAAGGCCTGGTACACTCTCGGCGCGGCCTACGCGGCCCGCGAGGAGATGATTCAGGCGGGCTCCTGCTGGACCAGGGCGGCCTACCGCATCCGTGATTCCGCGGTGGAGCTCACATTCCTCCACAGGACCATCATGACGTTCGTCCGCACCATAATGAGGATAGTCACCGGCGGAGGAGTCTGCATGACCCCATACACAGCCGGGATGAAGTACATCTGCGTTTCCGGCCTTCTTCCGGGGGACTTCGCCTACTGTGAGGCCCTCGCCGACTCCCTCTACGACGAATCCGAGCCCCTCGACACCGTCCACCGCTTCAGGATAGTGAATCTCTGCTCCCAGATCAGGGCTTCCGCGCTGAGGGTCCGCACCGACCTGCGCCAGCACAGGGACATAATGAACAGAATCGTCAGAGACGTGGACAGGTTCTGCCTGAGGGGACGCACATCCATAAGCCCGCTGATGAGGAAGGTCGAGAGGGACTCCGTGCTGATCACGCTGTGGCTGACGATGCCCTACAGGGTGGCCAGGGACAGGGTCTCGCATGTCATCTCTGAGACCACGGACAGCGAGATCGACAGACTGTCGTCTCTGCAGCCCAACGACGGCACCGCCGCCTTCGCAGGATACATGAGCAGGGCGATCCGCGACGGGTACGACCTCGCCTTCCTGAGGGTGGACCAAAGGAAGGACGACGTGCACGTCTTCGAACTGGAGGACAGGGTGTTCAGGGAGATAAGCGACTACATCGACTCCTACATCGCCGGGGACACGTCCAAGGTCCCCGAAAACAGGGTGTACCTGGAGTTAACTTTAAATCAAAGCCGCTGAATGTCCTACCAGGCGATTGAACGCCCTGGTGTTGTTATGGATTCGATCGGCAAAGGTATCGGTAAGCTGGGATTCGGACTGATGCGCCTCCCCCAGAAGGACGGTGTCATCGACGTCGAGCAGGTCAAGGAGATGGTAGACCTCTTCATGGACTCGGGATTCACCTACTTCGACACGGCCTGGGCGTACGCCGGAAGCGAGGACGCCATCAGGCAGGTGCTGGTGGAGCGCTACCCCAGGGAGAGCTTCCAGCTGGCCACGAAGAACGCCGCGTGGATCAACTGCAGCACCCGCGAGGACGCGGTCAGCCAGTTCGAGACATCCCTGAAACAGACAGGTGCCGGGTACTTCGACTTCTACCTCCTCCACAACCTGGGAGAGAGCCGCACCAAGCCCTTCGACGAATTCGACATGTGGTCCTTCGTCAGGGACATGAAGGCCCAGGGCAAGGTCAAGCACATCGGGTTCTCCGCGCACGCATCCGCCGAGGAGATAGACGCCATCCTGAACGCCCATCCCGAGATGGAATTCGTCCAGCTGCAGATCAACTACGCCGACTGGGAGAGCTCCTCCATCCAGGCGAGGAGGTGCTACGAGGTCGCCAGGAAGCACGGCAAGCCCGTAATCGTCATGGAGCCCGTCAAGGGCGGGATGCTCGCCAGCCCTCCCGAGGACGTCAAGGCCCTCTTCGAGAAGGCGGAGCCCGGGTCCACCCCCGCATCATGGGCGCTCAGGTTCGCAGCAGACCTCGACGGGGTGCTCACAGTCCTGTCGGGAATGAGCGACGTGGCCCAGATGAGGGAGAACATCTCTGTCCTAAGGGACTTCAGGGGACTCGACGACTCCCAGAGGAAGGTCCTGGATGAGGCCAGGCAGGTCATCGAGAGGTTCCCCGTCATCCCCTGCACCAGGTGCGAGTACTGCGCCAAGGTCTGCCCCAAGAACATCGGAATCTCCGGAACGTTCTACGCCGACAACATGCTGACCCTGTACGGCAACAAGGCGGCCGCGTTCGGTCAAGAGAACTGGCTCGTCGGAGGACACGGGAAGGCCAAAGCCACCGAGTGCATCAAGTGTGGGAAGTGCGAGGACGCCTGCCCTCAGCACATCAAGATCCGCGACATGCTGGACAAGTCCGTCGCGGACCTCGGACTCCGGTAAAACCACCGGGGCGGCCGCTGATCGGCCGTCCCCTTTCTTTTTTATAATAATCGGGAAGCACAGGATCGCTGCCCGACCTCAGGAAACGGATCCTTCCACCGATGAGAGCCTGGCCTCGGCTCTCGAGAGCCCCTTCCTGGCCAGCGTGTAGGCCATGAACCCTCCGACCATGCTGCCGAAGACGACGGCCCAGTAGATCCAGTACAGCGAGACCATGGCGCCCAGCGCGTAGAGGATGATGAAGACGATGTTGCGCACGAAGGCCATGACCAGCGACCAGTTGGGCAAGGCCACTGCCTGCAGCATGCTGGAGCCCAGAGGTATGAGGCAGTAGAACGGGATGCACAGGCTGTAGATGCGCAGCGCCTCGGCCATGTCATCTCTCAGGACCTCTGTCCCGTCCGAGTACGTGAACGGGTAAAGGAACGGTTCTGGGATCACGAACAGCAGGGCGGTGAGGATCAGGACCATCCAGCCCGAGAACACCATGGAGTAGTGGTAGGCGTCCCGCATCTTCCGGACATCCCCCATCCCGAGGGCGGCGGAGGCCACCGGGACCAGGGCCGACCCCACGGCGTACGCAGGCAGCAGCGCTATGTTGACGACCACGTTGGGCACGGAGTAGACGGCGAGGCCGTCGGAACCGGCGCACCAGACCACCAGGTAGTTCAGGACCAGGTTCATGGCGTACATAACGGTGTACTCTGCCATCTGGGGGACCCCCGCCCTCAGAACGGCCCTCAACCTGTCGGCCTCCAGGCGGACGCCCCTTGTGCTGAGCCTGACGTAGCTGGACGAAGTGTAATAGTACAGACCGACCAGGGTTGAAATCAGCGTGGCGACCATGGTCGCGATTGAGGCTCCCGCGATGCCCATACCAAGACCGTAGATCAGCAGCGGATCCAAGACTATGTTCGCGACGGCCATGACCGCCATCATCACCGTGGACATGCGGGCGGCGCCCTCCCCGCGTAGGAGACCCGCCACCACGCCGTTGACGATGAACACTGGCGTGCCCAGCATTATCCATATCATGTAGTCAAAAGCTGTGGACGTGACGTCCCCCGAGCCCACTGCAACTAGGATGTCCTCGCAGAGGAACATCAGGAACGGCGTCAGGACTATTCCGAACACCAGTCCGAAGAGCAGGGCCTGCACGGCATCGCATGAGGCCCCCCTCCTGTCCCCGGCGCCGATACATCTGGATACGACGGCCGCGCCCCCGACCCCCAGCCCGGTTCC
>OJMH01002381.1_pt1 | contig 15845 bp, 13 predicted proteins | sample 1597111 | NCBI WGS metagenome assembly OJMH01 (sample SAMEA2452115, study PRJEB22498) | human gut metagenome | reverse complement strand
AGTCCCGACCTGAACCCGGATGAATATCTCAACCGCGACTTGAAATCAAATCTGAGCAACAAGCCCTTGGGGCGCGCCAAAGGAAAAATAACCGAACATGCCAAGCAACATATGGAAATGATAGCTGAACAACCGGAACGAATCAAGAAATTATTCCATTCCAAGACTGTTTTATATGCAAGTTAGTTAGTTGCCGGTACAATATATGATAATTCGTATTCTTCACCGACAGCGTCGGAATCATTGGGAAGTAGAGCTCCTGTCAAGTTTCCGCCAGTGCAATCGTGTTGATGCACCGAATCAATGTTTGGGCCGTTTTTCTGTAACAATCCCGTGAAGCGGCGGTTTCAGGTTCGATAAATTCCACCGGAAATACCGCCCGGTAGTCGTCGGTGACATATTGCGGGTTGAAGGTATTTTCCATCATTTTTTTGTCTTTCGGTTTTTGATTTTTTCAGAGGTGAAAATAATTTGTCTTGAAATTGCTCTGCTATATCATGTTTCATCCTCTCCTTTCGGTTTTGTTCTTTGCATATTGGGCATTTTCAATTATATTGAGTTCTGTCAACAGAGGAGGAGATAACTGTTTACAGTTAAATGAAATAATCGTGTTTGTCGTCTTAATTTTTTTATGAATAAAAAAAGGAGTCAAGCGGAATTGCCGGCTGCCGCATCTTCATCCTCTTTATATTAAAATTATTATGGAAATTAAATCCCGGGGTTTCCGGAAATGAAAAATGAAATATTTGAACGCTTTCCAGCCAAGAAAAAGAACAAAGCGGCGTCTTATTGAATAGATTGATAATATGGCGACAAAAAATCAGGAGTGACCACAATGCAGAAACGACGGATCAGATGGGCCGGATTTTTTCTCGGTATGGTGCTGTTGCAAACGGTTGCAGCGGAGGACAACGTTCAGCCCTTGCATTTTTATGCCGGACAGCAGCAGCAGATCACGATTGCTGCTCCGGCCGGCAAATTGCTGGAATGGCAGATTGAAACCGTCAACGGCCGGGTGGTGGCGCGCGGCTCGAACTGGAGCGACGAGCATGGTGAATTGAGCATTTCCCTGAGTTTTCCGGAGTTGAAGGAAGGTTCTTCGGTGGATGCTTTTCTGCGCTATGAAACGGAGAGAGTACCGGTCACGTTTCATGCGGTGAAGATACTGGATGGACTGTGGCCGTCTTCGCTGGGAGTGGTTTTCGACCTGCCGCATGCAACTGCCGATCAATTGCGGGCCGGCGGCATGCGTGAGGTCAGCAGTCCGGCGCCGAAGATTCTGTTCAGCAATGCGTTGCCGGGAAAGGATGCCTGGCAGCCGATGCCGGAGTTGATCGTTTTGCTGCCGGATGAGGGGGATTTTCCGATCGATTTGAATGGCCAAAATATTCAGCAAATTTCTCTGTCTTCCGCCAGAATTCCCGGTTCGCTTTCCGTCCTATATAGTGACAAAGAAAAATGGATTGACCGGAATGGCAGTGGTTCTTATATGGAAGTGAAAGGTACGCCGCAACTGCTGATTCTTTCGCCGGAGTTGACGAAGAAACTGGGGAGTTCGCCGGACGTGTTGTTGTTAATCAAATCAGTAATTCAGGAGAAATACAATCATGCTTTTGAACAAGCCAAAAACAATGCTGTTCGCGCTTCTGATGGGAGTGCTGCTGCCGCAACTGAAGGCCGTTGACGAAAGCGTGGCGGCGACGGCGACGCAGCCGATTCCGACCATTGCGGTGCTGCCGTTCGATTCCCGCAGCCGCAACAGCGATGCCGAACAGCTTGGACGCAGCATTGCCGAATTGTTGTCGGTCGCTTTGATGGAAGAAGGCGAGTTCGAGTTGGTGGAACGTGCCGAGCTGGAGAAAATTCTCAATGAATTGCAGCTTTCCGATTCCGGCTTGATCGATCAGCAGACGCAGCTTCAGATCGGTCATCTGGTCGGTGCCCGGATTCTGATTACCGGTTCCTGCTTCAAAAGCGGCGAGAAGACGTTTCTGGTTGCCAAGGTGATCGGTACGGAAAGCGGCCGGGTGCTGGGAGCCAGTGTCAACGGCCGGGTGGATGTGGTCGAACTGATTCCGGAATTGCGGAAGAAATTGACGGATATTCTGTGCAGGAGCAGTGCGAAATTGCTGCCTCCGGCGGTGACGGAGCAGTCTGTATTGGCGCAGTTGTCCGCTGTTGTCGCCGGCCAGAGCCGGAAAGTGTATATTCAAGTGTCGGAATCCATCAACGTCCCGGCGGTCGATCCGGCGGCGGAAGTCGAATTGAAAAAGTTGTTGCTGGATCTGGGCTTTCAGATTGTGGAAACTCCGGTTGAAGCCGAATACCGTTTGATCGGCGAAGGCGTTGCGACCAGTTCCGGCGTTTATCAGAATTTCCAGAGCGCGACGGCCCGGGTGGAACTGACGCTCTATCGCGGCAAGGAAGAGGTCGTGAAAGTGGACCGCGGCGTGGAAACGGTTGCCGGCGGTTCGTATGTGATCGCCGCGAAGACGGCGCTGGCGCAGTGTGCGTTGAAATTGGCGGGCCGGATCTTGCCGGTGTTGCAGTAAGTTGCGTTGCCGCCGGATGACTCTCGGAGGTCGGATTTGCCGGTTGCGTCGACTGCTTCGGGATACGGAACAATTTTGTGGGACGGGCCGCCGTTTCGTCTGGCGGGCGGAATAGAGTATAAGATTTGATTCAGCAAAGCAAACGGCCGGCGGGATTCCGCCGGCCGTTTGCTTTCATTGCCGTGGCGACTGCCGGTCGCTTCTGTTTTTTTAATTGGCGGGCTGCCGCCGGCGCTTAATTTTCTTCGTAGAGCCAACGCGATTCCCAGACGTAATCGCAGAAGGTATCCGTATAAATCAGGCCGGGATCGTAGCCGAGAAAGAGGACATCGGTCACGCCGCCGAAGGCTCGCAACGGGGTCAGGCAGACTCCCTCGATCGAACCGTAAACGAATCCCCAGAACGGGACCCGGCTGCTCTGGTACAGCATACAGCGCGGTACTTCAAGAAAACAGGTGCCGATGTTGGTTACGCCCCGCAGCATATGGTCCCAATGACTGTCGCTGTTCTCTTCGCCCGCCGCCGGAACCGGCGGCGGGGTTGGCGTTTCCCCGGCTCCGGTTGAAATTCCCGCCGTCAGCAACAATGCCAAACTCAAAATACCGATCCATTTTTTCATGCTGCGAATTTCCTTTAGATTAGGTTTGATACCTTGCCGTCCGGAATTTCCGGCGGCGGATTGAGTGCCATTCCGGCCAGCCTGGCCGCCTGGACAAACTGGTGGCAGACGGCAGGATCACAAAATTGATCCGGGGCTTTCAACTGGTTGCAGGCATCCACGCCGAAAGGATGGACCGTTTCGATTGCCTGCGCAACGTTGGCGGCATTCAACCCGCCGCTGAGCATCACCGGTCGCGGACATTGCGCGACGAATTCCGCCGCCCGTTCCCATTGATAAACCTTGTCGGCCGTGTCGAGGCCCACCCGGCTGAGATCCAGATTGAAGGCGTCCAGATTGACGGCGTCGATCAGCGACAGATATTCATCCAGCGTCCAGTCATAACGGCCGGGATTCAGGTAAAACGTCAGAATGATCTTGGCGTTGGCCGGCAGGAGGTCTCGCAATGCCGCCACCTGAACCGGTGTTACTTTGTGCAGTTGTACTGTGAAAATGGCCGATTTGTTCAGAATATCGACGATCGCTTCCGGTTCGGACAGGTGGGTGACGATCACCGGCGTCACATAAGGCGGCAGTTCCGCTGCCAGCCGGCCGGCGGTGCTGGGCAGAATGAACGATTTCGATTGATAAATCTGGCCGACCTGGAACCCCAGCACATCGGCGCCGCAACGAATCGCCGCTGCCATTTCCGTTTCATTCTGAATTCCGCAAATTTTGATCCGCATTATTGATTGAGCTCCCAGGCGCGATAGATGCCGCGCAGTGTAAAATCATTGCCGCCGGGTTGCAGCCCGGACAGGTGCTGCAGAAAAAACGGCGCATCCCCGCCTACTCCTAGCAGCGTCCGGCAACTGGCGCCGAGACCCTCTTCCGTCGCCCGGATCAGTTCCCGAACCATTCCGACGGCCCCCAGGTCGATTCCCAGACGCATGGCGTCGCGCGTATTCCCGGCCGGCCGGCGTTCCGGCAGGGTGTCGTCAAGCGGCAGGAACGGCAACTGAGCGGTCCCCTGATGGAGCGATTGGCGCAACAGCAGCCGGCCCGGCGCAATGGCGCCGCCGAGGAAACGCCGGCGGCCATCGACGACTTCAATGGTGATGGCGGTGCCGAAATCGACGACCAGCCCGGGCAGAGGATAGTTTGCCGCCAATTCCACCGCATTGGCCAGCCGGTCGCTGCCGATCGTCGTACAGTCGAGCCGGGTCAGGTCGAGGTTGACTGCCGTCGCGGGCGAAACATAAAAAAACGCCCGGCCGGCCAGCTTTTCGCGAACTTCCGGAACGACAGTCGCCGCTGCAATCGGCACCCCTTCCTCCGGCAGCATTGCCTCCTCCAACTGTTCGGTTCGAACCTGCCGGAGATTGCCGATCCTGCCATTCTCAAATTCGGCCAACTGCGTGTTGCTGTTGCCGATATTCATTAAAAATACCATCGACTTCCCCGGCTCGCTCACAAAAATTTTCTGAGTTCCGGGTTGTCGCCCAGCATCTGTACCAGATTTTTCACTCGTTGCGCCGATTTTCCGTTGCATACCAGCGTGGCGTCTTCGGTGTGGACGATGATCAGGTCATCGACATCCACGGCCGTAATCAGGTGATTGTTGTCTCCGACAATGATGCAGTCTTTGGCTCCCAGTCCGGCGAACAGGCCGCGCACGACATTGTTGTTCCGGTCCGGTTTGACCTGGTTGCGCAATTCGGTCCAACTGCCGACGTCATCCCAGTCGAATGTCGCCTCCGCCACCAGCACGTCCCGTAATTTTTCCATCAATGCATAATCGATGCTGATGCGGTCGAAATGCGGGTACTCCAAAGCCAGAACTTCATTCAGCGTGCCGCAGCCGATTGCCGCTTTGACCGTTTCGGCCAACTCCGACAAACTTGGCGCGTAACACTGCAGTTCTTCGCGCAAGACCGGCAAGGTCCAGACGAAAATTCCACTGTTCCAGCGGTAATTGCCGGAAGCCAGAAATTTCGTCGCTTCCTCCAGACTCGGCTTCTCCACGAAACCTTCGCCGCGGCGAAAGGCCGTCGGCAACCCGGGATCAATCGCTTCGCCGCAGCGCAGATAGCCGTAACCGGTGGTGGCAAAGCGCGGCTTGATTCCGATGGTGACCGCTTTTTTATACATGACTGCCGCCTGCACCGCGTCGTTCAGCACCTGCTTGAATTGCTTCGCATCGTGAATGATGTGGTCGGCCGGCGTCGCCACCAGAACGCTGTCGGCCGCTTTGCAACGCGCCGCCGCAATTCCGGCCGCGACCGCCACGCAGGCGGCCGTATCCCGACCGGTCGCTTCGCCGATGATATTCTCGGCCGGAATCGAGGAGAGCAGGGAACGCATCGGCAGTTCGTATTCCCGGTTGGTGATCACCAGACAGTTCTGCGGGGCGATTCCGGCGGAAGTCAGGCGCGCTACCGTCTGCTCCAGCATCGTCAAATTGCCGATCAGCCGCAGCAACTGCTTCGGATGACTGCTCCGGCTTTGCGGCCAGAAGCGCTCTCCCTTGCCGCCGGCCATGACGACGGCATATACGTTTTCAAGATTCATCGATCAAGCCAACCTTTCATCGGCACCGTGACGAGGTTTTCAACCCATACCTTCGATCAGTTTCGTCAACGGCAAGAACATGGCGATGACGATCGTACCGACGATCACGGCCAGGACGACGATCATCAACGGTTCGATCATCGAAGTGAGGGCGTTGACCGCATTGTCCACTTCGTCTTCATACTTGTCGGCAATGCGCTCGAGCATGTCCGGCAAGCGGCCGGTTTCCTCGCCGACCTCGATCATGCTGATCACCATCTGCGGGAAAATGCCGGTGGCGTTCAACGGCGCCGCGATGCCTTCGCCTTCCTTGACCGCATCGTGCACTTTCTGCACGGCCGAGGCGACCAGATCGTTGCCGGAGGTATCGCGGACGATGTTCAAGGCGTTCAGCACCGGCACGCCGGCGGCCATCAGGGTGCCCAGGGTTCGGGAGAAACGGGCGATTGCCGACCGGGAAATGATCGGCCCGAACAGCGGCATGTGGTATTTGACCCAGTCGATGCCGAATTTACCGTATTTGGTACGATTGGTAATACAGTACAAAATAATAATGGCAACAATAGCCAGCAAGACTTTCCAGCCTTCATGCACCAGCACGTTGCTGGCGTCGATGACCCACAAAGTCAAGGCGGGCATTTGCGACCCCGGCAGCAGGTCGTCGAAAATGCTTTTGAAACTCGGCACAATCCAGATCATCAACCCGGTGGTAATCAACCCGGCGATGACCAGCACCGAGATCGGGTAGATCATCGCCGATTTCACTTTGCCGGCGATCTTTGCCGCCTTTTCCATGAATTGCGCCAGGCGTGACAAAATGGTTTCCATCGCCCCGGCCGCCTCGCCGGCCCGTACCATGTTCAAATACAGCTTGTCGAAACTTTTCGGATTGTAAGCCAGCGCTTCCGAGAACGTCGCGCCCTCTTCAACCGCATCGGCGGTGTCGCCGAGGATGAGCTTGGTCATCGCGTTTTTGCTCTGTTTTTCCAGCGTCCGCAACGAGCGGATCAACGGCAGACCGGCCTCCAGCAGCGTTGCCAACTGGCGGGTGACGAGCGTCAATTCCTTGCGCTTGATTTTGCGCGCGCCCAGCGCAAAGTTGAAAATGCTTCCCTGCTGGGCCTTGCGGCGCCGCTTGACCGGCTGTCCCTTGGCGGTCAGGGCTTTCAACGAAGTCGGATACAATCCCTGCTTCTTCAGTGTCGAGGCAGCGACGTCTTCAGAAGAGGCTTCCAGCGTTCCCTTCTGCTCCTTGCCGTACTGATCCATTGCGGTATATGCAAATTGCGGCATAAATCGAATCCTCCGATTTTGCTTGATGAATGGTTGATCCCGTCTCCGTCACGCCACAATGTAACGGATTCCCACTTTCGAATCACGGCCGGACCCGTTCCGACCGTTCCGTTATTTTTTCTGCTGTTGCGCCTCCTGCTGCAATTGGCGCAAGGTCTGGAGGACCGACTCCTGATCCTGTGCCTTGGTGATCAGTTCCGTATAAGAGATCACCCCTCTTTCAAACAGCTCGACCAAATGCGCATCGAGCGTATGCATGCCGTATTTCGCTCCGGTTTGCAATTCGGACGTGATACGGAATGTTTTATTGTCGCGGATCAGCGCTTGGATGGACGGCGTTGAGACCATGATCTCGAATCCGGCCACCCGTCCGGGTTTATCGGCCCGTGGCAGCAGCACCTGGGAAATCACCGCCACCAGCGAGGATGCCAACTGGGTACGAATCTGCGCCTGCTGGTTGGTCGGAAAGGCGTCGACGATACGGTCGACGGTACGGGCAGCGCCGGTGGTATGCAAAGTGGCGAAAACCAGGTGACCGGTTTCCGCTGCGGTTACCGCCGCTTCCATCGTTTCCAGGTCGCGCATTTCACCGACCAGAATGATGTCCGGGTCCTGACGCAGCGAACGTTTCAGCGCTTCGCCGAAGGAAGGGACGTCAACGCCGATTTCCCGTTGGATGACCACGCTTTTCTTGTGATAATGATAAAATTCGATCGGGTCCTCGATGGTGATGATGTGGCAGGCGCGTTCCTGGTTGATGATGTTGATCATCGAAGCCAGCGTCGTCGATTTGCCGGAACCGGTCGGCCCGGTAACCAGGACCAGGCCGCGGGGGCGGTAGAGCAGATCCTTGACCGATTCCTGCAGACCGATCTGCTCGAAAGTCAGGAGCGTGTTGGGAATCTGGCGCAATACCGTGCCGAACACCCCTTTCTGTTTGAAGGCGCTGACACGAAAACGAGCCTGATCGCCGAACCCGAATCCGAAGTCGGCCGTACCGACCGCCTGGATTTGCTGCAGGTGCGCTTCCGATGCGATGGTTTTGATCAGCCGTTCCGTATCCTGGGCGGTCAGGGGCGGGACATCCAGCGGCGTCATATCACCGTGCAGACGTACCATCGGCGGGGCTCCGACCTCCAAGTGCAAGTCGCTGACGCCCTCGTCCACCACCAACTGCAACAGTTCTGTCATATCAACGCTCATTTTCGCCTTCCACTCCTACGCGGCACCCAACCGCTTGCTAATTCTTTGATTATTTTCATTGTCTCTTATTTCAAATCCGGAATTCCGCCATTGCCGTCAGGTGTAACGCAACACTTCATCCACCGTCGTTTCGCCGTTGAAGATGGCCTTCAAACCGTCTTCCCGAATCGTATGCATGCCCTGCTGGCAACCTTTTTCCTGGATTGCCGAGGTTGGCGCATTGCTTAAAATCAAATCGATGATCGGCTGGGTGATCACCAGCAGCTCGGTAATCGCTTTCCGGCCCTTATAGCCGGTGTTGTTGCAAACCGGGCAGCCGCGTCCGTAATAGAATTTGCGGTCGCCGAGCTCCGTCCGGTCCAGGTCCAGCCGCTGCAGTTCTTCGTCACTGGGCGTGTAGCTGGTTTTGCAATTGTAGCAGACCCGGCGGATCAGCCGCTGAGCCAGCACGCCGACCAGCGAAGAACAGATCAGGAACGGTTCAATTCCCATATCGACCAGACGGGTGATGGTCCCGGCCGAGTCGTTGGTGTGCAGGGTACTGAACACGAAGTGCCCGGTCAGCGATGCCTCGATCGCGGTCTGGGCGGTTTCGAAGTCACGGATTTCCCCGACCAGAATCCGGTCCGGGTCCTGGCGCAGGAACGCCCGCAGAGCCTTGTGGAAAGTCATGCCGACCGCCTCGTTGATCGGCACCTGGATAATGCCTTCGATATCGTATTCGACCGGGTCCTCGGCCGTCAGCAGTTTGTCGCCGATCACGTTGATTTCCTTCAGCGCGGAATAAAGCGTCGTCGTCTTGCCGGAACCGGTCGGCCCGGTGACCAGCAGGATGCCGTTCGGCAGATGGATCAGCTCCCGCAATTTTTCCAGCACCTGCGCATCGAGTCCCAGCACGTCCAAATCCAGATTGACCACCGACCGGTCCAGCACGCGGAGCACCACCGATTCGCCGTGGGTGATCGGCAGGCAGGAAACGCGCAGATCGACCGGTTTGCCGCCGACTTTGAGCTGGATGCGGCCGTCCTGCGGGATACGGCGTTCGGAAATGTTCAAACCGGACATGATCTTGACGCGGCTGATGATCGGCATCGCCAGCGCCTTGGGCGGCGGCGGCAGTTCATAGAGTGCGCCGTCCACCCGGTAGCGGATGCGGAAATCGTTTTCGAACGGTTCGAAATGGATGTCGGACGCCTTGTCCTTGATCGCCTGGCGCAGTACCATGTCGACGAACCGGATGATCGGCGCTTCATTGGCGGTATGCTCCAGGTCGATGACGTCATCGAGATTGACCTCCTTGATGTCCTGGCTCATTTCGTCGATCACTTCGCGCACCGTGCTCATGTCGGCCGGATAATATTTTTCCAACTGGCTGTCGATCTGATCGGGATCGGCCACCAGCGGCGTGATGTCGCAGTTGAGAATGAAACGCAAATCGTCGTGTTGCAGAAAATTCAGCGGACTGCGCATTGCCACCCTCAGGATTTCGCCGTCGAAGCTGACCGGAATGACGCCGTAGGAGCGCGCCAGTTCGGGATCGACTTTGGCGATGATCTCCGGCGGTATCGGAATGTCTTCCAAATCGACGACTTCACTGCCGAGATTGTTGGCCATCAACTGTAAAATCTGCTTTTTCGTCAGCAAACCGTAGTTGACGATGACCTCGGTAAACGGCGTTCCGGAACGATCGTGTTCCTCTTCCACATCGCGCAACTGTTCTTCGGTACAGCCGCCTTCCGTCAGCAGAATATCACGCAAAGCTAGGTTTTCACTGTCGAGCATTTTATCCAATGACCTTGTGTTGATAGTTGATTACAAATCTCATGACTGTTATTCCGCGTCCATCATGGTGACCCGGATTACCTCTTCGAGCGTTGAAGTGCCCGCCTCCGCTTTGCGCAGCGCGTCGTCGCGCAGCGTCCGCATGCCGTTGCGCCGCGCCGCGTCGCGGATGGTGGACGTGGAAGAGTTTTTGAAGATCAATGCTGCGATGTCGTCGGTCACGGTAAAAATTTCATAAATGCCGATCCGGCCTTTGTAACCGGTATGGCTGCAGCGTTCGCAACCGGTGCCCTTGTAGAATTGGCGGGTGGCCAGATATTCCGGCGAAAGTCCGAGCAGCCGTGCTTCCATCGGCGTCGGTTTGTGCGGCGCCAGACAATTCTTGCAGGCGCGCCGCAGCAGCCGCTGCGCCATGACCGCCCGCAGCGAAGAGGCGACCAGAAACGGCGCGACGCCCATATCGACCAGACGGGTGATGGCGGTCGGGGCGTCATTGGTATGCAGGGTGCTGAACACCAGGTGGCCGGTCAATGCGGCGTTGATGGCGATTTCGGCCGTTTCCAAGTCGCGGATTTCACCGACCATGATGATGTTCGGCGCCTGACGCAGCATGGCCCGCAGCGCGGCGGCGAAAGTCATGTTGACATGGCGGTCGACCTGCACCTGGTTGATGCCGGGCAGCAGATATTCGACCGGGTCTTCGACGGTGATGATTTTGCGCGCGGTCGTGTTGATGGTGTTCAGAAAAGCGTAAAGCGACGTCGTCTTGCCGGAACCGGTCGGCCCGGTGACCAGGAAAATGCCGTCCGGGAAAGAGATGATGCGGTTGACCAGTTCCAGGTCGTCGGCATAAAAACCGAGCTTCGGAATATCCAACTGGATGCTGGCCTTGTCCAGAATACGCATGACGATACTTTCGCCGTGAGTGGTCGGTACGCTGGAAACACGCAGATCGATGTCGCGGTCGCCGACGGACATCTGAATACGGCCGTCCTGCGGAATGCGTTTTTCCGTGATGTCCAGCCGGGCCATGATTTTTACCCGGCTGGTCAGATTCGGCTGCCAGTATTTGGGCGGCGCCTCCACTTCCCGGAGCACTCCGTCGATGCGGTAACGGATACGGTAGGATTTCTCCATCGGCTCGAGGTGAATATCGCTGGCGTGCATCTTGTAGGCTTCGGTGATGATCAACGTCACCAGCCGGATGATGGCGGTTTCATCGTTCTCGTCTTCGCTGGCGGCATCGAAGTGGATGATGCCTTCCTCTTCGGCCAGTTCGCCCATGAACTTCTTGACCGTTTCGGAGATGGTCCGATAGTGCCGTTCGATGATCCGGGTAATCTGGGCTTCCGGCGCGATGACCGCTTCGACGTCGCAGCCGAGCAGGTAACGCAACGCGTCGATCGTCCCCATATCGGTCGGATCGCTCATCGCCACCGTCAGGCTTTCATCGGTTTTCATCACCGGAATGACATTGTAGGTGCTGACGATATCCGGAGTCAACGCGGCGAGCACCTCGTCCGGGATTTCGTAGTGGTCCAGGTCGAGCATTTCCATGCCGTATTGCTGCGCCAGCAACGCAGTCAAATCGTGTTCGGAAACGAATCCCAGCTCTTTGATGGCGTCGACGACGCTGAGATTGTTTTTGCTTTGCGCAGAATACTGGCGCGCCTGGTTCAACTGTTCCTGAGACAGCAAGCCATATTCGGTCAGCAACTCAATGATAAAATCATTATCTTTGGCCACGTTCTTTCCCCCGTGATCGTAACTGAAATACTTTTAGAGCCAATACGTCATGCCCACATTGCACAACAGCACATCGTAAACATTAATTCTGCTTTTTGAGAATTTCAAGTAATTTCCGATTGAATTCAGATAAGAAATGCAAAACAGGGGAAGGAAAGCGGAAAAAAATGTTTTAAAGCGGTTCTCCTTCTTGATTTTTTACATAACTGAACGCATAGTAAAACAAATTCTCCCCTGCCGGCTTAGCTCAGTGGTAGAGCAGCTGACTTGTAATCATCAGGTCGTCGGTTCGACTCCGACAGCCGGCTCCATTCATAAATAAATAAGTTATGATATTTAATCAATATAAAATATTGAGTTGTTATCTAACTTTTGTCTAATTTCCTATCAGTGCATAGTTTTCTTGTGCTTATTTTACTTTAGAGCGCAATACGGCAACCTCGGAAACGGCGTCCGGTGACTCCGGCTGCAGAAGCGCCTGGTGCGCCAGCCATAACCGTTCCAGCAAATCGGCCGGCCAGCGGCCCTCCACATGAATGGCGCCGTCGTCGTTGCGGCAGGTCAATTGTTCGGCCGCTTCGCCGGCATCGGTTCCGAGAATGATTGCGGCACGTTTCATGCCGTCGAACAGTTTGCCGACCTGCAGCCAGGCCTTTTCCTGCTGGTGCGCCTCCGTCAGCCGACAGTCCAGGTCAACGCCGATCGAATGGTCTTTGGCCAGCCGGAGAATCGCCTGCAAGGTTCCGGATACCGGCCGATCGTCCATGGTCATCCAGCCGTCGACCGGTTGGGGAATGGCGGCAAAACCGATGGCTTCCGCCGGGATTTCCTGCAGGATTTTCTGAAAAATACCGGCGTCGTCGAACTGGTTGTCCAAACTGGCGAAAAAGGCGTCGAGGACGATTCCATGATCCGGCAGGATGGCGATGACGTGGTCGTTGACTGGCAGGAAAAAAGTCGGTTTGCGGGCGCCGCCGTCGGCCAGTTGCAGAACTTCCCGGTTGCGCAGCACGGTGGTTCTGGCTTGCGGATTTCCCTCGAGCAGTCGTGCGCGGAACGCCGGCCAGGTTGTCCGGCTGCGCACCAGAATCCCGCCGGAGGAGGGCATGGATTCACCGCCGGTTTTACCGTTCAGCCAGAAGAACATCAATTCCTGAACCTGCATGGTTTCGAACCAGTCGGCGAACAGATACGGCTGAGCGTCCCGGCTCAGCTTGGTCAGCAGGCTCTGGGCGAGCGAGGTCGCCAGCAATTTCCGGCTCCAGTAGGAATCCTGCATCATTTCACAATCCCAGTAAACCATCGCCTGGGCCGCCGGGACCGGATAGCGCAGCAAGCTGTCCGGGCCGCGGCGTTCATGGCCGGTAAAGGCCGGCGTCAGCATCACCACGCTCAACAATAAAGCGGCGGTGGCCGCCCGCCGCAGCCAGCGGCGCGGGACGCTTTCCGGAGAGACGTTGAAAATTTCCCATAACCGCAGTTTGAGGTCGCGGCTGCCGGCGCCGAGATTATTGCCGCCCTGCAGGGCCGGCGGCGGGGTCAGGCTGAAAAAAAGCAGCAGCCGGGCATATTCGCCGCGCTGGGCGCCTTCCAGGTGAAGCCGGCGGACCACTTCCCGGTCGCAATTCAGTTCGGCCGCCAGCCAGAAACGCCGGATCGCCCAGCCCAGGAACAAATTTCCCCAGAAGAGGCAGCCGGTAAGGGTCAGCAACAGATTGCTGGCATTGTCGCCGGCTTTCAAATGCGCAAATTCGTGCAGAAATAACGTGATGATCTGTTGATCGGTCAATGTCGCCGCTTTTTGGGCCGGGAAAAAAATTTTCGGCCGCCAGAAACCGGTACAGGCCGGCGCCGCCAGCAGAATTCCGCCGTCGAACAGCCGGCAATGACGACGGTCGAAGCCGGCGAGGCCGGCCGCCTGGTGAAAGAGGTTGAACAGCCGGCCGCCGGAAATTTCCGGTAAGGCATTCAGCAGCCTCTGCCCGCACCGCCGCCGGTTCAGCCGGTAACCGGCCAGCAACCCGGCGATGCCGAGGTAAAGACCGGCCAGCCCCCAGAAGGCGCTGCCGGCCGGGATGACGAACGACGGCGGCAGCGGCTTTTCCGCAATTTTGGGAACGGCTTCCGGTTTTTCCGGTGCGGTGGCAACGGCGAATTCCCAACTGTCCCAGTCGAACCGGATGGAAGGCGCGGCGACATTTTCCGCCGGGTCGGCCTGCGAAGCCGCTGTCCAGCCGGGAAAATTCACGTCATGCAGCGGCAGGACCATCAACAGCAGCAGCACCGCCCACAGGCCCCGGCTTTGAAGTTGCCGGTGCAAGGCCGGGAACGGCAGCCGTTCCAACAACTGGATCAGCAGAAACAGAGCCGCGCCACGCAGCAATGCGGAGGCGGCATAAAAAATTATTTCATGCATTGTCCTTCCGCTTCCTCGATAATGGCTTTCAATTCGCTGAGTTCCTCGCTTGACAGCCGGCGTTCCTTGACGAAAAAGCTCAGCAGCGCCCCCGGCGTGTCCTGAAACGTATCCCGCAGAAATTTATTGCTGGCCTCTTTCAAATATTCCTCGCGGCTGATCCGGGGGGAATATTGATAGGAGCGCCGTTCGCCCTCCTGGCTGACCGCTTCCTTTTTCAACAGCCGCAGCAGCAGTGTTTTGATCGTCACCCCTTCCCAGCTGTTTTCCCGTTGCACGTTGCCGACGATTTCCGGCAGGGTTTGCGGCGATTTGTCCCACAACGCCTTCATGACTTCCAATTCCGCGTCAGAAATTTTGATCCGCTCCATATCCATTCCTTTTTTGCAAAGCCGGCGACCGGTCGGACGGCTTCATCTGATGTCTTTCCAATTGAAATTGATGATTGCCAATGTTAAAAATACCACGATATAAATACTTAGCAATGCCAGATTCGCACTTAATTTATACCATGGGATGTTGTTCAGCCAAAAAAGAAACGCCGTCGCGCCGCCCATTGTTTCAGACAACAGATAATCCTTGAGGTGCGCCATGAAAGGAAACAAAGCCGCAATATAACAGACGAAATAAACCGTTACCGCGGCGATGGTGGCCGCCGTCGTCCGGTTGAATATCGTGGAAAAGAACAAGGCGATCGCCGCCAGCGCCATCTGGGAGAAGGAGAAGTAGATTACCATCGCGCCGTAACGCAGGATGGCCGCCGGTTCGCCCATCGTCGTGAAATCGACTCCCCAGGCGCCGAACATGAAGATCACCTGGGTGGACGACCAGCCCCGCAGCAGCGCTGCCGCCGCCAGGGAAACGACGGCGAAATAGAGGGAAAAAAACAGCGTCATCAGATAGATGGCGAAGAATTTGCTCAGAATCATGCCGGTCCGGGAACGCGGCCGGGACAGCGCCAGTTTGAGGCTGCCGTCCTGCATTTCGCCGGCGACCGTTTCCCCGGCCAGCGTGGCGACCAGAATCGGCATCAGAATCAGAAAGGTCGGAATCATCACCAGCCGGGCGAGAAAAGGACCGTCGAAACAACTGAAAATGAAATTGGCGAACGCTTCACTGAAGCCGGCCCGTTCCAGCGTCCGGGCAAATTCCCGGGAACCGCCGCCGGAGCGGAAACCGATATAACATAACGTCAGAAACAGCAGATGGCCGGCGGCGATGACGAAATTTTTTTTCTGCACCGCCATTTTCAACAGTTCGTAACCGATATTGCGCCACATATTCATCGCCTTTCCGCCAGATTTTCCAGAAAAAATGTCTCGAGGTTCGCCGCGGCGACGCTCAAATGCGTCACTTCCACGCCGCCGTGAACCAACCGCGCGTTGACCAGTCCCGCCAGTCGGTCGCAGTCGGCCGTTGCGGCGTATTCCAACCGCAATTCCCGATCGGAAGTCACGACGATTGAGCGGGGGGCAAGTTCACCGGTCTCCTGCAGCAGCCGCCGGGCCAGGGCCGGCTGGCGGCAGCGGACGCATAGTTGCGGCGGCGCTTTCAGCAGCTCCTGCAAGCCGCCGCAGGCGATCAGAGTTCCCTGGGAGAGCAGCGCGATCTTATCGCAGATTTGTTCCATCTCTCCGAGCAGATGACTGCTGACCAGTACCGTCGTGCCGAAATCGCGGTTCAA
>OJMH01002377.1_pt1 | contig 15859 bp, 11 predicted proteins | sample 1597111 | NCBI WGS metagenome assembly OJMH01 (sample SAMEA2452115, study PRJEB22498) | human gut metagenome | reverse complement strand
GGAGGCCGCCGATCCCGCCACGGAGGGCGACCCGGCCGTCTCCGGCTATGACGGCCGCTGCCGGAATCTCGACCCGGAGACCGTCGCCGCGAACCTGGCCGCCGGGAAACCGTATGTGATCCGGCAGAAGATCGACAAGGACGGCGTTTCAACCTATCACGACGCTGTTTACGGCGAAATCACCATCGAGAACAAGGTTCTCGACGACCAGATCCTGATCAAGCGGGACGGCATGCCGACCTATAACTTCGCAAATGTGATCGACGACCACACCATGGGCATCACCCACGTCGTGCGTGGCTGCGAGTATCTTTCGAGCACGCCGAAGTATAATCTGCTCTACCGGGCCTTCGGCTGGGAGGTTCCGGAATATGTGCACCTGCCGCTCATCATGGGCCGCGACGCGGAGGGAAATGTCTCGAAGCTGTCAAAGCGGCACGGTTCCGTGAGCTTCGAAGGGCTCGTCGCCGAAGGTTATCTGCCGGCAGCGGTCATCAATTATATCGCGCTGCTCGGCTGGTCGCCGAAGAACGACCGCGAAATTTTCTCGCTCGCCGAACTCGAACAGATCTTCAATGTGAACGGCCTCAATAAATCCGCCGCCGTGTTCGACTACGACAAGCTGACCTGGATGAACGGCGAATACATCAAGGCGCTTTCGCCGGAGGCGTTCGCCGCGCTGGCGTTCCCGTTTTCGAAGCTGGCGGGAACGGCTCTTGAGGAGAAATGGCCGCTCATTGCGCCGCTCCTGCAGCAGAGAGTCGAGAAGCTGACCGATATTCCGGAGAAGATCGGGTTCCTGTCGGAACAGCCGGACTATTCCGCCGAGCTTTTCCGCAACAAGAAAAGCAAAGCCACGCCTGAAACCGCAAAAGCGGCGCTGGAGGCGCTCATCCCCGAATTTGAAGCGCTTGAGGCCTGGGACGTCGAGTCTCTGAATGCAGTCATGACCCGTTACGCCGAAGCGCAGGGCGTGAAGATCGGCCAGCCGATGTGGGCGATCCGGATCGGAGTGTCGGGGCTGGCCGTCACTCCGGGAGGCCCCTCCGAAATCATGACCATTCTCGGCAGGGAGGAATCCCTGCGCCGGCTGCAGCTCGCCCGGCAGAAATAACCGGATGCCGTGCAGCCGTTCCATGCACCCTGACCGGCAGGGTGCAGACCCTTGATGCCACAACACGCCGGTTGGGAGCGCTTGCGCGACCGGGTTCAGGGCCATTCGGCCCTGGCGAGGTTCCAAGGGGCGCGGAGCCCCTTGGCGGAGTTTGAGGCAGCGCCTCAAGCTGCCCCGGGCAAAGCCCCTGCGCAAAAATCCGCAACAAAGTTGCGGTGCTTTGCACGGTGTGAGCGACGCGGCGAACGCCGCGGAGCGGTCAAAGGGTCTGCCGCGTTGCAATTCCGGCCAACCATGATTGACCGGAGCCGCAGACCTTGTTAAAATGCGAGCTGTCAATGTTGCAGACTGGGGGAGGCGCGCCCCTTCCGGGGCGCGGTCTTACTGCGCATTCGCGCAACAGACCGTGCGTGCTCCCCGTCCGAATCTTCGATTCGGTTTGTGAGCTGGTCGTTCCGCCCGCAGGCTGCCTCCGGCGGCCGGGGCGCTTCGCCCCCGGACCCCAGACCGGCAGGGTGCCGGTGCCGACGGCGGCTCCGCCGCGTTGCAATTCCGGCCAACCATGATTGACCGGAGCCGCGAACCCTTGTTAAAATGCGAACCGACATTGTCGTCGGTAAGTTTACAGGCGCGCGATTGTTTCGACTTTATTCCGCAGCGGCGAGGCGAATTCCGTGGTGGGTGAATTCATCCGGCGCCAGCTGCAGGAACGGCAGCGCCGCCGCGAAAAATGCGGCGTCTCCTCCGGTCGCAATCACGGTTACCGAATCAAGTCCGCCGTACGGCTTCGCGGCGGTCTCGACCAGCTCACGGACCAGCCCGATCGCTCCGCGATCCACACCGAACCGGATCGACTCCATCGTACCGTTGCCGATTCGATCCGGCAGTTCAGTCGAAAACGGAACTTCCGGCAGCTGCGCGGTTCCTGCTGCGAGTGCGTGCCGCATCAGTCTCCGGCCGGGTGCAATCGCTCCGCCGCGAAAAATCCGCTCCGCATCGACCACTTCAAGCGTGATCGCCGTTCCGCAGTCGACCGCAATCGCCGGCAGCGGGTGGAACGCCGCCAGCGCAATCGCATTGGCAACCCGGTCCGCTCCGAGCGTCGATGTGTCGACCTGCGTGAAATCGACCAGGCAGCCGCAATGGCGGGAATCGATAAAACGGATATCCGCACCTGCCAGGCGCTGCTTCAGTTCCGGCACTACTGTGGCCGCGACGACCGGCATCCCGGCCGGCAGGGCTGCCGATGTCAGTCGCACGGTTTCGATGCGCGGCAGAAATTCGAACGCGCTTCCGTTCCATAGCGCCGCGCGGCTGTATGTGTTGCCGATGTTCAGGATGACGGTCAAAACCACACCTCACTGAAACGGATGAAGTTCCGGACGCAGGCCGAATGAGCTCAACAACTCCTTGATCCGCTGTGCCTGCCCGGCATGGCAGACAAGCGTCGCATCCGGCGTCGACACAATGACGAGATCATCGACTCCGATCGCTGCAATCAGGTGATCCGGGCGCCCCGAAACGATCAGATTGTGCGAGTCGATTTCCGCGAAAAGACCAGTCGCTACGTTTCCGTCGCTGTCGGCGGTCAGGTGATTGCGCAATGCCGTCCAGCTGCCGATGTCGTCCCAGTCGAACCGGCATTCGGCCACGGCCATATGCTCTGCTTTTTCCATGACCGCGTAATCGATGGAGAGCTTTTTCTGACGGCAGAAGAGCTCCGGCAGCACTTCCGCCAGTTTTCCGGACCGGCTGAGTTCACAAATCTGTCCGAGCATGTCGGCCAGCTCCGGGCATTGCCGCTTGAGTTCGAGCTCGAACGCTTTTATGCGGAACAGGAACATCCCGCAATTCCAACGGTAGTTTCCAGCCTTCAGAAACTCTTCCGCCGTAGCGAGATCCGGCTTCTCGCGGAAGCCGAGGCTCCGGCAGAGCCGGGTCTCCCCGGCCAGCTCCAGCAGCTCCCCGCACCGGATGTAGCCGTAAGCCGTGGCCGGCTCTGTCGGCCTGACGCCGATGGTGCAGATCCATTCCGGCCTCCGTTCCAGAAAATCCGTGATATCCGCCAGCACCGAAACCAGATCGTTCGCCCGTTCGATGACGTGATCGGCCGGCAGCAGGATCATGACTGCATCTTCCCCGCCGCGCGCTTTTACGATTCCGGCCGCCAGGGCGGCGCAGGGCGCCGTGTCGCGGGCCGCCGGTTCTCCGATGATGTTTTCTCCGGGGAGCGACGGCAGCAGCATGCGGACCGTATCCACATATTCGCAGTTCGTGAGGACCAGGATATGTTCCGCCGGCAGCAGCGGCTTCAGCCGTTCCACCGTCTGCTCGATCATGGTGCCTTCACCGAGAAGCTGCAGGAACTGCTTCGGGCGGCAGCTCCGGCTCTGCGGCCAGAAGCGTTCTCCCCTGCCGCCCGCCATGATGACGGCATAGACATGATGCAGCATAACGAACTTTCCCTCCCGTTACGGAATAAAGCGCCCCCCGGAGCCGGGGGGCGTTGAAATACCGGATTGATCCTTTTTGCCGTGTCAGCTCATCTTTTCGATGATCTTTACCAGCGGCGCGAACAGCGCGACGACGATGCCGCCGACGATCACGGCGAGGCCGACGATCATCAGAGGCTCGATCATCGAGGTCAGCGCACTCACCGCGTTGTCGACCTCTTCGTCGTAGGTATTCGCAATCTTGTCGAGCATCTCCGGCAGTTTGCCGGTCTCCTCGCCGACCTCCACCATGGAGATCACCATCTCCGGAAAGATCTTGGTCGCCGAAAGCGGGGCCGCGATGCCTTCGCCCTCCTTCACTGCGTCGTGCACCTTCTGGATGCCTTTCGCGACGACTTCGTTGCCGGAAGTCTCCTTCACGATGGAGAGCGCCGACAGCACCGGCACGCCGGACGCCATCAGAGTGCCGAGCGTACGGCCGAACCGGGAAATCGCCGTCTTTGAAATAATCGGCCCGAACAGCGGCATATTGTACTTGACCCAGTCCACTCCGTATTTCCCGGCCGGTATCTGCACGGTTATCTTATATAGAATGATGATGCCGATGATGCCTGCCAGATACCACCACCACTGCTGCACCATCGTATTGCTGACGTCGATGACGAACACCGTGATGCCGGGCAGCGGCTCGCCTTCGAGCAGCTCCGCGAAGATTTTCGTGAAGTTCGGCACGATGAAGATCATGAGGCCGATCACCGCGCCGATGGCGATGGTCAGAACCACCGACGGGTAGATCATGGCCGACTTCACCTTGCCGGAAATGCGTGACGCCTTCTCCATGAAGCTCGCGAGACGGTCCAGAATCGTCTCCATCGCACCGGAGGCCTCGCCGGCGCGCACCATGTTCAAATAGAGCTTGTCGAACGATTTCGGATGCTGCGCGAGCGCTTCGGCGAAGGTCGAGCCGCCTTCGACCGTTTCGGCGGTTCGGCCGAGAATCTGTTTGACTGCGGCGTTTTTCGACTGCTTTTCAAGTGTGCGGAGCGAGCGGATCAGCGGCAGCCCCGCGCTCAGCAGAATCGCCAGCTGACGCGTGACCACGGTCAGATCCTTGCGTTTGATCTTGACCGCGCCGATGGTCATGTTGAGGGCGCTCTTCTTTTTCTTCGAGCCGGTTTTCTTGACATTCTTCGTCCCGCCGACCTGCTTGATCATCGTCGGGAACATTCCCTTGCTCTTCAACTCTGCGGCAACGGCGTCTTCGGAAGCGGCGGTCGTCTTGCCCTTCTGCTCCTTGCCGGACGCATCCATCGCTGTGTAAGTGAATTGCGGCATTTTATCTTCTCCGGATTGATATAGTTCTGAGAAATCTTATATTAAGTGTAACGAACGACTTCGTCCACGGTTGTCTCACCGTTCATCACGGCGGCGAGGCCGTCTTCGCGCAAGGTCCGCATGCCGAGCTCCCGCGCTTTTTCGCGCAGGTGGTTGGCCGGAGCCTCGTTCGCGATCATTTCACGGATTTCGTTGTTCACCACGAGAAGCTCGGTCAGAGCTTTCCGGCCTTTATATCCGGTATGGTTGCAGTTCGGGCAGCCGCGGCCGTAGCAGAACTTGTGGTCGCCGACCACGCTGCGGTCGATTCCGAGGCGCTCCAGGTCGCTGTCGCTCGGCACGTAGTAAGTCTTGCAGTTCTTGCAGACCCGGCGCACGAGACGCTGGGCGAGAATGCCGGCCAGCGAGGAACAGATCAGGAACGGCTCGACCCCCATGTCGACCAGACGGGTGACGGTGCTGGCCGAATCGTTGGTGTGCAGCGTACTGAACACAAAGTGGCCGGTCAGCGACGCTTCGATGGCGATCTGGGCGGTTTCGAAGTCGCGGATCTCGCCGACCAGAATCCGGTCGGGGTCCTGGCGCAGGAACGCACGCAGCGCCCGCTGGAACGTCATGCCGACCGCGTCGTTGATCGGTACCTGAACAATCCCTTCAATGTCGTATTCGACCGGGTCTTCCGCCGTCAGGAGCTTGTCCTCAACCGTATTGACCTCGCCGAGCGCGGAATAGAGTGTCGTCGTCTTGCCGGAGCCGGTCGGGCCGGTCACCAGCAGAATGCCGTTCGGCAGGTGGATCATCTCGCGCAGCTTGTCGAGCACGTCCTGCCCGATGCCGAGCGAATCGAGCTGCAGGTTCACGACCGTCCGGTCGAGCACGCGGAGCACGACCGATTCGCCGTAACTGGTCGGCAGGCACGATACGCGCAGGTCAACCGGACGCCCCTGGAACTTCAGCTGGATACGTCCGTCCTGCGGACGGCGGCGTTCGGAAATGTTGAGCCCTGAGATGATTTTCACGCGGCTGATGACCGGAATCGCCAGGCTCTTCGGCGGCGGCGGCATCTCATAGAGCGCGCCGTCCACACGGTAACGGATGCGGAACTCCTTTTCGAACGGCTCGAAGTGGATGTCCGATGCCTTGTCTTTGATCGCCTGCTGCATGACCACGTCGACGAATTTCACGATCGGTGCGTCGTTCGCGCGCTCCTCGTCGGATTTCGTCGAATCTTCGAGCAGCTGGCTCGGTCCGAGCTCGGCGATGATATCGGCCACCGAATCGACCTCTTCCGGATAATAGCGTTCGAGCTCCGAGTCGAACATATCCGGATCGACCGCCACCGGCAGGATGTTCTTGCCGAGGATGAAACGCAGCGATTCGACCGTCTGGTAATCGAGCGGATTGCGCATCGCCAGGTGAAGCGTGTCGTCTTCGAGCGCCACCGGAATCACGCCGTAGCTGCGCGCGGTATTCGTGTCGATGCTCGCGATGACCTCTTTTTTTACATCCGCGGACCGCGGGTCCCAGACGTACGAACCGAGACTGTTCGCGATGACCTGAAGCAGGTCGGCCCGGGAGAAGAGGCCGTAGTTTTCGATGATCTCCATCACCGGCTTGCCGCTGCGCTCGACCTCTTCGGCCACCTCGTCCAGCTGTTCCCGAAGACCGGGATTGCCGGGGGCGTAGTCGGTTTTCAGCAGGTCGATCAGGGCAGAATTTTCAATATCCAGCATAATTACACCATCTCGAAATTAATTTTCATCCATCAGCGTCACGAAGATCACCTCTTCCAGCGTCGAAATGCCCGCAGCCGCCTTGCGCATCGCGTCGTCGCGCAGAGAACGCATGCCGTTGCGCCGGGCGGCGTCGCGGATCACGCCGGTGGGTTCGTTGGCGAAGATCAGTTTGCCGATGTCTTCCGTGATCTGGAAAATTTCATAGATGCCGATACGTCCCTTGTAACCGGTGCGGCCGCAGCGGTCGCACCCTTTGCCCTTGTAGAACTGATGGTTCTCGAGATATTCCGGCGAAAGCCCGAGCATGCGGATTTCCGTCGCGGTCGGCGTATAGGGCGCCTTGCAGTTCGGGCAGATCCGGCGCAGCAGCCGCTGGGCCATGACGGCGCGCAGCGCGGTCGCCACCAGGAACGGCTTGACCCCCATATCCACGAGTCGGGTGATGGCGCCCGGCGCGTCGTTCGTGTGCAGCGTACTGAATACGAGGTGGCCGGTCAGAGCGGCGTTGATGGCGATTTCGGCGGTTTCGAGGTCGCGGATCTCGCCGACCATGATGATGTTCGGCGCCTGGCGCAGCATCGAGCGCAGCGCCGCCGCAAAGGTCATCTCCACATGCCGGTCCACCTGCACCTGGTTGATGCCGGAGAGCTGGTATTCGACCGGGTCCTCCACCGTGATGATTTTGCGGCTGGTCGTGTTGATCGTGTTCAGGAACGCGTAGAGACTCGTGGTTTTACCGGAACCGGTCGGGCCGGTCACCAGGAAGATGCCGTCCGGCAGACTGATGATCCGGTTCACGATTTCGAGGTCGTCGGCGTAGAAGCCGAGTTTCGGCACGTCGAGCTGGATGCTCGATTTATCGAGAATACGCATGACGATCGATTCGCCGTGAACGGTCGGCACCGACGATACGCGCAAGTCGATGTCGCGGTCGCCTACGGTGACCTGGATGCGGCCGTCCTGCGGAATCCGTTTCTCGGTGATGTCGAGCCGCGCCATGATCTTCACGCGGCTGGTGAAGTTCGCCTGCATGTATTTCGGCGGTCCCTCGACCTCGCGGAGCGCGCCGTCGATGCGGTAACGGACCCGGTAGCGCTTCTCCATCGGCTCGAGGTGGATGTCCGACGCTTTCATCTTGAAGGCGTCGATGATGAGCTGGGTCACGAGGCGGATGATCGGCGCGTTTTCATCGTCCAGCGATTCGGCCTGGCCGATGTTGCTGACCAGCTCCGTGTCGAGATCGGCGTCTTCGGTCATCTCCTGCAGGTAGCCTTCCACGCTGTCGGCGCCGGTACGGTAATGGCGGTCGAGGATCGCGTCGATCTGCGATTTGCTTGCGACCATCGCATCGACTTCGGTGCCGAGCAGGTAACGGAGCGCGTCGAGCGTCTCCATGTCAGTCGGGTCGCTCATCGCGATGGTCAGCACGTCGTCGTGTTTCATGACCGGGACGACCTTGTAGCGCGACGCCACCTCGGGGGTCAGGCACTCAAGAATTTCCGGGGGGATTTCATAGCTGTTGAGGTCGAGGACTTCCATTCCGTACTGCTGCGCGAGCATCGCGAGCAGATCCTGTTCCCGCACCGAGCCGTCTTTCTTCAGGCATTCCACCGGATCGAGTGTTCCGCCGGAGGCTTCCGCCTCTTCCCGGGCTCTTGCGACCTGTTCCCGGGTAACCATTCCGTACTCCACAAGGAGTTCGAGAATATATTCCGTATCTCTGGCCAAAGTTACATCTCCTGTATAATGCAGACAGTAAAATCATCCTTGACTGAAAGTTAATCCATGCTTCGGCAAATTTCAAGCGATTGTTTCGATATCTGCGATTATTTTTTCCAATACGGCCGGATAATCCGGAATTTTCCGCTCTTCCGCTTCGGCCAGGGATTCCGGTGTCGCGGTGGCGGGCGAGGAGGGGGCGAAAACCGTGCAGCTGTCCGGCACCTGCGTGTTGGACAGGTCGTAGCTGCCGATCATTTCGGCGATCCGGATGGTTTCGAGCTTGTCGGTTCCGACCAGCGGCCGCAGCACGAGCATGTCGATCGCCCGGTTGATCGTATTCATATTGACCAGCGTCTGCGAAGCGACCTGCCCGACCGCTTCGCCGGTGACCAGCGCGCGGCAGTCGGTCTGCCTGGCGACCTGTTCGGCGATTCGCAGCATGGCGCGGCGGTAGAGCACGGTGCGGAACCGTTCGGTGCAGAAGTCCCGGATCAGCTTCTGGAGCGGCGCGAGGTTGCATAAATGGAGCTTGCCGTGAATCTGCCAGCCGTTCAGGAATCCGGCGATGCCGCGGACTTTGTCGGTCGTCTCAGGCGGCGTGTACGGCGCGCTGTGGAATGTGATGAAGTCAGTCGGGCAGCCGCGCTTCATGATCATCCAGGCCGCGACCGGAGAATCGATGCCGCCTGAAAGCAGCGTCAGCACGCGCGGATTGCTGCCGACCGGAAGGCCGCCGGGCGCCTTGAATTCATCCCAGTAAAGCAGCGCGAATTCGTCGCGGACTTCAACGCCGAGCGTGTATTCGGCATGCTTCAGATCGATCCGGAACCGGTCGTCGCCGAACGGCTTCGCAATGGCGCTGACGAGGTCGATTTCGATTTCCTGCGAACGGAACGGAAATTTTTTGAAACTGCGGCGGGCGCGGACGCGGAATGTGACGGCGGGCTTTTCGGCGAACACCGGGTTCAGCACCTCCGGCGCGAGCTCGACCGCTTTGGCGCGGATCGCATCCATATCGACGGCGACACGGGCGGCCGGCGAGAACGATTCGAGTCCGAACGCCTTCGCCAGCTGCGGCCTGATCGCCTCGAGCTCCTCTCTGGTGAAGTCGCCGTCATGGGCCGGTTCCACCCAGACCCGGCCGCGCACACGGTGGACGCGGCAGGGTGCCGCGTCGCGCAGCAGGTGACGGATATTTTCAACGAGACAGCGCTCGAACATGTTCCGGTTGTTGCCTTTGGTGGCAATTTCGTGGTAACGGCAGATGATGGAATTATACATGGGAAGGAGCTCCTTCGTATCGCTTCAACCGCAGTCCGGCAGGGCCGGACCGTCCTCAAAAAAACAAAGCCCCGGCCTTTCGGCGGGACTTTGTAACATGCTCTGCATTCCGCGAAAGCGAAATCAGCGCGCGTAGTATTCGATGACGCTCATGATCTTCACGCCGACCGGAATTTCTTCGAGCTGCGGCGCCCGGGTCAGGGTCGCCTTGAGATTCTCGAGATCGACTTCCATGTACGGCGGAATCGTCGCATTGCCCTTCTTGGCCATCTCGGCGACAGCCGGAGATTTGGCGGCATCGATGGAGATGGTCTGGCCTTCCTTCAGCTGATAGCTGGAACGGTCGACACGCTTGCCGTCGACGAGGATGTGGCCGTGGTTCACAAACTGCTTCGCGGCGAAAATGGTCGGGGCGAAACCGGCACGGTAGACCATCGCATCCAGGCGCTGCTCAAGGCTGCGGAACAGCTTTTCATGCGCCTGGCCGATACCGGCCTTCGCTTTGGCGTAAGCGATCTGCAACTGCTTTTCGCTGATCGCGTAGTAGTTCTTGAGCTTTTGCTTTTCCATCAGGAGTTCGCCGTAGGTGGAGAGCTTGACCCGGCGGCCCTTTCCGTGCGGACCGGCCGCATACGGACGCTTTACGCTCGGGCAGGTCGCATCTCCCCAGATGCACTGACCCACGCGACGACAGAACTTGTGCTTCGCTCGACTTGCGGTTGGCATAACCAATCCCTTTCTTTTTTCCCCGGAAATCCGGGAATTTTGATTGATACGCGGAATCCGGGTGTCAAGCCTGCAATGTTATATTGGGGCCCGGAATCCGATCGGTACAGAAAACTTAATATATCACGCCGTCGCGGCTCCGTCAAGCCGCAAATGCCGGATAATTGCCGGAAATACGATGAAAGCTGCCGTATCCTCATGCTCCGGCGCATGCGGACGGTAAGGATCAGAGCCAGTCCCGGAGGCCTTTGCCGAATACGAAGTCCGAGCCTTTTTCCGAGCGTTCGCGGTTTTCCCGGCGGATCGCCTTGATTTCGTCGTCCTCGATCCGTTTCGAAGCGGCTTCGCTCTTTTCCAGCACGGCGCGCTCCTCCGGCGTCAGGGACGAGCTGAGGAACAGGGAGTCGTTTCTCTTTCTGGGGGAGAAGACGGAGAAGATGTCGGACTCCTCTTCCCCGGAACGTTTCCGGGTCTCCCGCCGCTGCTTCGCCTTTTCGCGTTTCTGCTGCGTCACCGCCGGATCTTCGTCGAAGAGCGCACGGAACGTCGAGCAGCCGCCGCACAGCAGCAAGGCCGCAAGCGCGCCGCATATTCCGAGGGATACTTTCATTGCAACTCCATTTTGCCGGATTCAAAAAAGGCGCCGCTCGGATGCGGCGCCTTCGGGGAGAATTACTGGAGAATTCCGCTGATGCCCAGCCACTGCTGGATCGTCGGCGAGAATTTGATGATGACCGGCGCGAAGACGATGCAGACCATGCTCATAAGCTTGATCAGGATGTTCAGCGCCGGGCCGCTCGTATCCTTGCACGGATCGCCGACCGTGTCGCCGATCACTGCGGCGCCGTGGGTCGGGTTCTTGCTGCCGTCCGGCAGTTTTTTGCCGCCGTGCGCGCCGTTTTCGATGTATTTCTTCGCGTTGTCCCACGCGCCGCCGGCGTTGTTCAGCATGGTCGCGAGAACGAAACCGGTTGCAAGTCCGCCCGCGAGCAGGCCCATCACGCCCGGAATGCCGAGCACGAGGCCGGTCACCACCGGAATCACGATCGCCAGCAGCGACGGCAGAATCATTTCACGCTGGGCGCCGGCGGTCGAAATCGCCACGCATTTCGCGTAGTCCGGCGTCTCCTTGCCTTCCATGATGCCCGGCTTGTCCTTGAACTGGCGACGGACCTCCTCGACCATCGACCCGGCCGCGCGGCCGACCGCCTTCATGGTCATCGCGCAGAAGAGGAAGGCGACCATGCCGCCGAGGAAAAGACCGCCGAGCAGCAGCGGATTCATAATGGTCAGCTGGTACTGGTCCACGAAACTCAGCAGCGACATCTTGCTCGCTTCGGCGACGTTGATGCCTTCGCCGAGGCCCGAATCGAATTTGCCGATCCAGATTTTCGCTTCTTCGATGAAGCTTGCCAGCAGCGCCAGCGCAGTCAGCGCCGCGGAGCCGATCGCGAATCCCTTGCCGGTCGCGGCGGTCGTGTTGCCGAGCGAATCGAGCGCGTCAGTCCGCTGACGGACTTCCGGCGGCAGGCCGGACATTTCGGCGTTGCCGCCTGCGTTGTCCGCAATCGGGCCGTAGGCATCGGTCGCCAGCGTGATTCCGAGGGTCGAGAGCATACCGACCGCCGCGAAGCCGACGCCGTAGAGCCCCTGTGCAAACGCACCGGCCTGATCGCCGAATCCGCCTGCGAAACCGAAGGCGCAGAGAATGCCGATGACGATGGTGACGACCGGGAGCCCGGCCGAGTACATGCCGGTCGCAAGACCGTCGATGATCGTGGTCGCCGGACCCATCTGCGCCTGGAAGGCGATGCCGCGGGTCGGCTTATATTCGGCGCTGGTGTAGTATTCGGTCGCCTGACCGATGATCACGCCGGCCACGAGGCCGGAAACCACGGCGCCGAAAACACCCCAGCTGATGAAGTCCAGGAAGATCAGGAAAAGCAGCGCGATCAGCACGAAAATCGAGCTGCCGAGCGTACCGGTCAACAGGCTGCGGAGCAGTTGCTTCTGCGAGGCCCCCTCCTTGCAGCGCACGAGCCCGATGCCGAGGATCGAGAGGAACGTGCCGAAACCGGCGACGATCATCGGGGCGAGCACGAGCTTGGTCGCCTGTTCGGCTTCGAAGGTGCCGCTCTGGGCCGCGACTGCCGCGCCGAGAGCCGCAGTGGCGAGGATCGAGCCGCAGTAGGATTCGTAAAGGTCCGCGCCCATGCCCGCGACATCGCCGACGTTGTCGCCGACGTTGTCCGCGATGGTGGCCGGGTTGCGCGGGTCGTCCTCCGGAATGCCGGCTTCGACTTTGCCGACGAGGTCCGCGCCGACGTCGGCCGCTTTCGTGTAGATGCCGCCGCCGACGCGGGCGAAGAGCGCCTGGGTCGAAGCGCCCATGCCGAAGGTCAGCATGGTCGTCGTGATATGGACGAGTTTTTCAGCTTCGGTGCATCCCTGCGAGACAATGTCCATGCCGAGGAACGAAAGCCCTTCGGCCATGTGGACCGGCGTATAAACCAGTTTGTCGAGGATCAGGTACCAGAGGCAGATGTCGATCAGGCCGAATCCGACCACGACCATGCCCATCACGGCGCCGGAACGGAAGGCGACCTGCAGCCCGCGGTTCAATCCTTCGCTGGCTGCCTGCGCGGTCCGGTTCGACGCGCGGGTCGCGGTTTTCATGCCGATGTAACCGCAGAGGCCGGAGAAGAAGCCGCCGGTCAGGAAGGCGACCGGCACGAACGGATTCTGGATATGGAACAGCGCGAGAAGGGAAAACAGGACGAAGAGAGCGATGAAAACGAATCCGACCACCTTGTACTGCCGCCAGAGGTAAGCCATCGCGCCTTCGCGGACGTAACCGGCGATCTCCTTCATCCGCTCGGAACCTTCGCTGGCGGCCATCATCTTCTTGTAGAAGACCATGGCCATCAGAATGGCGAGAATTGCCGCCAGCGGCGCTGACCACCAGATTGCGGGCATGCCCCACTGCATCGGAATTGACCACGTGGCCGGCACGGCCGCCGCTTCTTCAGCGGCGCCGGCGGTGATCGCTCCCAAGGCGAGGAGCAGACAGGAGAGTGAGAGTTTTTTCATCCAAACCACCTATATAATTATGTTGCCGGTCCAAAATCTGAACCGCCGTTCGGGGAACACTCATTCAATTTCGCGGACCCGGAACTCAGGCGAAAATCTGCCGCCGGGGCAAAAAAATTTTGCGGCGGCTTTCATTCCCGGAAAATCATATTCGGTTTTAAAATAGTTTCATTTTTTTGAATTGCAAGATCACCGGAATGGTGATACATTAATTTTATTGCATTTTATCTTTTTCAATTCAGAAACACAGGCAGGGAAATGAGTGAAGAAAATCTGGCCCCCGCGGCCGGTCAGGCCGAATCCGGCGCCGTCGAGCAGGAAATGAACAATCTGATGCAGCAGCGCATGCTGAAGGTCAGGGAACTCCGGGAAGCCGGCATCGAGCCGTTCGGCCGCGCCTTTCCCGGAGCGCAGATGATTGGCGACGTCCGCGACACGGCCGCACCGGCTGAAGGCGAGGAGTTCGGCCCGGTCGTGACCGTTGCCGGACGGCTCATGGCCAAGCGAGGCATGGGCAAGTCGATTTTTGCGGACCTGAAGGACAGCTCGGGCAAGATCCAGCTTTTCGTCGGCAAGAGCGAAATCGGCGACGATGCCTTCGCCATGTTCAAAAAGCTCGATATCGGCGATATCATCGGCATCTCCGGCCCGACCTTCGTGACCCGCATGGGCGAACTGACCGTCCGGGTGAAGGAGTGCACGCTGCTTTCGAAGTCGCTGCGGCCGCTGCCTGAGAAGTTTCACGGGCTTCAGGATGTCGAGCAGCGTTACCGGCAGCGTTATCTCGACCTGATCATGAACGACGAAAGTTTCCGGGTGCTGAAGCTCCGCAGCCGGATTCTTGCCGAGATCCGCAACTTCATGAACGACCGCGGCTTCCTTGAGGTTGAGACTCCGATGCTGCAGCCGCTGGCCGGCGGCGCTTCGGCCAATCCGTTCAAGACCTATTACGAAGCGCTCTCGTCGACGATGTACATGCGCATCGCGCCGGAACTTTATCTGAAGCGGCTGCTGGTCGGCGGCTTCGAGAAGGTTTACGAGCTGAACCGAAACTTCCGCAACGAGGGCATGGACCGCCGTCATAATCCGGAGTTCACGATGATGGAGGTCTACCAGGCCTACGGCGACTGCCGGACCATGATGGAGCTCATTGAATCGCTGGTCACGACCGTGGCCATGAAGACGGTCGGCACGCTGAAGATCGATCACGGCAACGGCAAGGTCATCGATCTCACGCTGCCGTGGCGCCGCGCGACCTACAACGAACTCTGTGAAGAGAAGGGCGGGGCCGACTGGTTCAAGATCACGCCGGAGGAGCGCGTCGCGCGCGGCCGGGAGATGGGGCTCGACATTCCGGACGGGATGTCCGATCTCGACGTGACCAATGAGCTTTACGAGAAGATGGTCGAGCCGACGCTGATCCAGCCGACCTTCGTCTGCCGCCTGCCGGTCGAGCTGCTGCCGCTGGCAAAGGGCTGTCCGGACGATCCGCGTTATGTCGACGTGTTCGAGCTCGGCATCAACGGCGTCGAAGTCGCGCCGGCCTACAGCGAGCTGAACGACCCGATCATTCAGCGGCAGCGCTTCATGGAGCAGTTCGAACGGACGAAGGAGGAGGGCGACAAGCTCTCCGACAAGGTCGATGAGGATTTCCTCAACGCGCTTGAATACGGCATGCCTCCGGCGGGTGGCATGGGAATCGGCATCGACCGTCTGGTCATGATCCTGACCGGGGCGGAGACGATCCGTGATGTGCTGCTTTTCCCGCAGATGCGCCTGAAGAAGCAGTAAGCGATGAAGGTTCTGTTTTTTTCGGACGTTCACGGTTCACCGGAGAGCGTGACGCTGCTCCGGCGGCAGATCGACCGGCTGGCTCCGGAGCAGCTGGTCCTGCTGGGCGATGTGCTTTATCACGGGCCGCGGAATCCGCTGCGGCCCGACTATGCGCCGCAGCTGGTGGTCGAACAGCTGAACGGGCTGAAAGAGCGGATCACGGCAGTGCGCGGCAATTGCGACAGTGAAGTCGATCAGATGCTGCTGGCGTTCCCGATCATGTCGGAGTACGCGACGCTGCTGGCCGACGGGCGTCGTTTCTTCCTGACGCACGGCCATCATTGGGGGCCCGGCAATCCGCCGCCGCTGCCGGCCGGGGCTGTGCTTGCCTGCGGGCACACCCATATTCCGCAGCTCGAGGTGCTGGAGAACGGCATCGTCGCCTTCAACCCCGGTTCTGTCTCGCTGCCGAAAGGCGGTTGCAAAGCGAGCTTCGGTGTTTACGAAGACGGAACGCTCCGGATCTGCGAACTGGAGTCCGGCGACGAAATGATGTCGATGCAGTTGCAGCAATCGTAAGGGGAGCGAAGCGACCGGGTTCAGGGCCTTTCGGCCCTGGCGAGGTTCCA
>OJMH01002376.1_pt1 | contig 15862 bp, 10 predicted proteins | sample 1597111 | NCBI WGS metagenome assembly OJMH01 (sample SAMEA2452115, study PRJEB22498) | human gut metagenome | reverse complement strand
CTTGGTCTCGCGTATGGGCCAAAGCCAAGCCAAGTCCATATGAGCATGCCCTACTGCGTAAACCTCAAGTTTCGGACGCTCGCAAGCCTCAAACAACCCCCCCTCCAAAATGCTGTTTGCCCTGTCCAAATTTCCGCCCAAGTCTGCCTCTATTAGCGAGCTTGCCTCCGCCAAGGCCGCGCTCAATTTATCGGTTAAGGCGGACTCTTTACTTTCGTTTGCAAGCCAATCAAAGGCGTGCTCGTAATTGTAGTAGAGCTTCCAAATATCTCTATTTATCTTTACGAGGCGAGCGCAGGCCACTCTGCCATCTCCCTGAGCCCTTCCGAATAAATCGTTAAATGCGCAATCCGCCCACACTGAGAATTTGCGCTTCTCTTTTAGTTCTTCTGGCAGAATGTAGAGCCGCTTTCCGGGCTTGCCCAAAGACTCGCAAAAGGTCGATGATTTGCAAGTCAGACCCTCAAGAGGCTCTCCGCCTTCGTCTGCAATGAAAAGTTCCCCGTTTAAGTCTATCTTAAGCGCAAGCTCGCCGTCTATCGCTTCGGGAATTTCAACATCAAATTTAAACCAGGCGCAGTCGAATAGATTTTCCGCCCACTTGTCGGACTCGCGGAGATTTTCCAGGCACTGCCCCCCAAAGCGCTCCGCAAATTTAAGCGGTTCCGAACTTCTGTAAGCCCGCATTTTAAGCGTAGCTACATCGCTTGATATGCCCTCGTAGAGCTCGTTTACTATTTTCGCGAAACGCGATTTATCTTCGTCTTTCATAATGCGCCAACTTTATCCGCAAAATAAAAGGCGGACGAATATCACTCGCCCGCAATCCCCCTGTCGCGCTTCTCCTGGCCCGACTTGAGTTCCTTATTTTGCCTGTGTTCTATTATAAAGCTGACAATTATATACAGACCCACGCCCACCGCTATGCCGCAATCGGCCACATTGAAAGCCGGCCATCTGTAATTTATTATCGGCAAGTGCACGTCCAGAAAATCGACTACGTGCCCATAGCAAATTCTATCTATCAAATTGCCGATTATACCGCCGCAAAAAAGCCCCATTGCGTACTGCACCGCCGGATATTCATAGCCCAGCTGCTTTCTGAAAAACCAGAGAGCCGCCAAAGTCACAAGCGCAATTGAAGTCAAGAGGTAAGTCTGCCCCGACAGTATTCCCCAAGCCGCTCCCTGATTTGTTATATGCACTATGTAAAAGAAACCGTCTATTACGCAAATTGGCGGATTCTTCCCCCCTAATGCATAAACGGGAGACTCCGGCGACCACGGCAAATAGTGCATTACAAGCAGCTTTGTAACTTGGTCGAGAACAATTACCAAAAGGAAGGTCACAAGAAAGCGCACGCATACGGGAAAGCCCTTGCGCGCGCCTACTGAAGACTCCCTATTTGATACGCTAAGCATTACTCTTCCTCGTCGGAAAGCTCACCTGAGGAGAAATCCTCCTGCATATCTACTCCAAATTGCTCTCGCTTTGCGCCCGACTTCATTCGGCGCAATTCGGATTCCTTCTGCCTCTGCCCCTCAATGGTGCATCTTGCAAATGGAATTGCTAGCAAACGGCTCTCTGGAATAGCTTTGCCCGTAACTTCGCAAACGCCGTATGTGCCGTTTCTCATGCGCTCTATCGCGGCGTTTACCTCGGAAATTATATTCTGCTCCGTCGACATCAAATTCAAAGCCATATCGCGCTCAAAGTTCTTTGAACCTATGTCAGCAACGTCCATGCCCTGATTTGAATTTTCGTGCGATAGCTCTCCGTTATCGCTTGAAACCATATCGACTTTATTTGAAGTTCCGTTTTGGACTCTGTCTTTAATCTCAATTAAAAGCTTGTAGTACTTCTTCCATTTTTGCGGAACGTCCTTTTCCTCAAATACGGTCCTACTCTGCTCTATCGGGTTAAAGCCCAAGATATCGGCAATGCTAGCGGGGGCTAGAGCCTTCTTTGGCACCGGAGCCGAGAAGGGCTCGTCGGCGCGCTTTGAAACTTTCCTTTTATCAGCCCCAGACTGCGACGAAGTAGAGTACTTGTCTTCGGATTTTGCGGAATTTTTATTCTTTAGGAAATTATCGACGTCCTCAAGCGAGAAGTAGATGCCCGCCGAAGGGCGACCCGCCGACTTCTCCTGCCGCTCAACGCTTTCCGGAGCCTTGTGGGGCTTATTGCCGTGCTTTTGCTTTAAAAGTTCCGCTATTACTTCAGCTGCAGACTTCTTCGAGGCTCGCTTTTGCGGGACTGCCTTTGCAACTACCTCCGACTTTTCGGCCTCTGGCTTGGTATCGGAATCAATTTTCTTAGCTTTTGCGGGTTCGCTTTTGGAAATTTCTCTTTTGTTATTTGCTGGGGTCTTCTTCATGCTAGAAGGCTTCTGCGCAGATTTTACTTTCTTTGCAGTATCCGAAGCCTTTTGAGGAGTTGCGGCACTCTTGGATTTAACGGCTTTCGCCGGAATTTTCACTGACGCACCGTCAACCTTAGGCTTGGATTTTGCGGAGTTTGTAACTTTCGGTGCAACCAATTTAGCCTTTGATTTTTCCTTTGCACTCAAAGCGGCCCCACTCCTTGAAGAGCTTGTGGAGCTGCCGGATTTCTTTGTTTTTTTGGTTGTCGCCATATCGTGGTCTTCTATTTTTCGCTTTTATTACATTCTTCAAGCGCGGCTTTGCAACGCGGGCATATTCCGTCCTCGTCTAGGTCGTTTAGTATCCTCCAGCACCTCACGCAGCGCTCGCCCGTGGCCTTGTGCGCCTGAACTTCGCAAGTCTCAAAGTTGCCCTCGAGAATCTTGACCGCCGAAACTATGAAAAGTTCCGCCAAGCGCGACTCGTTTTCATGCAAAATCCTCGCATCTTCAGAGCCCGCCGAAACCATAACCTCGACCTCGGCCTCTAGGCTCTTGCCTATCACCTTGTTCTTGCGCAACTTTTCGAGTTGCTCGTTTACGATGTCCCTTATTTCAAGTATGCGCTCTATGTCTGAAAAGTTCTTGTCGTCATACCAATCTTCCGGGATTTCGCACCAGTCTTGCAAGTGTATGGAATCTTCCGAATACTCGGTTCCGTAATACTTGTAGGAGAAGGCCTCATCGGCCGTGAACGTGAGAATCGGAGCCGCCACCTTCAAGAGAACGTCGTTTATAAGCCATATGGCAGTCTGCGACGAGCGCCTCTCCTTGGAGTGCGCCGCAAATGTATACATTCTATCCTTTAGAATATCGTGGTAAACTCTCGATAGGGTAACTCCGCAGAACACGTCCAAAAGCCTGTAAACTTTGTGGAATTCAAAGTTCTCGTAAGCCTGTTTTGCATCGACGGCAAGATGGGCGGCCTTGTGCAGAGCCCACTTGTCAATTGCGTCCAAATCGGAAATCTTCACAGCATCGGTCTTGTAGTTAAAGTCGTACAAGTTGCCGAGCTGGTACATTATCGTATTTCTTATGCTTCTGTAAGTATTGGCAACGTGCTCGAATATGCCGTCTGAAAGCGGTATGTCGGCCTGGTAATCCTCGGAGGCAATCCACAGGCGGACGATATCGGCGCCCCACTTGTTTACATACATATCTGCCGTGTGCGGCTTGCCGTCGCTCTTTGAAATCTTCTTTCTGTCTTGCCCTACGATAAAGCCGTGTGTGATGACCTGCTTGTAGGGAGCTCTGCCCGTAGTTGCAACACCCGTCCAAAGCGAGCTCTGGAACCACCCTCTGTGCTGGTCGCTGCCCTCAAAATACAAGTCTGCCGGATACTGAAGCTCCGGATTTTTTGCAAGAACAGCCCTGTGGCTCGAGCCGGAATCAATCCAGACATCAAGCGTATCTGCACCCTTCTTAAGCTCTGCGGCGCTCGGCCAAGATTTCGGCAGATTTATGCCGCTTAAAATTTCCTCTTCGCTTGCCGTGTACCAGAAGGCGGTTCCAAGTTTTTCAACCTTGTTTGCTATCTCCTTTACTACCTCGGCGTCCAAGTAAGCTTTGCCCGATTTATCATAGAATGCGGGAATCGGAACTCCCCAGACGCGCTGGCGCGATATGCACCAATCCGGGCGCGACTCCACAGCTCCGCGTATTCTATTTTCGCCGCTTGCAGGCAACCACTTTACATGGGAAATAGCATCTAGCGCCTTCTGCCTAAAGCCGTTTTTATCCAGCGATACAAACCACTGGTCCATAGCCCTGAAAATTACGGGCGTCTTTGAGCGCCAGCAGTGCGGATACTGGTGCTTTATCTTCGAAATCTTTAAAAGCGAGCCGTTTTCCTCTATTATCTTGAGGACCTTTATGTTCGCCAAATTCTTTCCATTTTCCTCCAATACACTAGTTCCAACTAGTTCGGCGGGAACTCTTCCGTCGTCGACATACTTGCCCTCGTCGTCTATTGGGCAGTAAATTTCCCAGCCGTTTTCAAGACCCGTCATGTAGTCTTCCAAACCGTGCCCCGGAGCCGTGTGAACGCAACCCGTGCCGGAATCCATCGTGACGTATCGGGCACCGGCTATGGGAGCTGCCCTGTCGATAAACGGGTGGCAGGCGGATAGCCCAACGAGCTTGTCGCCCTTGCAAAGGCTGTCTATCTCGGCTCTCTCAAAGCCCAAGTCCTCCGCAAATTTTTCGGCGAGGGGCTTTGCGACTATAAATGTGCGCGAAATTGCCTTGACTGTCGCGTACTCGTAGTCGGGATTTACGGCTATGCCCAGGTTTGCGGGCAAGGTCCACGGAGTAGTCGTCCAAATTACCATCTCTGCGCCGTCCAAGCCCAGAGCCTTATTTGAGGCCTCGTCCAACTTAAAGGCAACCCATATTGAGGGCGATACGTGGTCCTTATACTCAATTTCAGCCTCGGCAAGCGCAGTCGCGCAAGGTATTGACCAGTACACGGGCTTCTTGCTTCTGTAAACCAAACCGTGCTCTATGAAAGCCGCAAATGTGCGCAAAATTTCAGCCTCGTAAGAGTGCGACATCGTCTTGTATTCGTGCTTCCAGTCGGCAAGCACTCCCAAACGCAGGAATTGCGCGGTCTGCTTTTCTATAAACGATGCCGAAAACTTGGCGCACTCCGCCCTCAAATCCGCCGGAGATAGCGTGCGGTTTTGCTCGCGCAACATCTTCGCGACCTTGTGCTCAATCGGCAAGCCGTGGCAGTCCCACCCCGGTATATACGGAGTTTCAAAGCCGCACATCGTCTTGTAGCGCAATATGAAATCCTTTAAAATCTTGTTGAGCGCCGTGCCAATGTGCACATCGCCATTTGTAAACGGCGGCCCGTCATGCAAAACAAACTTGGGCTTGCCGGCATTCTTCTTCTGAATCTTACCGTACAAATCGTGCTTCTGGCGGTACTCTATTCGCTTTGGCTCGCGCTTTACGAGATCCCCCCTCATGGGGAAACCTGTTTTTGGCAAATTTAACGTGTTCTTTAAATCGATTTGCGACATCTTGCTACTCTACTTTCAAAATTAAAACGGGAAGGCGTGATCCCAAAATGAAGAGCCCTCTTTCTCGGAATCTTCGCTCTTTCTAGCTTTTTCGGCGGCCTCGGCCTTCTTCTTTATCTCGTCATACTCGGCCGATATGGCGTCGGCGTCTCTTCTGACCTTAGCTCCTTCAGCCCTGATTTCATCATACTGCTGCTGCGGAGTCTTCCATTCCGATATGGTATTTTTCTGGACTCTCTGCTGCTGCGGCGCAGCTGAGGCCGCGTGTGCGCTCAAAAGCTCAACTTTATCCTTCAACGCTCGGTTTTCTGCCCTGAGTTTTGAAATAACCTTCATATCCTTTGCCAAGAGCTCATACATAGCTTTCTCGGCGTCGGCCAACAACTTTTCCAACTCTTCAACTCTCTTTTGCAGAGCCGCGACATCCTTAGATTCCGCCGTGACCGGAGCAGCCTCGGTCGCCTTTGTCTGCTGAGCGTTTAAACCAGTCAAAAACGCGCACGAAGCGCACAAAAATATAGCCGCTAATTTTTTCATTCCGTGGTATAAAATATATTTTAAATTTTTCTTCAATAATAAAAAACTGCGATACTACACAAGTTGCACCGCGCTTCAAGCGCATTTTTAAGGCGCTAAAATTAAAGAGAATCTCGCTATCAACAAAGCGCAAAAATTTGAGCGCTCTAAACATACTAAATTTATGGAAATTTTTCCGCAAATATTTCAAAAAAAAATGCGGCACCCAAAAATTGAAGCGCCGCAAGAAAGTAGCTTATAGCCAAAATTAGAAGATTGAGTACGCCACGGTAAAGCCCGCCATGACAATCGCAACCATGCTCATAAGCTTAATGAGAATGTTTAGCGATGGGCCTGAAGTATCCTTGAAGGGGTCGCCTACGGTGTCGCCGATAACCGCCGCCTTATGGGCGTCGGAACCCTTGCCGCCAAAGTTGCCCTGCTCTATGTACTTCTTTGCATTATCCCAAGCGCCGCCGCTGTTTGCCATAAATACCGCGAGAACAAAACCGCCCGCAAGTCCGCCAGCAAGCAGACCCAAAACTCCCGGAACGCCAAATACAACACCGACAATAACCGGAGCAAAAACCGCCAACAGTGCCGGAATTATCATCTCCTTCTGGGCCGCCTTTGTAGAAATTGCAACGCAGCGAGCGTAGTCGGGATCTACCTTGCCGTCCATAATCCCAACCTTTTCGCGGAACTGGCGGCGAACTTCGTTAACCATCTGAGTTGCAGCTCTGCCAACGGCATTCATCGTAAGGCCGCAGAACAGGAAAGCCATCATTGAGCCTATGAAAAGCCCCAAGAGGACTCTCGGATTCATCAAGTGAACCTCGTAAACATTCATAAAGTCAACTAAAGAGGCGCTTTCCAAGGTCTTGCCCATAGCTGTAAATTTAGCTATGATGGCATCTACGGATTCCTTGCCTATGCCGTGCCCCAAACCCATTCTGATTTCTTCAACGTAGGAAGCCAAGAGAGCCAAAGCAGTTAATGCCGCGGAACCTATCGCAAAGCCCTTGCCTGTTGCAGCAGTTGTGTTGCCAAGCGCGTCGAGCATATCGGTGCGCTTGCGAACTTCCTTGCCCAAGCCCGACATTTCCGCATTTCCGCCTGCGTTGTCGGCGATGGGGCCGTAGGCGTCGGTCGCCAAAGTTATACCCAAAGTTGAGAGCATACCGACTGCCGCTATACCTATGCCGTAGAGGCCGCCCGTCATATTTGAAATGTCTCCACCTGCCGCGAGCATGTAAGAAGCCGCCGTGCCTATAACTATCAAAAGAACAGGGAAAGCCGTTGAGAACATACCTACACCCATGCCGCCGATTATCACCGTAGCAGGGCCAGTCTGCGCCTCTTCAGCTATGTGGCGAGTGGGCGCATAAGCCTCTGAAGTGAAGTATTCCGTAACCTTTCCAATAAGAATGCCAACCACCAAGCCGACGACGATTGCACCCCATATGCCCCACATGTTGGGAAGCCCCAAGAAGTACAAAATTGCCAAAGATGAAAGCAAAATCAAAAATGAGCTTACGTTCACGCCCCTGCCCAAAGCGCCCAAGAGCTGCTTGCTCGTTGCGCCTTCCTTTGTGTGTACGCAATAAATACCAATTATGGAAAGAACTATGCCGACTGCCGCAATCAACATCGGAGCCAGTATCGACTTCATTTGGATTGCGGGGTCGCCGCCCGATGCATAGGCGGCCGCGCCCAAAGCGGCTGTTGCCAAGATGGAACCGCAGTAAGATTCGTACAAGTCCGCGCCCATGCCGGCTACGTCTCCAACATTGTCGCCAACGTTGTCGGCGATTGTCGCGGGGTTGCGCGGGTCGTCTTCCGGAATTCCGGCCTCGACCTTGCCGACCAAGTCCGCACCGACGTCTGCAGCCTTAGTAAAGATACCGCCGCCGACTCTAGCAAACAGAGCCTGCAAGCTTGCGCCCATGCCGAATGTAAGCATGGTTGTGGTTATCATAACCATCTTGCGCTGCTGGTCCATATCATCGACGAAGTAATTTAGAATCAAAAACCATACGGAAATGTCCAATAGAGCCAAACCTACGACCGTAAGCCCCATGACAGCGCCCGAGCGGAACGCTACGCGCAAGCCCTTATCGAGCGAATTATTTGCAGCCCAAGCCGCGCGGGAACTTGCGTAAGTTGCAGTCTTCATTCCAAAGAAGCCGGCCAAGCCCGAGAAGAAGCCGCCCGTTAGAAAGGCCACCCACACCCACTTGTTCTGTATGCCCAAGCCCCAGCTAAGATAGGCAAAAAACGCGGCTATAACGACGAATACGGAAGCTACAACCACATACTGCTGCTTTAAGTAGGCAAACGCGCCCTCCCGAACGTGGCGCGCGATTTTTTGCATAAGCTCTGTGCCCGCCTCCTCCTTTTTCATTCCGCAATAAAAATAGAAGGCGAAAGCCAGCGCTATAATCGACGAAATGGGAACTATCCAAAACATCGGATTCACTGACGAAAGAGAGTGTGAACTGCTTTCAGCCGCGTTACAAAAGTGCGCCGCAAACATCGCAAGCGTAACGGTAATACTTAACTTTTTCATATCTTTAAATTCATCTCTAAAAAGCGCGCGGCAGGCAGATACTGACCGCGCACGAGTTTCAAACTACGCACCGAATGCAGTTTCGGCGCTGCGCCACCAGGTGTAGTACTTATCCTCCAACTCTTCGCGCGAGGGCATTGGGTAGAAAATCATCTGCCCGTCGCCGCCGACGTAGAAGCCGCGCTTTACCGTGCGGTATAGAAGCTCGCCAACCATATTGCGCAACACAACCTTGTTGTTCTTGCCGCTCTTTAGGCTTATTGAGCGCAAGCAGTCGCGCAAGTGCTCTATGTTGCGGTAGGGCAAATTGTGGGCGTTGCCGTTTTCGGGATCCTTTTCAAGCTCGCCCAAAGAGAGGTCGCAAAATGCGATTTTTTTCATATTTACCAAGCGCTCCGGACTTGTCAGGCGCAAGGCGTATTCCTTGGGGTTTAAGACGCTTGCAACCCTCGGGCGCGCCGGAGCCAAGTCTTGATACAGAAACAAGTGCTCGTTTTCGTCGGGCTTAAATTCGCCCTTTTTAAGCTCTAGGGTTCTGCCGTCAGATGTTACCAAGTACAAATTCTTAAATGCGGACATTGGAACGTGCTCCAAAACGCGGTAAACCGAGAGATATACCGACTTGTGCGCGGAGCCGTCCGGATGCGGAACGCAAAGCTCCTTTATTTTGTCGAGCGGGAAGTAGTCGCTCTTAAAATTTTTATCCAATTCAAAGAAAATCGCCTGGTCGAAACTGCGATTGTAATCACCGGTAGCGTAGTATGTTCCAAACGCTTCGGGGGAGAGATTGGAGGCAATCAGAGCCTCGGGCGCTAAAGACAAGTATAGATACGTTTCCATATAGAGATACAAACTAGCAGGCTAAGTTTTTTGCTCAAGACATTTTTTTGCATTTTTTAAAACCTTCAAAAACTTACACAAATGTCGCCCCTTGCGCAAAATTAAAAAAGTTGAGAATTTTGTGTTGAAAAAAATCAAACTTGCTCAAGTATCAAGCCACTATGCTCAGGAGATTATTTTTAAGCACCCTTTTTTGCGCTTTTGCAGGTCTGCTTTGCGCCCAGACAAATATTGTAGTCAAGGGAAATGTCGATACTCAGGCCCCGGTTTACAGGATAAAAATTACCGGCGCGCAAGAGGCGGCCAACCTCGCTAAGTGGGCCTTTTCGACCCACGGGAGCTTCAAGGTTGTAGATGCAAATCCGCAGTATGAAATCTCGCTTGCGGAATCGGGCGACAATATGATAGGGCTCACCATAAACGGGGCGCGCCCATTTACGCAGGTAGTTCAGGGCAACTCCTACGCAAACGCGGTAGCAAGAGCCTGCGATTTGGCAGTGCTTAAAATTCTTGCAAGCCCGGGCTACTTTGCAGGCGAGCTAACTTTTGCATCCGATAGAACCGGCAAGACCGAAATATACATATCTGATTTTCTCTTTACAAACATACGCCAACTTACGAACGACAAGTCGGACTCAATGCTTCCGCACTGGTCGCCCGACGGATCTAAGATAATCTACACGGGCTACTACCGCACAAAGCTTATGGACTTGTATGAAATCACCTTAAATCCGCGCTCTCGCCGCACTTTTGCATCTTACCGCGGCACAAATACGGGCGGCGAATTTAGCCCCGACGGAAGAAAGGTTGCGATGATTTTGACGACTACCGGCAACGCCGAAGTCTGGACTTGCGACGCCTCAGGCAGAAACGCAAAGCGCCTAACTAAGAACGACTCCGTAGAAGCCAGCGCCTCGTGGTCGCCCGACGGCTCGCAAATAGTTTACACAAGCGATGCCTTGGGAAGGCCTCAGCTCTACATAATGTCCGCCGACGGCAAGGGCTCAAAGCGCATAAAGACAAACATAAGCGGCTACTGCTCAGAGCCGGACTGGAACCCGCTTTACCCGAATTTAATCGCCTACACCTGCGCGCGCGGCAAGGGCTTTCAGATAGCGGTTCACGATTTAAATACCGGCAAGAGCGAAGTTATAACGCAATCGGGCTCCTCATCGCTTCCGCGCTGGACAAACGACGGCAGGCACATTGTATTTACAAAAAATTTCGGCAAGAGCAGGAAGCTCTACATAGTTGACTACAAGAATAAGAAAGAGACTCTCCTGCATTCCGCAAAGCTGGGCAACTGCGGCGAGGCCGACTTCATATACAAGCACTAACACCACGAAACAATGCTACTTTTTGCACTCGATCTTGAAGGCGTATTTATCCCGGAAATCTGGATTGCGGTTTCCGAGAGAATGGGAGTGAAAGAACTCGCGCGCACGACGCGCGACGAGCCCGACTACGATAAGCTTATGCGCTATCGCCTCGACATACTCGAGCGCGAGAAAATCTCGCTTTTTGACATACAGAAAGTGATTTCGCAAATGCGCCCATTAGACGGGGCTAAGGAATTTTTGGATTGGCTTAAGAGCGTTGGCAGGGTTGTGATACTCTCGGATACCTTTGAGCAATTCGCAAAGCCCCTCATGGCGCAGCTCGATTACCCCACACTATTTTGCCACTCGCTCGAAGTTGATTCAAAGGGCAAAATCACGGGCTACAAGCTAAGGCTAAACGACCAAAAGAGAAAGGCGGTTGAGGCTTTCAGAGGCTTGAACTTTGAAGTGATTGCATCGGGCGACTCCTACAACGACCTCTCAATGCTAAGATCTGCCAATGCAGCCGTCTTATACAAGCCCACTGCAAAATTTGCCGCCGAAAATTCAGACTTGCCCGTCGCGCAAAACTACGCGGAACTAAAAACTCAATTTGAAAAATTTATAAAGTAACTTTAATATGGCAAAGAAATCCGACTCTTTAAAAAGTACAGACCGCTACGCCTCGCGCGGCGTTTCCTCATCAAAGCAAGACGTCCACGCGGCGGTTGACAAGTTGGACAGGGGGCTGTTTCCCAAGGCCTTCTGCAAAATAACTAAGGACTTTCTAACTTCCGACAGGAAGAAGTGCAACGTAATTCATTCAGACGGCAGCGGCACAAAGTCGATAATCGCCTACCTCTACTACAAGGAAACCGGCGACGCCTCGGTATTCCGCGGCATCTCGCAAGATTCCATCGTAATGAACATAGACGACTTGCTCTGCATAGGTGCTTTTAACGGAGTTGTGATTTCAAATACCGTAAATAGAAACGCCGCAAACTTCCCCGCAAAGGCATTGGCGGAACTTATAAACGGAGCGGAGGATTTTACAAAGAAGATGTGCTCGCTGGGGGTTAAAACCTACTCGGGCGGCGGCGAAACAGCCGATGTGGGCGACCTCACCGGAGCTGTTGTAGTCGATTCCTGCGCGGTTGCGGTAATGAATAGAAAAGACGTTCTCATGCCCAATGGCATAGACGCCGGGCTTGTGATAGTTGGCCTTGCCTCCGACGGAAAGGCGACTTACGAGGACTTTGAAAATAGCGGCATAGGTTCAAACGGCCTCACGAGCGCCCGCCACGACATTCTCTCAAAGTACTACGCCAAAAAATACCCGGAAACTTACGACTCAAACATAGATAAAAAACTGGTTTACTGCGGCCCATACAAGTTTGAGGACAAGCTGCCGGATTCAAATTTAACCATTGCTCAAGCGCTTCTATCGCCCACGCGCACTTACGCGCCCGTAATTGCAAAGATTGTAAAGAAGTATCCGAAGCTCATAAAGGGCATAATACACTGCTCAGGCGGCGGGCAGACAAAGTGCATGCGCTTTGGAAATTCCGTCCACTTTATAAAGGACAATCTCTTTGAACCTCCGGCAATATTTAAGGCTATTCAAAAAGCCAGCAAAACATCTGTAAAGGAGATGTACAAGGTCTATAATATGGGCCACCGCATGGAAATTTACTGCAAGGAATCCGACGCGGCAAAGGTCATTGCAGTTGCAAAGAGCTTTGGCATAGCTGCAAAAATTGTGGGCAAAACCGAAGAGAGTAAACTAAAAGGCGGTAAAAATCACCTCACACTCTCTGCTCTCGGCGAAGTAAACGAATACGCTCAAGACTGATGGCAGGGCAAAGATCAGTCCGCATTCTATCCGCAATTGCAGCCTCGTGCGCGCTTATTGCAATGACTGCTTGCGTCGGATACGAAAGTTCCGAAAGCTCGTCATCGGGCAGCCAAGAGGAGGCCTGGTACGAGGGCGCCGGTTTCTTTTATCTAGATAAGCTCATGTTCGATAAGGAAGGCCAAGACTCCGTTTTCTCAACGAAGCGAAAGAATAATCAAAAAAGCGAGATAAATATTTTCCGACAGACAAAAAATAATTCAAACTTTGTGCGATAACGCGTGTCTGTCCTACGAAACGCAAATTTTAGTTGCGGCTTGCGCTTTGAAGTTGGCGGTAAAATAGTTCTTGAGCTCTGCGCAATTTTGCCGATTCCAGCTAAAGATGCGCGAAATAATTAAGGTGAAATATAAATTTGACTAAATAGAACAAATCTTAGACAATCTCAACAAATACGCATAACGCATTATTTATGAAATCGAATATAATAAAGACACTGGCGGGCGCAGCCCTATTTGGCGCGTTTGCCTCCCCTATACTAAACGCAATGACAAACAAAGAAAAAGAATATCTGAACCTTTACGGTATGGTAGTCTGTGAACAGTCCGGAGCAAAGCAGCTCCGCTTTAACGACGAGGAGATGGCAGCCTTCATAGAAGGTTTGAAGGCCTATCAAAGCGGCAAGACATTCCCGGAAAACGCCGCTGAAATTGGGCCAAAGATGCAGGCCTTCCTAGAGCAGAGAGCCGCAAAAATCATGGACGAGGAACTTGCCAAGACCAATAAGGAAAACGACGAGTTCTGGGCAAAGCTTGCCGAAAATAAGAACGTAAAAATCGAGCCCTCCGGCTTGGGGTTTGAGATTATAGAACAAGGCGAAGGTTTGCCGAATGAGGGCTCTATTGTTGAAGTTGACTATGTTGGCACCCTCATAAACGGGACGGAATTTGACTCTTCCAAGAAGGCCGGCAAGCCCGCAAAGTTCCCCTTGGCTCAAGTAATTCCCGGTTTCCGCGAAGGCTTGCAGAAGGTTGGCAAGGGCGGTAAGATTCGCCTCTACATTCCTGCAAAGCTAGGCTATGGCAATCAGGCGGTTGGCACTATACCTGCGGGCTCAACCCTCATATTTGAGGTCGATATGATAGGCTTTGAGGACGCTCCCGCAGCCGCACCGGCAGCCACGGTAGAACCGATAAATCTAGACGACGTAAAGCCCGCCGAAAAATAAACGGCTAGTTGAAATCAAATTTTAATTGCAAAGCGCGCTGAAAATTTCGGCGCGCTTTTTTATTAAAAGTTTTATTACTTAATTTACTTTTAAAAGCATCTAGTGAGTTTTGCAAAGTCAGAGGTTTATTGTTTTGTCTCGGGGATAACTTACTTTGCGTACAAAATTTTTAAAGCCACTCAATAAATAAAGTGCCCCAGAATAAAATTAAAAATAGCCCCGAAACGCACACTCAAGAAGCTAGACTCAACTAACATAAAAATGGAAAGCAACAATGGGCTTCTCCTCTGAACGAGGAGCTAGTCGCTAGAAAATATTCAAATCTCCAAAGATAGCCTATTTGTATTTGCGGCGATTTTCAGAGAAATCTTCAAAGAAAAGAAGCCCGCCAAAGCGGGCTAATCTTAAAAATAAATTTACTTACGCAGAAGCTAAGGCACTACTCTACCGTCACGCTCTTTGCGAGGTTGCGCGGCTTATCGACATCGCACTTGCGCTCCACTGCGATGTAGTAGGCCAAAAGCTGAATCGGAATAGTTGCCAAAACCGCCCTAACCGACTGGTGGGCCTTGGGAATTACTATCATATCGTCCGCAAGCCCCTCTTCGACGGCCTCGGGCGAGTCTGTAATCATAATCACAGGCCCCTTGCGCGCGCCGATTTCCTTTGCGTTTGAAATTACCTTGTTAAAAATTTCGCCGGCAAGCGCAAAAATTACAGTCGGGCACTCCGGGCAAACCAGAGCTATGGGCCCGTGCTTCATTTCAGCCGCTGGATAACCCTCGGCGTGTATGTAGGAAATCTCCTTGAGCTTCAAGGCTCCCTCGAGAGCTATTGGATATTCCTCGAGCCTGCCCAGAAAGAGAAAGTCCGGAAACTTCGCGTATTTTTTTGCAATCTGCTTAATTTTCGGAGCCTGTTTCAATGTCTCGTCAACGAGCTCCGGAAGCCCCTTTATGGCACTTACTATCTCGCGCCCCTCCGAGAACGACAGATCTCGCATTCTGCCAAAGTAAAGCGCAACCAAGAGGCTTATCACAATTTGCGTTGTGAAGGCCTTTGTGCTTGCCACCCCCACTTCGCGCCCGGAATACTGGTACAGCCCCCCGTCGCTTTCGCGCGCGATTGTAGAACCTACGACATTTGTTATGGCAAGCGTCTTAAAGCCCTTGCGCTTAGACTCGCGCAGAGCTTCGAGAGTATCGATAGTCTCGCCGCTTTGACTTATCACAAAGACAAGCGTGTTCTTATCAAGCGGAGGATTTCTGTATCGAAATTCGCTCGCGTACTCGACCTCAACAGGTATGCGCGCGTACTTTTCAATGAGATACTCCGCCACTAAACATGCGTGCCATGCGGTGCCGCAGGCGCAAAATAAAATTCTATCAATCTGCCTTAGCTCGTTTGGCGTCATGTTGAGCCCGCTTAAAACCGCCGTTGACATATCGTCGGAAAATCTGCCGCGTATGGCGTTTTCTATAGCCTTGCGCTGCTCAAAAATTTCCTTTTCCATGAAGTGCTTGTAGTGCCCGCGCTCGGCGACTTCATTTTCCATGTCGATTTCGTTTATGACGCACTCAATCTGCTGGCGCCCGGTGGTCATAATATCGCAGCTATCTGCAGTAACGCTCGCAACCTGACCGTCCTCAAGGTAGATTACGTTGTGCGCCCTGCCCGCAAAGCCGATTACGTCGCTTGCAACCAAGCGCTCGTTTTTGCCTATGCCTATTATCAGCGGAGAGCCCTTGCGCGCAACTATCATCTCGTCCTTAAAAAGCGGGCTTACAACCGCAATTCCGTAGGTGCCTTCAACGTGCAAGAGAGCCTTTCTTACGGCCTCCAAAAACCTGTCGTCGGTATATTCCTTAGTGCGGTTGTCGTAGTGGTAAGATATCAAATTTACAAGCGCCTCCGAATCGGTCTCCGACGAAAATTTGTAGCCCTTTGAGATTAGGAAGGAGCGCATATTTTCGTAGTTTTCTATGATTCCGTTATGCACCATTATAAAGCGCCCGCAGCTCGATACGTGCGGGTGTGCGTTTGCGTCGGTACCCCCGCCGTGAGTCGCCCAGCGGGTGTGGCCTATGCCT
>OJMH01002370.1_pt1 | contig 15916 bp, 15 predicted proteins | sample 1597111 | NCBI WGS metagenome assembly OJMH01 (sample SAMEA2452115, study PRJEB22498) | human gut metagenome | reverse complement strand
GGCCACCTGCAGACGGGCGCACCGACAAAATCCTAGCGCGCGAATTTGCCGCAAGCTGAGAGTCAACTCTGGCGTTTAGCAAATATTTGTTGGCGGCAAGCGATGTCGGATTTTGTATGTACGCTTGAAGCGGAAAATTTTCGGAGGCTGAAGCCGCCGAGGAATTCTTCTTAAAGTAAATAGACGCAAGCGCAAAAGCCACCGCAATCAAGGGTATGGCCACTGCTATGAGAACGGGCGTGTATTTTCGTTTCATATTTGTTTTCGTATTAACGCAAAAGTAATTAAATTGTTTCGAGCCCCACCGCGCGAAGTTTCGCCACCGGCAAAGCTCCCGCTTAAATTAACTCCACTTCTTTTGATAGCAACCTTTCATCACAAATGCAACACCAATCGCACCCTGAAGCGCAAGCGCAAGTACCGCGACATCGGGAGAGGCAATCCACTCAAAGTTTGACGAAGTCTGCACAAAGGCGTCGTAAAGACGGGTGTCTTTCATGGAAGTCATGTAGCCCGCCCAGCCCCAATAGGCGTTTATGAGCGGACGGCAAACCCACTTTAGAGCATCGGGCAAGGCAAGGACAATACCGGAGAGCGGAAGCTGAAAGCCCACAAGGTAAATTGCAACAATATTTGCCTTGTCCGGAGACGAAAATAGCGCGCTAAATGCAAGGCAAACCAAATTCATAGAAATGCAAACTCCGGCAAGCACTGCGCTTTGCACAAAGAAATCTCCTGGAAAATCGCATATAATTTTTACAAATGCGCACATCCACACACCTTGAAAAAGCGCGAGCGCCGATGTAAAGATAATCTTGCTTAGCGCATATGCCCATGGGCGCAAGCCCAATAGCCTCTCCTTCTCGTACAGGGCGCGCTCTGCGGCAATTTCGCGCGCGGAATTGTTTGAACCTATGAGCGTTAGTAAAACTACTTGAAACAATATAAGCCCCGTTACCAAGGTTGAAACTTTTGCAGCTTCCAAGCTAAATCGGAGAGTCTCGCGCATCTCCTCTACGCCTCCGAGTGAGCGCTCAAGCGCAAGCCCCTGTATCTGCGGCAAGCCCTTTAACGCAAAAATCACCACAACTATCGGGAAGCCAAAAGTTATGGCCAAAGTTAAAATCAAGTAGCTTGTGTCTCTAAAGAAAAGTTTGGTGCGCCTTGCAAGCAAAGTGAGAACTTGGCTAAGCCCCGAGGGGCGCTGCGCGGGCTTTATTGAGGCTCTTGATGTTTTAGAATCTAGAGGCTGAAGTTGCTCAGGGCTTGATTTCGCTCTCTCAAGCCAATAGGAAAGCCCCTTTTCATTTAAGACATCGTAGAGCTTTAGGGCGGAATCTATACCAAAGTGGGCGTTTAAGTCTTTGGGGCTACCTTGGTAAACCACCCTGCCCTCGTAAACTACGGTAACCGTATCAAAGTAATCGAGTTTCGCAAGGTTGTGAATTATGCATATCACGGTCTTGCCGTCGTTTTTACAGAGCAAGGAGAGCAAATCTAAAATGGAATTTTCAGACAGCGGATCAAGACCGCTTGTAACCTCATCGCAAAACAAGGCCGGAGGGTTCGTGGCAAGCTCTATACCCAAGCCTATGCGCCTCAACTGGCCGCCGGAGAGGCTTTCTATATGCTTTTGAGCATGCGCTTCAAGGCCAATAATTCGCAGTATCTCGCCGGTGCGCCGCTTTATTAGAGACTTGTCGCGCACGCTGATTTTCAAGGCGGATTCTATCGCCTCTGTGAGCGTTAGCTTGGGGTGGGCGCAGGTAAATTGCGGAGCGTAGCCAAGTTTGCCCGCAAGCTCCTCGGAGCTCTTAATTTCAACGGAGTCAAAAAAGGACTGCCCCTCGCGCGGAATGAGGCGCATCATTGCCTTTAAAAGCGTAGTCTTGCCGCAGCCCGAAGGCCCTATCACGGCGTTCATAGCCCCAGCCTTAAAAGATACAGAGGCTTTTGATAAGATGGGCTCGGACATATCCCCCACCCGCACTGTCAAATTTTTGCAGCTTAACATTAATACTTGCGAAATTTAATAAAATGTACGATAATCCCAAATCATCTCAAATTTATATGGGAATTGCAACAATGAAAGCAAAGTTTATCATAGCAGTTTTTATCAGCGCCTTAGCCGCATTTAAAGCTCTTGCGGCAGAGAGAACTCAGGATGCGCTAAAACAAAAGAGCATATTCGGCATAAGCTTTGAAAACGGCGCTTCAGTGTATGTAAATTCCGCGACTGTAACTTCAATTTCAAAGCAGGAGTATATTTTGGGAACTTTGTTTGTGTCTGAAATTGTGATAGATACAACGGGCAACTCCCAAATAAGAATCTATAATTCCTCTCCGCTAGACCCGACAAAAATAAAGGAGAAAATGCGCAAAGTTTTGCCGACCCAAGCTCAAGCGGCAGCTGAAGTTGCAAGCTATGCGGAAATGGCAAAGGGACATATTGAAGATACTTCGCAGATGAATTTGTCGGGGGTTACAAGCGTTTACAAGGAATACCCTGTCACGACCCACTCAAAGACTCTTGAGTTTGCGGTGTCGACCCCTGAAGAATTGGATTCGCTCTACGAACTTTTAATAGCCGACTTCACGGGAACTTCGGCCTCAAAAGACTCCGACCAGAAGGATAAGTCCGACGATTCAAAACCCGCTAAGCTCGGAGGCTCACTTTACAAGATAAAAGAATAGAAAATGAAAGCTTTAAAATACCTCTTTTCAATTTTTGCTGCGGCCTGCACTCTGGGCGCACAAACTGCAAAATCTCCGGAACTCGCCCTGGGCGACATCGTTAAATTCGGAGACAAAAGCTACATGGTAGTTTTCAATTTTGACAACTACCCCAAGTACGAGGAGTTTCAGAGAAACACTCTGATTATGAAAAACACAAACGCAGCGATTCTTGATTTGATAGATAAAATCGGCAAGGAGAGCGACCCCGTGGCCAAGACAAATCTCGAGCGCCAACTGAAGCAGTTCCAAGACGAATTTGACATTAACGATAAAACTATGCAGCGCGGCTACAACTTTTCAAGCAAGCGCAATTACATGCTTATGTTTTTGAAAACTAACATATGCATACCAATTTCAAAAGAGGAATTTTCGCAATTCCAGTTTAAAAGCGGCGAGAAAATAAATCCTCTAGACATTGTTAGCAAGGACGGCGCCCACTACATGCGCAAAACCTCCATAGACGGCTTTAGCGAGAATACGCAATTTCAAAAAGTACTGAGAGACTCTCTGACGTACAGAAGCGAGCTTGCCCAACTTAGAAAGCGCCTAGACAACAATTCAAATTTAAAGGAAGTCTCGGAAATATCGGAAAAGATTGCCGAACTTGAAAAAGCGCTTAAGCAGAGCGAGCAGGAGCTCTTTACAAAATACGGGCTAAAGGGGGGAACCTCGTATTTGATAGAGATAGAAAAGTCAAAGCTGCTGATGTTGCTCACGCCGGAAGATATGGCAAAAATGGAAGCCCAGAAAAAAATACAAAAACAAAGCGAAAAATAAGGCGATATAATAGAATATGGATACCCCCGCAGATAATGTAAGCGAATTAAAAAACGTAATTGAAAACGAAAAGTTCGTGGCTTTCTTCGACTTCTGCTACACAGGCGGCGGAAGCGAAAGCATGATAGACGGGCTTTGCAAAATTGCAGTTGCAGGAGACTCAAGCCCCTTTAAGTACATATCTATAACGCTTATATTTGACACGCCAAGCGATGCAAAGACAGACCTTGCAAAAAAACTTTCGCAGAAGCTTACAAAGTCCGCCTTCATCGACTCATTTCCGGAGATGAAAGCGCTTGTGAATATTCCTAGTACGGTTCTTCCGCAGGCGGACCACTATTTGCACCAGGCGGATATAATTTTTAATGACTCTGGAGATGTTCCTATGAGAGATGCCGTAAATTCGGTCGCATACGTCTTGCGCCGAAACATAGGCCTTGACACGGAAGATCCGCAACTCTGGGAGGACGAGCAGAAGCCACAGCGCAGCGAGCAGGAAGTTAGAAACATTGCAGAGCGCATAAGGAGCTTCTTGGGCTTGCAGTAGGGAAATTTATTGCTATTGCGACAAGCTAAGGTGTTGACCTAATCGGGTTTTTGTGAAACATAGCGGGTTTTGTATCGTAAAAAATGGATACGGACTCTTTAGATTACAATTTGCCGAAATCTCAGATTGCGCAATTTCCGTGCGAAAGGCGCGACCAATCTAGATTGCTTGTCTTTAATAGGAAAGACGCCAGCATAGCACACTGCAAATTCTCCGATTTGGCGGACATTTTGCCGGAAAAATTCCACATAATAAGGAATAACGCCGCAGTGCTAAAAGCTAGGATTTTTGCAAAGAAAGAATCGGGAGCTGAAGTTGAATGCCTATTGCTGACGCCCGTCGACGGAGCTAAATGGCGGGTTATGCTGCGCCCGGGCAAAAGGCTGCCGCTTGGAGCTACTTTCTTAAAGGAGGGATTTTTTAAGGCAAAGGTCTTAGAAAAGTTTGACGATGGGCAAGCTATTGTCGAATTTGTTGAAAATAAGTTTGATAGCGTAATTGCACTAAGCGAAAGCATAGGTGCAGTTCCGCTGCCGCCCTACATACAAAGAGACCAAAAGAGCCCGGATTACGATAGGCAGCGTGATAATCTCAGTTACGAGACTGTGTACGCAAACCCGTCCAAGAGGGTGGCCGCTGCGGCCCCTACGGCGGGGCTTCACTTCACAAAAGAGCTTGATTCAAAACTTGCTAAAAAGGGCCACATATTCCACGAATTGACACTGCATGTTGGCCTTGGGACCTTTCAACCAATAAAGACAGACCTTGTTGAAGAGCACAAGATGCATAGCGAGCTCTACGAAATCCCGGCCCAGACTATAGAGGCGCTGAGAAATCCGAATGATAAAATCCTCTGCGTGGGCACGACTTCCCTCAGAGCCTCGGAAGATTTTATGCGAAAAAATCCGCATTTAAATGAGTCGGAAAGCTATGTGGGCAGCGCGTCCCTATTTATATATCCGCCGCAAAAGATAATTTCGGCGGACGCTCTGATAACAAATTTCCACTTGCCTCGCTCAACATTGATGTGCCTAGTCGGAGCTTTTTTGGCACCTGGGCGGGAAAATGGTGTCGAAATTCTAGAGCAAATTTACTCGGAGGCTATAAGACAAAATTATCGCTTCTTCTCTTATGGGGATGCGATGCTAATACTGTAAAATTTCGGAAAGCTAAACTATGATTTTTGCGATATTGGAAAGTTTCTCGGATTTTCTGGTGACGTCCGAAAATGTATTGATGGTGGCGTCGATACTGCTGTTTTTGAGCATATTGGCGGGCAAGGCGGGATACAAGATAGGTCTGCCGGTCTTGCTGCTTTTTATGGGAGTTGGAATGCTCATGGGCAGCGACGGGCTTGGCATAAAATTCTCAAACCCTCAGACGGCGCAGTTTATAGGCGTTATAGCGCTGAGTATAATCTTGTTCTCCGGCGGTATGGACACAAAGTATTCCTCCATACGGCCCGTGCTCGGGCAAGGAATAGTGCTATCGACGCTGGGAGTCTTATTTACGGCGCTACTTACGGGAAGCTTTATATGGTTTCTTACAAGTGTCATACTCGGAGGGCACAGGGCATTCACTTTTCCGGAATCTATGCTACTTGCGTCCGTAATGGCCTCAACAGATTCTGCCACGGTGTTCTCCCTGCTGCGTTCGAGGGGGCTACACATAGACAAGCGCCTGCGCTCCACGCTGGAATTGGAAAGCGGTTCAAACGACCCCATGGCCTACGTGCTTACAATAATCTGCATTTCTATAATACAACAGAGCAGCAGCGACTTTTCCTCGGCCTTTTCTCAATTCTGCGTGCAGATGGTCTTGGGCGGAGCGCTTGGTTTTGCTTTTGGAAAAATAGCAGTGTTTATCATAAATAAAATAAATATAGAAAACACGTCATTTTACTCAATCCTGCTGCTCTCGCTAGTGACATTCTGCTTTTCTGTGACCGACAAACTAAACGGCAACGGCTACTTGGCAGTTTACGTGGCGGGCTTGATTGTAGGAAACGCAAAAATAGTCCACAAGCACTCGATAACAACTTTCTTCGACGGCTTCACATGGCTTTGGCAGATTGTGATGTTCCTTACGTTGGGCCTTTTGGTTGAGCCGCACCAGCTCTTGGATATAATGTGGATAGCGGTTGCAATAGCGGCGTTTTTGATGTTGCTTGGCAGGCCCTTGAGCGTATTGCTCTGCCTGCTTCCCTTTAAAATGCGCTTTAAGGAAAAGCTATATATCTGCTGGGTGGGGCTAAAGGGTGCAGTTCCAGTTATATTTGCAACTTACCCGCTAATTGACGGAATAGAGAAGTCGCACATAATTTTTAATATAGTCTTCTTTATAACTATCCTATCTTTTATATTCCAGGGTAGCACTGTTGCCTATGCGGCAAAGAAGCTGGGGCTAATACAAGACTCCGGCTTGGACGGAACCGAATTTGGAGTAGAGCTGTCGGAAGACATAAAATCAACCATGTCTGAAATTGTCGTTGTTCCTGAAATGCTTGAAAACGGCTCAATGCTAATGGAAATGAAGCTGCCCGAGAACACATTGGTTGTAATGGTAAAAAGAGGCGGCAACTTCTTTGTCCCGCAAGGCAATACCAGCCTGCAAGCCGGAGACAAGCTCCTGCTTATTTCCGACAATGCAGACGCTCTGGAAAAAATCTATAAAAAGTACAATATAGAAAGCTACACGGTAGAAAAAAGTTAGAAATTGGCGGTGTAAAAGAAATGGAGGCAATAAATCGCCCCCATTTTTTTTGCCTAAATATATATAAAAGGAAAGCCCTCGGCCGCCTCTGCAAGTTCGTGTTTGCCTATGTAATCAGAAAAATCGGCAAGCTTAAAATCGGAATTTAGCATTTCCGAAAGGCCAAGCGATAGTTTAGCCTCCACTTCCTGCTTTTTGTCGGATATTGCAGAGGGCAGTTTTATGCTGCCCTGAACCAAAAGCCCATCTCGAGTTCTGCGCTGGGCTGCCCCCGCTAATTTTTGGATACCCCCGCCAAGCATCAAATCATTCGCGCTCGGATACTTGAAGCACTGCGCTGGCTCTGTTTTTGCGCGCGGAGAATCCGACACATTCAAAGAGCAGTGGCAGTCAAAATCCGCAAGGCAAAGAGCTATAGTTTTGTGCAAAAGCGCATAGCTTAGCAACGGGCGCGTCAGAAAAAATTCGTGATTTGCGGGAACTGACAGTGCGTAAGTTATATCGCAAAGCTCGTGTATTACAAGGCCGCCGCCAACGGGCCTTCTCACGAGTTTATCCAGGCCACACAGGCTTTCGCGCGAAAAATCGCCAACGCTTTGCGAATATCCGCAAGTTGCCGAGCGCTCAGCCCAATCGTAGATGCGCAAAAAGGGCTCCGAAAAACGGCAGCTTAGCTTTAGCATCAGAAAATCTGCCGCCATATTTTTGTCGGCCAAAAAACAGCTTCTGGAAAGTAAAAACATTGACGAATAAGCCAAGTGAATATAGATAGTTGTGTGCTTAAGAATTTAAGTTTTACTATATTTTTCTCATATCTTTAAAATGAAGGACATAATTCTGTCAATATTGCAAATTGCCATTTGGGTTGTACCCGCAAGTTTCGGCATAGCTTTCTTAATAAGAAGTAGCGATTCCTACGAAGACTCCTACTCGCGCTCGTCTTGGAATATGTGGGGCGTATCTCTTAGAAAGTACAAGATGTTCTTCAGGATTTTCGGACTTGTCTTGATGATTCTGGCAGCGGTTCTATTCTACTTTATACACATATATAAGCCCGCTAATGGCATGGACGAGTACAACGATTTTTGGAACAAAGTTGATGAGACTAAGGGGCAAAACCTGATTTTTAAAACGGCAATGCTACTGACGGCGATAGCAATCCCTGCGAGAATGTCCTCGACGCGCTTTCCCGGAAAGCCCCTCGCAATGCTGGGTGGCAAGCGCGTTTTGGAGAGAGTTTACGAAAAGTGCGCATCGTCAAAAAAAGCCCAAAAGGCCTTCATATTGACAGACTCAAAAGAAATTGAAGACTTTGCAACATCAATAGGCGCAAACTGCATACTCACAAGCCCCACCTGCCAAAACGGCACGGAGCGCATAGTTGAGGCTATGCCTAAAATTGACGCAAAGTTTATAGTAAACGTCCAGGGCGACGAACCCTTCATTCCGCCGACTCTAATAGACTCCATATTTGAATTGCACGAAAAGACGGGCTGCCAAGTAGCCACAGCCGCAACGCCCATTTGCGATACGGAGGAACTCTTTAACCCAAACAACGTAAAAGTTCTAACTAATTCAAGCGGTGAAGTAATCTACTTTAGCCGCTCCCCCCTGCCCTATGTGCGCGGTGCAAAGAGCGAGGCCGAATGGCTTGAGAAAACTAAGTATCTAAAGCACATAGGCATTTACGGCTATACCCAGCAAGCTCTAGAGCAATATTCAAAACTTACTAGAAGCCGGCTCGAACTCTGCGAGAGCCTTGAACAGCTAAGATTTGTCGACGCCGGAATAAAAATTGCACTTGTTGAGAGCGACTACAAGGTTGTTGGCATAGACACCCCCGAAGACCTTGCGCACGCCGAGGAACTTTTAAAGAAGCACTAAGATGGATAAGAGCAAACAGTACATGCAAGCCGCAAGGCACCTGATGCTATGCGAAGCCGAAGCTTTAAATTCGGCAGTGCAAAGACTCGATAAAAATTTTGAAGACGCGGTTGAAATAATACTAAAGCACAAGGGCAAGCTCATGATTTGTGGAGTGGGAAAATCCGGCCTTGTGGGGCAAAAGCTCGCGGCTACATTTTCAAGCACCGGAACTCCCGCCGTATTTATGCACGCGGCCGAAGCCGTGCACGGAGACCTCGGAATATACGAGCCGGGCGATCCGACCATACTGATTTCAAAAAGCGGAGCCACATTGGAGTGCATGCGCGTAATGCCTGTTTTAAAGAAATTTAATTCAAAGCTCATAGTTATAGTTGGCAATGTGGACTCACCCATGGCTAGACTTGCGGACGTAGTTATAGACGCTAGCGTAGCCTGCGAGGGCGATCCCTTGGGGCTTGTCCCGACAAGCTCCTCTACGCTCGCACTTGCCATGGGAGATGCAATAGCCTGCGCCCTAATGAGCGCGCGCGGCTTTAAGAAGGAGGATTTTGCCATACGCCACCCTGCGGGGCAACTGGGCAAGAACCTAAGACGTAATGCATAAGGAGAGCGAGTGCGCCTTTATTCCGCCTACATCCACCCTGCGCGAAAGCGTGATTGCAATGACCCAAAAGCCCTTGGGCGCAGCCTGCATAATTGATGAGAATAAGAAACTTTTGGGAATAATAACAGACGGCGACATACGAAGGCTCTTGCAGCAGCACATAGAGTTAGATACCGTTACGGCCGCTGAAATTATGACAAAAAACCCCATAAAAGTATCGCCCGAAGCTAGCCTTGCAGAAGCGGTAAAACTCATGGAGGAGAGAAAGTCAAAGCTATCGGTCCTGCCCATAGTAGACGCCGACAACCGCGCGCTTGGAATTATAAGATTGCACGATATATACCAACCAAACACCTAAGGATATGAAAAGAAGCAGCATAGGCGACATTCTAAAATTTACGGGCAAGTTCTTTTCAAAGCCCCGCTTTACCGGTTCAATTTTGCCAAGTTCGTCGTTCTTAGGGCGCGCAATGGCGCAATTTGTGCAATTTAGGCAAAACTCAATAGTTGTGGAGCTAGGACCGGGAACTGGTCCTGTGACGGCTCAGCTTCTAAAGGCGGGAATACCGGCAAAAAACCTATACTGCATAGAGTTTGACAAGGGGCTTTGCGAAGTCTTGGAAAGAAGGTTTCCGGATGTCGCAATCTTAAACGATAGTGCCGAAAACTTAAGAAAGCTCATTAGCGCAGACGAGCGAGAGATTTGCGCCATAGTATCTAGCCTGCCCTTTCTCAGCCTGCCAAAGGAAGTTGGAGAAAAAATCATATCTGAATCGGAATCCGCACTGCCAAAGGGGGGGAGATTCATACAATTTACCTACAATTTAAACCGCAGCCCCAGCGAAGTCGGCTTTAAGAATATGGGGCATGTGGCCTGCAAGAAAGTTTATTTAAACGTTCCTCCGGCCAGAGTTGACGCCTTTGAAAAACTTTAGAAACTGAAGCGGATTTGCCTTGTATGAAGAATTTTTTTATCAGGGGAAATTTAAATACAAGCGCCTCTATAAATCCCTTTCAAATTCTAAAAAACTTAAAGAGTTGCTCAAAGGAAGACGCCATAAACGACTTGAAGGCGGGTTTGAGCGTTGCAATGCTTTCGTTTTCAATGGGCATAGCCTACGCTATGATAGCGGGCTTGCCCGTAAAATATGGGCTTTTTGGCGGAATAATAGCGGCCTTTGTATCTTTTGTATTTTCATCGTCGCGCTTTATAATGTTTGGCCCAAGCAACGCCTCGGCAGTGATGTTAATGAGCGCGTTTGCGTCAATGGGGCTTGAGACGGAGGCTCAGAGAGTCGCGGCGGCATCTGCTGTGGTATTCTTTGTCGGGTTATTTTTAATAGTTGCAAGCTTCTTAAAGATAACAAATTTTGTCCGCTACGTTTCAAGGACGGTAATAACAGGCTACATAACTGCCGGCGGGCTTTTAATTATCGCAAACCAACTAAACAGCGCACTGGGCATACAAGAAATAGAGAAAAGCTCGCCAAACCTCTTTGGAGAACTGTCGCAAACGCTATCGGCAATAGGAGATTGCAATGTGCAGGCAATATCGGTTTGCGCTCTAACCTTGGCTATACTATTTGCCTGCAAGATCTTCTTTAAAAAATTGCCTGCGCAAGCCATAGCCCTGATTTTAGCGGCGGCTATTTGCGCAATATTTGGCAAATTCCACGATTTAGACTTAAGCTACATAGCAAGCGTAAGCGTTTCGGATTGGTCATTTACGCCCCCCGACTTTAAGCAGGTGCCGCTCAGACAGCTTGCGATTTCATCGCTTGCAGTCGCGCTGTTTTGCGTTATTGAATCGACTTCAATAGGAAAAAGCATGGCGGCAAAAAATGCCGAGAGGCTAAATACAAACCAAGAGATGTTTTCGCTTGGGATTGCAAATATGCTGGCCTCGCTATTTTCATCAACAGTTGAATCGGGCTCGCTAACCCGCTCCGCCGCGGCAAATGACGCCGGAGCAAGAACGGTCTTTATAAATCTATTTAGCGGAATTTTTATGTTGCTTGGAGTATTCGTGTTCGGCTCTTACATAGGATATATTCCGAGCGCATCGCTATCGGCGGTAGTGATAGTAATAGCATTTTCGCTATTTAGCAGAAAGGCTCTCAGGCTTGCGCTTAGAAGCACCTGGGAAGACGCCCTCGTATTTTGGCTTACGTTTATCACGGGCGTTGTATCGTCATTAGACGACGCCGTTTACGTGGGTGTGTGCGCATCGATAATTCTATTTTTAAAGAAGGCAAGCGCACCCGAAGTTATGGAAGTTGCCATAGGCGACGACGGCGAGGAGCGCAAGCTCGAAGACCCCGCGCAAAAACGAGATCCCGAGATTTCAATAGTGCATGTGGGAGGCAATCTATTTTTTGGGGCAAGCGACGTATTTCAAGACCAAGTGCGCAGGATTTGCCAATCGCCCAGCATAAAGGTTCTCATATTAAAATTAAGAAGCGCCATAAATTTCGACGCAAGTTCCGCAGCCGACATAGACGAGCTTGCAAGCCAAATGCGCGAGAGGGGCGGAGTGCTCTATTTGTGCGAAGTATCGCCTGAAATTATGAAAGTTTTAAAATCCTCAAAAGTGGCAAAGTCTGTTGGCGAGGGAAATATATTCGCCTACACCGACGAAAACCCGACACTCTCAACGGCGTACGCGCTAAAAGCCGCAAAAAAATTTCTAAAAGGCGGAAGAGCCGAAGTCGAAATCTACGTTTAAGCTTTTTGCAAACTATGAAGTTCTTGAAATTTATAGATAAAAAATTTGAGCTTTCAAAGAGAAACTCAAGCCTTGGCACTGAGTTTATCGGGGGGCTTACCACATTTGCAGCCATGAGCTACATACTGGCGGTAAATCCGGTGATACTTGCGAATGCGGGAATGGACAAGGCTGCGGTGCTCACGGTCACGGCGCTTGCTGCAACATTCGGCTGCTGGATGATGGCGCTTCTTGCCAACCTGCCCATAGCCCTAGCGCCTGCTATGGGAACAAACTCATACTTTGCGATTATAATTTGCCTGGGAATGGGCCTGAGCTGGCAGCAGGCCTTGGCACTGACCTTTTACAACGGAATTTTCTTTCTTTTAATATCCGTTACGGGCATACGCCAAAAGCTAATATACGGAGTTCCGAAGCCGCTGCAAATAGGGCTTCAGTGCGGGATAGGCGTATTTATCGCATTTCTGGGATTTCAGAGCGCGCACATAGTTGTAAAAGACGACATAACGCTTGTAACGGTCGGGCAATTGGCCTCGAGCGAGTGCATGCTGGCGCTTCTGGGCGTGGCTTTAATGGCGGTTTTGATGGCAAGAAAAGTAAAGGGAGCGATAATCCTTACCATACTCTTTATAACGCTGCTTTCATTTCTAATTAAGGATTCTTCGGGAAATACAATAGCGAAAGTCCCCGATGCAGTATTCTCGCTTCCGCACGGAATATCCGAGACCTTTTTAAAGTTGGATTTCATGTATCCAATAAGGAATTTCAACGAGGCAATACGGGTGATATTTGTCCTTCTTATGCTCGATATGCTGGATACGATTGCAACTGTAATTGCAATGGGGAGGCGCTCTGGGCTAATGGATAAAAACGGCAGAATGCCGAATATGGGCAAGGCTCTCGTTGCCGACGCAAGCGCAACTATTTTTGGGGCGCTTTTGGGAACGTCCACGACGGGCTCTTACGTGGAATCGTCGGCGGGTATTGAGGCGGGGGCAAAGACGGGGCTTTCAAGCATATTCGTCGGCGTATTTTTCATATTATCGCTATTTTTGACACCCCTTATACAATCGGTTCCGGCCGTTGCGACGGCGCCTGCGCTAATAATAGTTGGCGTTATGATGATGCAGGGGCTTAGGGAGATAAACGTGGACGATTTTGCGGAGCTTGTGCCCGCCGTATTTTGCATGCTTATGATAGCCTTCTCTTTTAAAATATCAGAGGGCTTTGCCTTTGGAATGATAGCCTATGTGCTGCTTTTGCTATCCACAAAGCGGGCCCGAGAGATAAGCCCGACTGCCTGGGTTTTGTTTGCCCTTATGTGCGCATTTATGGCAAGCGTATAAGATGAGGCTTCCATTCAACTTTCTGAAAATAAAGCGAATAGGCGCACTTTAAATTTTTGGGCTTGCCAGATACTTTGCCGCAAAGAAGGGAAAGAACAAGGCTGCGGCAATTGCGCCGAGGGTGTCGCAAAGCATGTCTTTTTGCGCGTCCCAAATATCGCCCTGAGAGCCCAAAAATGCGGCACCGACCTCTCCGCCGTCAAGTTCCGCATAGCTCCACTCTATTAGCTCCCAAGCATTTGCCAGCGCCATTATGAATATTACCCCAAAAAAGGCCGCAACGCGCGCACTCTTAACAAGCCCCTTTCTGAGGACAAACTCCGCAACTCCAAAAGAATTTAAGCCTATTATGAAGTGGGCGAATCTATCGTAGTGGTTTCTCGAAAAGCCGAAGAGCTCTGTAATAAAATCAAATGGAACGCGCTCAAAGCTGTAGTGGGCGCCTATTGCGTGAAGCGCAAGCCACATAGAGACAATCGCATAGCTTAAGTTTGTGAAGGCAAACCTTTTGTATGTTAAAACAAGAGCAAAGAAAACGAGCAGCACGCTCGATATTTCGACATACCAAATCCCCCTGCTAAAGGGCTCTATTCCGGACCAAATAAAAAGCAGAACAAGAAAGGCTAATAGTATCTGCAAGAATAGGTTCTGAGAAAAATCTTTGTTCATAGAGGCATGCTATTAAAAATCCGCCCTTAAAACAACAAAAATTTGAACAAAAGCTGTCGCGAAAAAACAGGAAAATTTTTCCAAATTTTGGCGCAAAAAAATTAAAAAAATCGCGGCAAAGAAATCGCGGGCAAAAAAATCCGAGAAAATTTTTAAAACTAAAAGCAAAATTTCTAAGTTACAAAAATAACTAATCTATAACTTGCGGAAAAATCAAAATGTTACAAAAGCGGCGTTTCCGCATCTAAAAATTCTAAAAAATTTTTAAAAAGCGAAAAAAAAGGCCTTTTTTTGCAAAAATGGGTTGACAGTGGGGAAAAATGGGCGATTATGGTTGTAAATGGGTAAAATATAAGGAAAGTGGCAATGGCACAGACAAATCAGCAAAAAGCGGTGTATATGGGCGAATACTCTCGTCCAATAGACGAAAAGCGCCGACTTACTGTGCCCTCAAAGTGGAGGTTCTCCGGCGACGATGCCGACCAAGCCTACCTTGCCCTGCCCAATCCGAACGGCTCAATAACGCTCTATCCGCCCGAAATGACTTCAAAGCTCTACCAGAAGGTCTCGGAGATTGGTATGGCAAACCAGCAGAAGCAGAAGGTCATTCTAAATCTCTTCAGAAAGGGCGAGAGTTTGGGCTGCGACAAGCAGGGGCGCATAATGCTGTCCGAAAAATTGATGGCCTACGCGAATATCGCAAAAGAGGCGCTGCTTGTCGGCGGACTTGCAACTTTCCAGATATGGAACCCGCAAAACTTTGAAAAATGGGTTGATGAAGACGTCAACGAAGAAAGTATCGCCGACGTCATGTCAGACTTGGGTATTTAACGCAAAGGAGTTAATTATGGCAAATCTATCAAAACTTCTTATATCTACCGGAGCATTGAGCTCCACCAGAGAGGATCCCCGCAAGAGCTGGGAGTACTTCTCTATGCCCAAGACCAGAGAAAGCCACGCAACCGGCCAAACTTTAAAAGATTTCTTCAGGATTATACTAAATGCCCTCCGTATGCCCTGACAGTGAAATTAAAGCGACAAGCGGCCACGAACCGGTCTTAAAGCGCGAGGCCATAGAACTGCTCGCGCCCAGAGACGGCCAAGTGTATCTAGACTGCACATTCGGAGGCGGCGGGCACTCCCGCGCAATTCTAGAAAGCGCAAACTGCAAACTCGTCGCGATAGACCGAGACGCCGATGCAAAGCTAAGGGCAAGAACTCTAGAAGAGGAATTCCCCGGCAGATTTGAATTTGCAAGCTTAAACTTTTCAAAACTAAACGAACTAAAAACAAGGGGATACGCCGGAATCCTCATGGACTTGGGCGTATCCTCCTTTCAGCTCGACGAGGCAGACAGGGGCTTTTCCTTCAGAAGCGATGGACCTCTGGATATGCGCATGAACGCAGAAAGCGGAATCACCGCCCTTGAGTTAATACGCAAAACTCCCTTAAACGAGCTTGAGGAAATTCTAAAAAACTACGGCGAGGAACCGCGTTATAAGAAAGTTGCAAGTGCAATGAAGCAGGCTGTGGAGGAAGGGCAAATCCATGGAACTGCAGACTTGGCGAATTTAATAGAGCGCACACTGGGCCGCGACCCTCGCTCTAAGATTCACCCGGCAACACTCAGTTTTCAGGCGCTTAGAATAGCTGTCAATAACGAACTTGGCGAGATAGAAGAGGCGCTGCCAAAGGCCTTTGATGCGCTTGCAAGCGGCGGAGTTTTGGCAGTGATAAGCTTCCACTCGCTGGAAGATAGGATAGTAAAGAGATTTTTTAAGAAAATGGCCGGAAGGCCCGAAGACAGGCACGACAAAAGCTTTGTCCAAGACCGCGTAAAACTTGCCCAAATTCTGACGCGGCATCCCATTGTGGCCGGCGAAGATGAAATAGCCCGAAACCCCAGAAGCCGC
>OJMH01002368.1_pt1 | contig 15919 bp, 17 predicted proteins | sample 1597111 | NCBI WGS metagenome assembly OJMH01 (sample SAMEA2452115, study PRJEB22498) | human gut metagenome | reverse complement strand
CACCATAGTAAACTTGGCTTGCAACAGAATCTACAACATCATAATTTACAGAAGATTTTGTTCGCGGTGTCAGGACGTAATTTCTTGCTGCAACACTTTGCGCTTTTAAGGCTACTAAACCAAAGCGCACCGGCATTTCATTAGGGACAACGCCTTTCAAATAATCTTCAACCTCAATTAGATTTATAAGATTAAACCTTTTATCATTCTTTTTCACAAGCTGAAAAGCTCCGTGATAAATTGCAGGTTTACCTGCACGCTTAAGGCCTTTAACGCCCAAAAGTCCTTGCGGACATGTAAACGTAACAGGGCCGGCCACTTCATCAATTATAGAACCGTCCGAACGATATATTGAATACGTTCCATTGTCGAACTTTACGTGGATATTTTCATTCGGATTGTATGTGCCCAAGATTGAATTTTCGTTATAAATCTCGATTGTATCCGTGCCGTAAATGTAAATTTCATTATAATCATAATTTTTAAACCCAGTATCACTGAGGCCTACGCGCACAATTTCTGAAATAGGAACGTTTTTTGCCGTACGCATTTCGGCTTCCCGTGCGATTTGCATTGTTGCAGCCGGGATATTTGGTGTGAAAGAAGCTTGTGCCGGAAGGATTACGGCGGAAAAAGCCAGACATGTAAGTATCAATTTATTAAAGTATTTCATAGCAATTATTATATAACAAAACAAAAGAAAAGGCACCACATTGTTCAGGTGCCAGATTATAACAAAAAGATTTCTTTTTTAAAACTATTTACCGTAAAGAACAGCACGGCCAGCATCTGTTGACGGCAATATGGTCTGATCATAGAATACAACCGGATAAAGGTCTGTCGGGTTAGAAACTACGCAGTTATCACCGGAAGTATTCGTATCGCAAGTAACAACTTTGTTCGGAGATTTCGCCCCGTTTACGTCAATAATACCATAGCATTTGTTGGCTGTAATTGTCGTTGTAGCATCTCTACAATCCTTAGCTGTTTTCGGGAATGAGAAAGCGATACCATCATTGAAGTAAAGTATATAGTTACTTCCACTATTACCAAACGTCGTAGCAGCACCATTAGTGTGTCCAGAGCCAAGACTCGTACTAATAAGGTTGTACTCTGAACCTGTACCTGTTTTAATAACGTTCATTCTGTTTTTCAACATAGTGTAAATAGATTGATCTGCCGTACCAGTACCAGTTTCAGAAGCCTGGCTTAAGTCATAATCGTCAAGAGCTACGTTCATAACGATAGCCTGACTTATTACTGACAATGCTTTTTTGTAAGCAGTTTTGTACTGCGCGCCATTAGTTGAATTCATCAACGTAGGCATTGTCATTGCGGCAACAACACCAATAATACCCAGAGTAATTAAAACCTCCGCTAACGTAAATGCTTTCATTTTTGTCATAATTCTTTTACCTTTCTTTTTTAAAACTATGCACAAATATCTCTTCCTGACCAACTGTTTTAAAATGCATCTTTTTCAACTAATCCCTTATGCCCATCAAAACAACTCTTTTGGTGCAGGTTTTTGGAACTATTTGTTATACACTTATTTTATATCATTATTAAGTGATTGTCAAGTAGTTTTAAGTATTGATTACGCATTTTGTAACAAAATTACGTGATTATGTTGCTTATTTTTACATGAGAAATTAGTTATAATACAAAAAATGGACAATAAAAAATTATTAGGGAAACGAATTAAAGAAATACGAAAAAGCCACGGATATACACAGGAGCAGTTATCAGAGCTTATCGGATTAGAAACGTCCTCTCTCAGCGGGATTGAGTCGGGCCGATTCTTTCCGTCGCTACACGTGCTTGATAAAATGTCCTCAATTATGGAAATTCCGCTTGTTGAATTTTTCAACTTCTTCTCTGTCGATATCCCCCAAAATCTCGATGAAGAAATATCAAAAATTATTTCCTCTCAAAATAAAGAGTATAAAAAAATCCTCTATAAACTTCTTAAAGCTGCATTTTGATTGTATACAGGTCTATTTCAGTTCCCAGGTTGTGCCTTCTTTTGTGTCTTTAATGATTATACCCTCATCATCAAAGACACTGCGGATTTTATCGGCAATTGCCCAATTCTTTTCATCACGGGCTTTTTTGCGATACGCAAGAATTTCGTCCATAGAGGTGAAATTTTCCCCGAGTTTTTCAGAAACTCGTTCTACAACTTTAGCCAATTCCTCTTGTGAAAGCGTTGCCCTCTCAAAACTAAATCCAAGTATACCTGCCAGTTTATAAAGAGTTGTAAAAGCGCCTTCTTCACCTTTGTTCGCCCTGTTTGTCAGATCAAAAAGCACGGCAAGCGCGCGCGACGTGTTTAAATCATCGTCCATAGCCTCGACAAATTCTTTATAAGCGTCAGTTTTAGCTATATCGAAAGCTTCATCGACTTGTGTACGCTTTGCATTCAGCATTCTTTTCACACCTGAAGCCGCTGATGACAGCGCTTCATCTGAAAATTCAACGGGCATTCTGTAGTGGTTTGTTAAAATAAAGAAACGAATTGTATTTGCGTCATATTTTTTCAGCAAATCGTCAATTGTCAAGAAATTTCCGAGAGATTTTGACATTTTTTCCTTATTAATTGTTACAAAACCGTTGTGAAGCCAGTAATTTACGAATTTGCAGCCGTTTGCGCACTCTGATTGAGCAATTTCGTTTTCGTGGTGCGGAAAAATCAAGTCTGCCCCGCCTGCGTGAATATCAATTGTTTTGCCCAAATATTTGCGGCTCATAGCGGAACATTCGATGTGCCAGCCCGGACGGCCTACGCCCCAAGGGCTTTTGTAACCAAATTTTTCATCTTTTTTCCAAAGTGCAAAATCGAGCGGATCTTCTTTTTTGTCGCCGACTTCTATGCGCGCACCGCTTTCAAGCTGGTCTATCGGCTGCTTTGAAAGGTATCCGTACTCAGGGAATTTTTTTACTCTGAAATACACATCTCCGTCGATTTCATACGCAAAACCTTTATTTATCAAATCCTTAACCATACCAATCATTTCGCCGAGGGTTTTTGTGGCAAAAGGCTCAATGTCGGGTTTTAAAGTATTAAGAGCTTTCATTGAATTTTCAAACTGTTTGTACCAGTATTGCGAAACTTCTTCGGGAGTTTTACCTTCTTTGTCTGCTTTTTTAAGGATTTTGTCATCAACGTCGGTTACGTTGCGGCAATAAGTAACCTCATAGCCTTTAAATTTCAAATATCTATACAAAACATCCCAGGTTACATAGCATCGTGCGTGTCCAAGGTGAGCAAAATCATACACTGTAGGCCCGCAAACATACATTTTAACTTTATTTTCTTCAATTGGCTGAAAGTCTTCGATTTTGTTAGTATAAGAATTGTGTAATTTCATCAAAAAATCCCTCTTTTTATTTTCATTTTACAACAAACAAAAATTTATGTGAATAAATGTAAACAAATTATGAATTAGGGCAATTTTCTATATAAAAAATACTTATAAAGTATATACGAAAGTTGTGAAGTACAAAAAAAGGATATTATCATGGTTGAAAAAATTAATGGCGGCAACACGCCTGACTACAACAAAATTACGTTAAAAAACACCAAAACAGGCAAAAACGAAACATTTCTAATTCCGCTTGGCAAAAAAGTTACCATTGGCAAAAACGAGTACGATATGAGCAAGCTTAAAAACGGTGAGCTTGTCCTGACCGGCGACGGAAAAAAAGATTCCGATTTTCAATTGACAGGTTTGACCTTAGAAAAAATGGACACGAACAAAGACGGCAAAATTGATCAAAAAGACACTGACCCGAAATTGGCTGAAAAGTTAAACCAAGGCGTCGCAAAAGATTCTAAATACTATGTCTTTGACGCCGGCGATGACGGCGCAAACGCTTACGTCGAAAAAGGCGAAGGCGGTGCTGTATTCAGCACAGAAAACGGTGCGCCTTTTGAATTCGGCATTGAAAAGAACGACTAATTTTCAAGGAGTTTAAATATTTCAAAAACGGGTGAAACCAGTTCTTCAACAGGACAGGTTTCATCCAGTTCTAATGTTATTGCGGGAATTTTCTTTTCTACCCCTGCATAAGTACCAAAGCTTCCCGGGGTTGGATAGCCAATGTTTTCTTCCACCGGATACTTGATGATTTTTGATATTTTTTTGGAAATCTCTTTTGCGTCTCCGTCGTAATTCACCACCTTGAAAGGCGCGTGAAGTGTCAATATTAACGTTGGCTTGTATTCTTCAATAACTTCCATCACAAACTTTGTTTCAATCTCGCTTGCAGGCCGCTCGCCGCCAAAAAACTCATCACGTGCGGTATATTCCCAGTTTTCTGTCGGAAAATTCCGGTTTAAATCAATTCCGTTTGCGTTAGTGCGTTTATTTTCAGCCATTCCGTCAGGATTAAGGCAGGGCACAAAAAGAAGCGGACTATCCAGGTTTTCTGAAATATATTTTTCAATCAAAAATTTTCCCTGAGGTTCATCGCCGTGAAAAACGCCAATCACAAGGGTATGATTGTTCTTTTTCCCGCCATACAGACGAATTTTGTTATTTAATATACTTGTCGTCTCTTTTAAAATTTTCATAATTTTTACTCAAAAAGCGCTTCTATAAATTCTTCAGAATTAAAAGTTTTTAAATCTTCCATTTTTTCGCCGACACCCACAAGCTTTACCGGTAATTTCATTTCTTTAGCAACAGCGAGAATTATAGCGCCCTTTGCCGAGCCGTCAAGCTTGGTAAGCGCGACTGATGTGAGGTTTACGGCATCCAGAAAAACCTTTGCCTGCTGCAATCCGTTTTGACCGGTGTTTGCATCCAATACAAGCATAGTTTCGCGAAGACTTTCCGGTGCGTTTTTATCAATTACTGATTTGATTTTGGACAACTCTTCCATGAGGTTGAATTTGTTGTGAAGCCGGCCAGCGGTATCAACTAAAATTACATCATAGCCGTCGTTTTTGGCCTTTTGAATTGCCTCGTAAACAACCGATGCCGGATCTGCCTTGTCGCGGCGCACAATGTCAGCGCCGGCGCGTTTTGACCAAATATCAAGCTGCTCTTCGGCCGCTGCTCGAAATGTATCGCCGGCTGCGATAAGCACTCTTTTGCCTTCCTGTTTGAATTTATAAGCAAGTTTCCCGATTAAAGTTGTCTTTCCAACGCCGTTTACACCGGTTATAAAGTATATGTTAAGTTCGTTTTCCTTAAAATTCAATGTATTTTCGCCCGCGTCTTTTAACGTCTTCAAAAACTCTGATTTCAGGTAATCTTTGACATCTGACGGCTTAATTTTATCTTGCGAGCGAAGTTTGTCTACAAGCTCTGCCGCGTAGTTTACGCCCAAATCAGCACTTATAAGAAGATCTTCCATATCGTCAAGCACGAATTCGGAAAATTCTTCTTCCTGAGCGACACTCTCAACAACGTTTCCCACAAGGTTTTGCGCTGTGTTAGAGACAGCTTGTTTCAGATTATTAAATTTATCCGAAAAGAATTTGAACATTATTTAAGTCCGTTTTCTACAATAACTTTCGCTAAGATACCGTTGATAAATGACGCGCTGTCATCTGTTGAATATTTTTTAGCAAGTTCAAGCGCTTCATCAACCACAACTTTCATAGGCGCGTCTTTGATAAACAGAAGTTCGACAATTGCAATGCGCAAAATGTCGCGATCCATTTTAACCAAGCGCTGCAAATCCCAGTTGCGCGCGTGTTTTTGGATAATCTCATCAACTTCTTTGTGATGTTTTTGGAAATATTCAGCGATAGTAATTGCGTAATTTTTAACATCGCTTTGCGCGTCAAGTGTTGTAAACTCTGCAATCTCAAGCGCTAAAAGCGCTTTATCAGCAATATCAATCATTTCATTGATTCTGCCTGTCATGTCAGACGTCATTGGAAGCGGCACAGGCACATTTGTAACCCCCAAAGGTCTGTTCAAATTTGTTTCGTGCATTGCTTCAATATCGTCAATCTGATTGCGCATCTCAACAAGCGCCCCAACTGTAATTTTTAATTCTTCAGACGCATTATTCGTTAAAATTCTGACGGATTTCAAAATAATATCTTCAAGGTCAGATTTTGAGTAGTTAGTAATCTTTTTATCAAACTGTGAAAATAATATAAATGCCAATTCTCTGGCTGCTCTGCGGGCTTGCATATATAATACCTCTTTTACTTTTTATGTAGTTCTACAAAGTTAATGTAGCATAAAAAATTTTGTTCGACAACAAAAAAAGGGAGACAGGGATAATGAAAGAATTAAAATTTTGCTGCCTCCCCACCTTTTATCGGGATGATAAAAGTTAAAAAATTTAATATATGATATATTTAATAAAATTATTCATATTAAATATTATATAATTATTTTTCATTTTGTCAAGTGATATGAAAAATAATATCATGCTATTATGAATGATATATACATAGAAATCAAGAAAATACTTTTAGAAAACGGAATATCAATGTCGAAGCTTATTAAAAAAATGCAGGCTGCCGGACACAAAGTGCCATCCCAAGGTAATTTGTCCAATACATTTCTCAAGAAAAATGTAAAATTCCGCATAGTCCAAGAAATCCTGGATTTCTTAGGATACAAAATTACAATTGAAAAAAAATAAAAACACTTGAAAAATTTTAAAAATATGTTATAATAAAGAAAAGGGCGAGGATGCGCTAACATCCTCTTGAAAGCCCCTTTATTTGGTTTTGAGCGCTAAGATAATCAATAAGATTAGTATTAGCGCTTTTTCGCTAACCGCGAAAATCACCACTATCACCTCCTTTCTTAACGGTTTTACAAATTTTCAGTTCGTGCCGATAAGATAAGTTAATGATACAGGGCTTGCCCTTCTTATTCATATTACTTAATTTTATCTCATATTAAATCAACCAAATTCAGGATTTATCATTAATTTCTTAAGGGGTTGAATTTTTTTTTAAATAGGTTATAATATAAGAAAAGGGCGAGGATGCGCGAACACCCTCTTGAAAGCCCACTAATGTTGATATTTTAGAGTTAATGCTATCAATAAGATAAGTATTAACTCTATTTTTGTAATACTAATTATCAACCTTATCACCCCCTTTCCTAAAAGTTTTCAACAAATTTTCAGTTCGTGCCTTTAGGTAAGTTAATGATATCAGGGCTTGCCCTTCTTATTCTATCGTAGCATTATTTTTTATTTCCACATCGTGTATTTATTGGATTTATTATTAATTTATAGCAGCGGCACTATGGACTTGATGTTGGGGATTTTTCGCATATAATATGTTTATGAAATATAGAGAAAACGTTAGAAACTTTTGTATCATTGCCCACATCGACCACGGGAAATCTACTCTGGCAGATAGACTTTTGGAATTCACAGGTACTGTCGCCCAGCGCGATATGCAGGAGCAAATCCTCGACAGCATGGATATTGAACGTGAACGCGGAATTACTATCAAACTTAACGCTGCACGCATGAATTACAAAGCCAAAAACGGCAAAGATTTTATTCTTAATCTTATCGATACCCCCGGCCATGTGGATTTTTCATATGAAGTTTCGCGCTCTCTTGCAGCATGCGAAGGCGCTTTGCTAATTGTTGACGCAACCCAGGGCGTTGAAGCCCAAACCCTTGCAAACGTTTACCTCGCGGCTGAACAAAACCTCGAAATTATTCCTGTAATTAACAAAATAGACCTGCCCTCCGCTGATGTGGAAAGAGTTAAGGCCGAAATTGAAGAAGTTTTAGGTATTGATGCATCTTTGGCAATTCCTGTGAGCGCCAAAGCCGGCATTGGCATTGAAGACGTTCTTGAGGCCATTGTTGATTTAATTCCTCCGCCGCAAGACACTACAGAAAAGCCGCTGAGAGCAATGGTGTTTGACAGCGCTTACGACCAATACCTCGGCACACTCTGCTTTTTCAAAATCATTGACGGCAAAATGAAGCTCGGGGATAAAGTTAAATTCATGGCCTCAGGCAAAGAGTACGAAATCGTTGAACTCGGTTATCTTACCCCAAACCGTGTCCAGGTAAATGAGCTTGTGTGCGGAGATGTAGGATACTTTGCAGGGTCGATAAAAGAATTAACGCGCTTTGTCGGCGACACAATTACGAGGGTAGAAAATCCGGCAAAAGAACCCCTTCCAGGATACAAAGAAGCTTTGCCTATGGTGTTTTCAGGGATGTACCCAGTCGATAACGACGATTATCACGACTTGAAAGAAGCTTTGGAAAAACTTAAACTTAACGACAGCAGCATAACTTTCGAGCCTGAAACATCAAGCGCATTAGGTTTTGGGTTTAGATGCGGATTTTTGGGAATGCTTCACATGGAAATCGCGCAGGAAAGACTTGAGCGTGAATACAACCTTGCGCTTGTAACAACTGCCCCGTCTGTTGTTTACCATGTTTACAAAACCAACGGCGAAATGATTGAAATCGACAACCCGGCAAATCTTCCGCCCGCACAAGTTAGAGACTACATCGAAGAACCTTATGTAAAAGTACAAATCATTACCCCGAACGAGTTTGTCGGAACTTTGATGGACTTATCCCAAACTAAACGCGGTATATTTGTTAACATGTCTTACAAAATCCGCGCTTCTCTTGAATATGAAATACCTCTAAGCGAAGTTATCACGGATTTTTACGACCAGCTTAAGTCGCGTTCAAAAGGTTACGCCTCTATGGATTACGAATTCTGCGACTACAAACGCTCTAAACTCGTTAAGCTCGATATCCTCTTGGCCAACGAAGTTGTTGACGCGCTTTCAGTAATTTGCCACGAAGACAGCGCTTTTTATATAGGCCAAAAGCTTACGGCGAAATTAAAAGAAATCATTCCGCGGCAGCTTTTTGAAGTACCTATTCAAGCCGCTGTCGGCGGAAGAGTTATTGCAAGAACGAATATAAAGGCTATGAGAAAAAACGTGCTTGATAAATGTTACGGCGGCGACATTTCGCGCAAACGCAAACTTTTAGAAAAACAAAAGAAAGGTAAAAAACGGATGAAATCAGTCGGGCGCGTTGAAGTGCCACAAGAAGCATTTATGGCAGTTTTGAGTCTTGACGACGATTAATCCAAAAATCCATGTTTTATTGCATACGATACAGCTGCAACTCTATTCGTAACTTTGAATTTTCTGATTATTGAACTCACATGAGATTTTGCTGTACTTTTTGATATGCATAATTCTTTTGCTATCTCGGGATTATTAAGGCCTTTAACCACCAGAACTAACACCTCTCGCTCTCTTGGTGTTAGACCACAGTCATCGAATTCTCCAAACTTTATCATTTTTAACCCCACAAAAATTTTTTTTGTAAATTATACAATCATCCTATCAAAACATAATCAAATTGATATTACCCACCTGTCCAGTTTTATTTTCCAAAAATTAAAAAGTACGATATACAAGTGTTTTGAACCATAGAAAAAAATTATTACGAAATGTAAAACTATGTAAAAAATATATACTATATACGCAATTTTGCAAAATCGAAATACTTTATATAAATACCAGAGAAAAATATTTGATATAGGAAAGAGTATAAATCATATTTATGTTAACTAATGTAAACACAAAATGGCAAAAAATCTAAAGTTTATTAATAAACTTACCGATTAAGAGAATGTGAGTAAATAAAAAAATGGAGAATGAGATGACACACATAGGAAAATTTGACGGAAATGTAAATAACAGATTTCTGTTTGGGCAAAGAGGAACCGCTGAAACTCCTAAAAAAGCCGAAGCAAAAGACGCGCTTCCTTTGACACAAAAAGGCGGCGGAAATAAAGATATTAATCTTAACAATGACCCAAATGCCTTATACAGCACAATGGGCTTGAGTTTGTCTAAGACAACGTTAGATAAAAATCTTGAAAAACTTATTGATGCAAAAACTTTAAACTACATTCAAAACACGCCTGAAGCAACCGCTAAAAGAATTGGTTCAACCGCAGTTAACACATATGCAGCGCTCGCTGCCGCTGACGAGGATGACCCGTTTGAAGCAGCTTTAGGGGCACTTCCGGCAAAATACCAGCCGACAGCAGAACAAAGAGAACGCATCGGTTCTTCAGTTGCTAAATTTGAATCTTATTTTGCATAAGACTTATAAAAACATTTACTCACGCTATATTAAAGCACCTCGATAAAAGGTGCTTTTTTATTTTGCGCAGCCTTGGGCGTTGATTCCTAATCCTGTGTAAAAAGCGACTTTAGCAAGGTATTCCCTGGAGCACACTAAGTGTGCACTCACACCCGCCGGAGTAAGGCTCGCTGAGGCTCGCCAACTCCGGACGCCCTCTCCCGCAAGCGGAAGAGGCTAGAGGGTTGTACTAATATCGCTCAGCGGACTACGACCGCTTTAGCTTGTTTGTGCGTCTTTTAGCACTGTAATCGCCCTTTGTATTGCTTCCTTCAAGTATTCAAGCTGCTGATCTATGTTTGTTGAATTATATATTTGTCCGGCGCCTGTGTAGGCTAAGTAGGGTTTGTATTTCTCGGCTTCTGAGCGTAAATTCGACACTGTGCTTGCTTGTAAGCTTAATTCCATCAACTTTTGGTATGAAATATAGTAACTTTCAGGTTTTCCGGCGTATTTGTCACGGAAGTACTCGGCATTCTTTTTGAAAAAGTAAACTCTTGCCGTGAATTTTTGGACATCTTCACGGTTTTCGATGGAGTCGTAAATCTTTTCAAGTATTGAGAGAAATTCGTTTAAGTCGTTTATGTATTGGGAAGTTTTGTCGGGTTTAAGGATTATATTCACGAAAGCCGGGTCTTCGCGCGGGATTGGTTTAAGCTCGTTTGTGCTGTGAAACTGTTCTGTCTTTTCAAAAATCGGTTTTGCTGAAGAAGGTTCTGATGTGCCAAAATTTTTCGTAACATTTGGCAGTGTGCCAACGTAGCCTTTACCTTCTGTATCAACAGGCGCAGCGTTTTTGCCAAATAGCGCAAACGCGCTTGTCTGGGCAAGTATTAATGCTATTATCACTAAAGACAGCTTCTTCATACAATGATTATAATGTTTTTTGAAAAAAAGGCATCATATATTTAAGTGAAAAATAAGGAAAAAGTCCCGGGGGGCGGGACTTAATAAATCTTTTTCAACTTCAATTACAAGCTCGCATTTAACGGCGCTGCGGTCTTCGCCTCAACGAAGCACTGCGCCTTCAGCTCGCTATGAAAATACGCTTTTGGATTTGTTGAAAATTCCATCAAAAAATCCGGGCATTTTAAATCCGTCTTTTGCTGTTTGGGCAGCAAGATCCTGCTGGTTTTTTGCAGTAAACACGGAACCTTCGTTATTTTCATAAACTATTTTTCCGTCCTTGCCCACATCAACAAGCTTAACTGTTTTATCCCCTTCAAGCGGAATAAATTTTGCATCTTTCATAAAGATATTTATTCTTTTTTCTGCTTCCTTTGCATCGGCTTCGGAAAATTTGAACTCGGGGATTTCGTTCAAATTGGGAAGACGTTTGTTGTTTACACCGTCCAGGGTCATGTTGGGGTTCCTCATATTAAACTAACTTACTATTTATATTCCCATTTACGGTATAAAAGCATTGAAAATTCAACAATAAAATAATAATGTTACATAACTTTACAAAATCCCGCTTTCTTGCCGCCTACATTTTTTATGCTAATATCTAATTATAAAAAGGGTAAGAAATGGCTAAAGAATGGATATTTAACAATTACAGCGGTGAGGAGAGCTCCTTAATCAAAAGACTTTTGGCATCAAGAGGTTTGAAAGATGAAAAAGAAGTCTTTGAATTTCTGCACCCGCTTGAGGCTAAAGTTTCATCACCAAACGCTTTTACAGACATGCAAAAGTGCATTGAAAGACTTGCCAAAGCCATTGATAACAAAGAAAAAATTGTTATATACGGCGACTTTGACGCTGACGGTGTAACGTCTACTTCATTACTTTATAGAACGTTTACACACCTTGGCGCGGACGTAAACTACTTCATACCTGACCGCGAAAAACAAGGCCACGGCTTAGATACAAAAGCCCTCGTGAAACTTATGGCACAAGTGAAGCCAAAAGTTATAATAACCGTTGACTGCGGCGTTAGCGATGTTGAAGCCGTAAATTTTATTAACAGTTTCAAGATAGACGTAATCATAACCGACCACCACGAAGCGCCTGAGGAATTACCTAATGCGCTTGCGATTATCAACCCAAAAGCCCAAAACGCTTTAGACGAAAACTTATCAGCCAAAGAAATCGAAAGTTTAACCTCGCTTGCAGGTGTTGGGGTGGCTTTTAAAGTCGCGCAAGGTCTTTTGGAACATTACGCAAAAAGTGAATTTGTATTTGATATTCTCCCATATGTTGCAGTTGGAACTGTTGCGGACATCGTGCCGCTGGTTGGCGAAAACCGCCACCTTGTAACAAAAGGCCTCGATTTAATCACAAAAGGCAGACACCATGGGCTTAAACGCCTTCTCGAAAGCGCCGGATACAAAGTCGAGCAGGGTGTAACGTCTGAACACATTGCCTTCGGTGTAGCGCCGAGAATTAACGCGTCCGGCCGCCTCGATACTGTCGAAGCAGCTTTGAAAGTAATGCTTTCCGACAACCCGCAGGAAATTGAGATGGCAATTATTACTCTGAATGAGTTCAACAAAATCCGCCAAACTCTTTGTCAGGATATTTTCGCCCAAGCCGATGAGATGGTTAAGCGCGAAGGCAACAAAAACCCCGCAATTGTTCTGTTTAATCCTGATTGGAAAATCGGTATAATCGGAATTGTTGCGTCTAAACTTGTCGAAAAGTATTACAAACCAACGTTTTTGATGACGTACTACGAAGAAGCTAAGCAAATCCGCTGTTCAGCCAGAAGCATTGATGGCGTTCATCTGTACGAAGCAATCAGCCAAATTTCTGAATTGCTCGATGGATTTGGAGGGCACTCAATGGCCGCAGGGCTTTCATTTTCACCCGACAAAACCCCTTTTAAGCTTATCAAAGACAACCTTAACCGCATTGTCAAAGAAATGACTAACGGCAAGGATTTGAAACCGTTTATTAATGTAGATTTGCTGCTTACGCCTGACGATATAACAGTTGATTTAGTCGAACAGATTAACCAGATGGAACCCTTTGGAGCCTCAAATCCAAGTCCTGTTTTTGCGCTCAAAAATCTTCGCGTTAAGCAGAAAAAACTTATGGGCGAAAACAAAGACCATTTACGCCTGACTGTATCCGCAGGAAATACTGAATTTAACTGTATCCGCTGGCAGCAAGGCGATATTTCGCTTGTTGCAGGAGACCCTTTGGATGTGGCTTTCCACCCGCAGATTAACGAGTATCAGGGAAATGTCTCTGTACAGCTAATTGTTGATGATATTCACTCGCCATATCTGCAAGAAGAAGTTGACAAAACCCCGGATACGGGTGTTAAACTCTACGACCACCGCAAAAAAACAGACATTTTGCCGCAGGTAAACGATTATGTTAAAAATTCTAAACAAAACATCCTAATTTTCGCCGAAAGCAAGTCAATCCTTGATAAACTAAAGCCCTACACCAATTTAAGCGAAAGGATTGTAAGCCGCGAAACTCTCTCAGAATGCGACGGATTAATGTTTTTTGACTACCCCGCTGACAAAGAGTCGTTTGAAAAAATTCTCGCTGAAACGTCCCCTAAAGCAATACATTTTATGAATTACGACATAAAATACTTTGATGAAAAAGAATTTTTAAAGACATTTGCCGGAATGCTGAAATTCGCGCATAACAACACCGCGGGCAAAGTAGAACTTCAGCGCTGTGCAAGCTTTTTAGGAAAATCCATCCCGCTTTTTGAATTAATGTTTGATATATTTGAAGAAGCCGGATTTATCAAAATCCTTGCAAAAGAAAAAGATTTTTACAAAATAGATTTTATTGGCGTAACAGAATTATCAAAAGTTCTGCACAGTTCAAAGTACGCGCTTGTGCTTGACATGGCCGAAGAATGCGAACATTTCCAAAAGACACTTCTCGAAGACGATTTAGAAGAAATCTACAACCAACTGGGAAATTACTGAAGATTGATATTATAAACAGCCGGCACACGGCCCGCTTTTAAATTAAAGATTTGCTAAAACCTCTTCAACATGTCCTTTAACTTTTACATTGCGCCACCTTCTCAGCAAAAACCCGTTTTCGCCAAGCACAAACGTAGAGCGGATTACACCAAAGTATGTGCGGCCATACATTGACTTCTCGCCCCAAACCTCAAATGCATTAATTAAAAGGTGTTCCGGATCACTTAGCATAATAAAGTTTATCTTTTGATTTTGCCTGAACTTCAAATGGCTGCTTATGTTGTCAGGGCTAACGCCAATTACAACAGCCTTTTCGGAAAATTTGTCCATGTTATCCCGAAAATCGACAGCTTCTCTGGTACATCCCGGCGTGCTGTCTTTTGGGTAAAAATAAAGCACAATTTTTTTACCCTTAAAATCCGATAAAGAAAATGTCTTTTCTGATCCGTCAACATCTAGTCCTTGTAATTTAAAATTCAGATAATCCACTATTTTTCTCCTTTGTTACGGCTTAAACGGAGCCCTTCAATAATGCCTGTGTGAATGAACGCCAAAGCCCCGGCAGCATAAGCAAAATATTTATGCCATTTGATTTTTTTGTTAGCAGCAGCAATTACGCTCGCTGTCCCCAATGCAAGAGCGCCATAACCCGTATATGTAACAGGATTAAGGTTAAATTTCCGTTTAGAATTGTTATTAAGATTCGAAACAGGTTGAATCGGCATAATGACTCCCCAATATATTAAGTATAATAAATCAAAAAAAATTTGCAAATTTAAAATTAATTTCTAACCATCTGCCGATTTTTAATTTTTTAATATAATATGTTTATGAAAAAGATTTTTATAATATTTGTAATATTGTTAAGTTTTGCATTTCCTGTAAACGCAGCGCAGTTGCTGCCGGAAGTTCTTGTTAAAAATACGACAACGATTAGTGCCCAAAGAACGGGTGAAAAAGGAAAAACTTATTTTTACTGCTCATCAGGCGCAAAATGCTCCACAGAACAAGTTGTCAGAGAGTATTACAAAAATTCAGGCTATAAGGTTATGCGTGCTGAATATTCTTTCTGGGAAGCCCTGTTCGTCCTGACTTTTCTGGATGAATTCTATCCGCATACGTTACATAAAAATAGTAAACTATATTACGACATCTCTGATATGGCAATAAATTATGATGACGAAGAAAAAATTGAAGCAAAATGCAATCTAATAAAAAAAACAGATTTACATAAATTTATAAATTCACAACTCCAAAAACACGAACAAGGCGCCTACATAAGATGGCTGGATGAATGGGAAATAGATGGCTTCAAAAATCCTGTTGAATATTTCAAATCAGAGATTGTACAAGAATTTTTGACAAAAATAGATAACGAAACTTTTTACAAAGTAATAAAACATATATTACAAACAAATGGCCGCTATCCAAAAGGGGTACCGGATTACATAGTATGGAATGAGAAGACAATGATATTCGTCGAAGTCAAACGAAAAAATGAAAAATTAAGCCCGCAACAAATCGAGTGGGGCGAATATCTAATAAAAACCAAAATTCCATATAAAATAGTACGGGTGGTAGGGTATGTTTACAACCCAGCCTACTGACTTTTAACGGACACGTAAAAAAAAAGCGGGGTAAAAATCCCGCTTTTATTATTTCAATTTGAAAGGTTTAACAGTCACCAAATCCGCAATTTTGGCCATTACTTTTGAAGCAGTTTGATGTGCTTCAGCAGCTTCAGATGAACTGTACGGACGGTACGAAACACCTAATTTTAAAAATTTCTCCAGCATTTTCCCTACCATTTTATCAAACATCGATGATTCTGGAAGATTTACTCCGGTTGCAGCCTTAAAACCGTCTAAAAGGTTTGACAG
>OJMH01002360.1_pt1 | contig 15979 bp, 13 predicted proteins | sample 1597111 | NCBI WGS metagenome assembly OJMH01 (sample SAMEA2452115, study PRJEB22498) | human gut metagenome | reverse complement strand
ATTGGAGATTAAGATAACACATAATTTTATCTTTTCAAATTTGACTGGACACTAGTCCTATACTATAAAATAGCAAGCTGGAAATATGGGAACAGGTCATGATTCGAGAAACGGGAAAAAGTCAGACGATTTATCGCGAACTGCGCGCCCGGATTGTCTCCGGGCGCCTGGAGCCGGGACGGCAGTTGCCGAAGGAGAGCGATTTCTGCCGCGAATTCGGCGTGGCGCGCGAAACCCTGCGCCGGGCGCTGGAACGGCTCGAGGCGGAGAATTTGATCGACCGCCGGCGCAGTCTGGGCACCTTCGTGGCGGAACGCCGGGAACGGCCGCCGGTGATCAATTTCCTGTTGCCCTGTTCCGATTTCCTGTCGCGGTGCGGGGTGGTTCCGGTTTTCAACCGGCAGCTTTTCGAAGGGGTGATGACCGAATGCTACCGGCGCAACTGCCGGGTTTCCACCATTGCGGTTTCTGCCGACAACGACAACCGCCACATTGATCTGCGCCAGTTGCGCCATCTGGAGCCGGAGAGCCGGGTAGTGATCCAGTCGGCGTGGTTTGAGCCGGTCTTTCCGTATTTGGAATCGCTGAACTGCCGCATGGTTTTCGTCGGCGGCTACATAGTCGAAACTCCGCTGCTGAACGGCCGGCCCCGGCCCCGGCCGCCGGCGACGGCGAAGAAAGTGATCTTCAACGACCGGTACGCTTTTGAGCTGGCCGCGACCGAGCTCTACAAAGCCGGTTGCCGCAAGGTAGCGCTGGCGGCACCCGCTTATGTCGACGATCTTTACAGCCCGCCGCGCAACGGTTATCTCGAGGCCGCCGACCGTTTCGGGCAGAAACAGCCGTTGATTTTTCCGCTGCCCGATGCGGCGCCGCGCTGGCCCTGGCTGCCCGGTATTCTGTCCCGGCGCCACGCCGAAACCGGTTTCGACGGGCGGGTGCTGTGTCCGCGCGACGGCGACGAACCTGATTCCGGCGTTTACTTCAACTATACCTTAGGTCTGCCCGATTCGGTGAAGGTGGTGATCAGCTGGCTGATGCCGGAGCGGTCATTCCAGGAGTCGTGCCTGCCGTCGGTGGTCTTCGATACCCCGGCGATCGGACGGATCGCGGCGAAAGCGCTGCTGGACGAGCGCTTCGTCGCCGATGAAATCGTGATTTCGCCTCATTTCCGCAAACCGCCCCCGGGAGACGTCCCGGCGGCGTGGAGCAGAGAGGATATGCCATCACTCAACCCAAATAACTGAAAGGAAGAAAAATGAACACCTCAAAATTCACACTGATAGAGCTTCTCGTGGTGATAGCAATTATTGCCATCCTCGCCAGCATGCTGTTGCCGGCTTTGTCCAAAGCGCGGATGGCCGCCCAGTCGATCAAGTGCACCAGCAATCTGAAGCAGTTGGGGGTAGCCTGCGTCCTCTTTGAAAACGACGAGGAGCATTTGCCGTATGCGGTGATCCGGCTGCCCACCAATTCCCCGGCGGGAGGCGGCATCTTCCGGATGTGGTACGAGTATCTGCTGGTATATGCCGGAGGGACCGACATGTTTCAACCGGATTTTTTCTCGTCGAACCAGCAGATGCCGGGAATTTTCATGTGTCCGGCATACACGCCGGTCAAAAATCCTGCCTGGTCGGACGATGATTATTCGCAACAGCTCCAGGGCGACAAGGCGATGACCGGCTTCAGCTACAATGCCTTCATCGGCTTCGAACCTTCCGGTTTCAGCGCAATTGCTTCAAGCAAGGTCAAGGAGCCGTCGCGTTCCTTCCTGATGCGCGATTCGGAACGCGCCGACCAATGGGAAGTGAATACGGTCTACCTGCATCACGGCAACAAGGACAATATTCTAATGCTCGACGGTCATGTCGAAATCTTGAACGACGGCAATAAAAACGATGTGATCTACGACGTACAATGAAACTGAAACTGACGACCTTACTGATCGGGATCGGCTTGACGGTTCTTTCTCTCCGGGGTGCGGAGGCATTTCTGGCGGAACAGGGAACCAGCCGTTACGCCGTCCGGGTGGCTGAAAACGCGACTCCGGCGGAGAAAAACGCCGCCGCCGAACTGATCCGTTATCTCGAAGCGATCTGCGGAAGCCCGCCCCGGTCCGGCGAAGCGCCGCATGTCATTTACGTCGGTCCGGGGCCGGAGGCGCGCCGGCTGCTGTCCGACCTCGACTTCGACGCGCTGGAGGCCGACGAGATCGTGCTGCGCACGGTCGGGGACGACCTGGTGCTGGCCGGAGGGCGGCCGCGCGGCACGCTCTACGCGGTCTGGGAGTTTCTCGAAAAGCTCGGGGTGCGCTGGTGGACTTCAAGCGAGAGTACGGTGCCGCAACTGGAACGGCTCGCGCTGCCGCAGTTGAATCTCCGTTATGCGCCGCCCATCCGGGACCGCAATGCGATGCTCTGCGATGTGGCGTCCCACCCGGAATTCGGAGTGAAGCTGCGTTTGAACGGCTTCAATACCACGGTCGGACCGGAATGGGGCGGCAATCATTCGCCGCTCGGCTTCGTGCATACCATCGGCAAACTGATCCCGGCGGAGGAGTACTTCGAGCCTCATCCGGAATATTTCGCCCTGGTCGACGGCAGGCGGGTACCGGATCAGCTCTGCCTGAGCCAACCCGAAGTTCGGCACCTGCTGGTCGAGAAAAGTTTGGAATGGCTGCGCTCCGCCGACAATCCGACGGTGATTTCGGTCTCCCAGAATGACAATTACCACTATTGCCGTTGTCCGGAATGCGTTGCCTTCGATGCACGCGAAGGCTCTCCCGCCGGCTTGATGATCGATACGGTGAATCAGGTCGCGGCCGCGGTGGAGCCGGAGTTTCCCGGCGTCCTGGTCGAGACGCTGGCTTACCAGTACACCCGGCAGGCGCCAAAGACAGTGCGGCCGCGCGGCAACGTACTGGTGCGTCTCTGCTCCATTGAATGCGACTTCGGGCGCCCGCTGGACGATCCGGCGAATGCCGATTTCTATCGGGACCTGGAAGAGTGGAGCCGGATTGCACCGCAACTGGCCGTCTGGGATTACGTCTCCAATTTCGGCAATTATCTGGTGCCGCACCCGAATCTGCCGGTATTGGGGCCCAATCTGCGCTTGTTTGCGGCGCACCAGGTAGTAAGCGTATTGGAACAGGGCGATTATCAATCGCCGCGGACCGGCGAGCTGTCGGCCTTGAAAACCTGGGTGTTGTCGAAGCTTCTGTGGAATCCGGAGGCTGACGCCGGCGAACTGGTTGCCGAGTTCCTCCACGGTTACTACGGCGCTGCCGCACCCCACCTGGCGGAATATCTGGAAATTCTTGAGTCGGAACTGGCGGCCTCGGGTGCGGCATTGCCCTGTTACCATTATGCGGCCAACTTTCTTTCGACGCCGGGCATGATCCGGTGTGCGGCGGCGTTCGATCGCGCCGAGGCGGCAGTTGCGGAGGACCCGGTCGAGCTGGAGCGGGTGCGGCTGGCCCGGTTGCCTCTGGATTTCGCGCTGATTCTGAATTATCCGCGGGCTGCCCGGGAGCCGGGCTTTGCCCCGGAACGTTATCCGGTTGCCGATATGGCGGCATTTGCCGAGGCGGCAATCGCCCGGGCCGAAACCAACGGCTGTGTCATGGTGCGGGAAAATGCGCCCCTGTCGGGAGCGGTCGGCGCTTTCCGGCAGTTGGCGGAAGCGGTATCGCCGCTGCCGCCGGAGTTCGCGGCGGTGCCGCCCGACCGGATATTTGACTTGCAGGACGGCTTTTTCGCCCTGGAAATGAAACCGGAGGTGAGCCGGATCGCCGATCCCGAAGCCTCGGACGGAGCGGCAATTGAAATGCGGAATGCCCCTTTCTGCTGGGCGGCAAGCTGTTCCTTCTGTTGGCCGATGGTGCCGGAAGCGGGACGATGGCGGCTTTATGCCGTCGCAGCGGTCGACGGGGACCCCGGAGAAGGGAATGCTTTCTCGGCGGGCAGCCATCACATCGGAACCGGCCATACCACGGCGGCAGGCGTGCCGTTGGCCGCCGCCTGCGGCGGCGGTTACCGGGTCTTCGATCTGGGTAGTCATGATCTGGACGCCTATTGCGTGATCTGGGTCGCTCCGGCCGGCAATCCGGCGGTGAACACGTTACGTTTCGACCGAATCGTCATGGTAAAAGAAGAAGGAGACGAATTATGAATCGGACCATTGTCGGGCTGGTGTCCCTGTTCTGTCTGGTTTCGGCCGGAGCGACGCTTCGGGCCGGAACGGACCAAGGGGCTTTCGAGTTTGTTTTCATGAGCGATCTGCATTTTCACATCGCCGGTTTGCCGGAGGAAGCGTTGCAGGGTTCGGCGGCGCGGCTGCTGCAGGACGGACCCGGTGAATTCATCATCACCGGCGGTGATTACGACAATTTTCCCAACACCGAAAAGGCGATGGAGCAGTATCTGCTGCAGCCGTTGCGGGAACGCGGGATCGCTTATCCCTGGTTCGCCGCGGTGGGCAACCATGATCCGGAGTGGACAGCGAACAACTGGAAAGAAAACAACGACGGCTCCGGCCGCAACATCAAGGACATCATTGCCCGCAACCGGAAGATGGAGGCGGTGATCACGCCCGGCCCGGGAGCGGAGCGGTCCAGTCTGGAGGAGTACAAGCCGGACGGTGCCCAATGGACTACGTTCTCCTTCGACTACAGCAATTGTCATTTGGTGATTCTGGACTTCTACAGCGCGCGGGATTTCGAAAACCGCACCCTGGGACAGGCGGATCCCGCTCTGGTCGACTGGCTTGAGGCCGATCTGGCGGCGACAAAGCAACCGCTGATTTTCGTTTTCGGCCATGAACCGGCGCTGGCGTTCGACGGCGTGGCGCAGCCCGGCGCCGATCCGGCGCCGATCGATCCGGCGGACCGCATGGATAGCGAGCGGGAACGCTTCTGGCAAGTCCTGCAGTCGGATGAACGGGTAGTCGCCTATGTCTGCGGCCACACCCACCGCTACGGACTGATCAGGGACGGCGCTCTGTGGCAACTGTGCACGGCGCAGGAATGGATCGGCTTGAAGATGTTCGTGAAGTTCTTCGTCGCAGGCGATTCGGTCACTGTCCGGGTTTATCAGTGGAGCGATTCGGGTTACACGACGCAGGATCACAAACTGCGGTAGGACCGCTTTTTAACCTGCCGGAACCGATGCCGGAATCTTTCCAATCGCCCTCCGGGAATATAAATCGTCGGAATTTTCCCGGCGGGCGATTGGTCTCCTCTCCAAAAGAAAAACCGCAACTGAGTGAACAACACCGGGGCACCGCACAATTTGTCCCTCCCATGGTTCAAGAGATGTCCGGAACCAATTATATGCGAATGCAGTTCGGACAGGAATGTTTAGTTCCATCAATTTTTGATGACCGCAGGCAAACTGCAAGCAATTGATCTGCGCATACCGGGGTTGTCGAATATCAACAGTTCAAGTTTTCGATCAAATTCCTTGACTGACAGTAAACCTCCGTCGCGGTTGATGGCGCCGCCATCGAAATTGAATTCGATTTTTTTGCGATTCTGCCCTTGAAAGACCGAATTGGAAATACTACATTTTGTCAGAGGCAGACCTTGAGGCCATAATGCAAATCAACCTGTTAAAATATAATACGTTAATCGACGTTCCGCCTCTTTAGCCAGGAGAAATTCATGCAATATTCAGATTAATATGTTCATTGGCAGCCCCAAGCCATATTCATTTTTAATTAATGAATTGGATGTCATATTACAAGATAAAATGGAGTGAAAGATTCAAAAGAAATAATAGTAATTTCTAAACCATAATGTCCACATTTGGAGTATCCGTATATGCGCCAAAATGAGTTGAAAATGTGGGAGGGTACAAAAGAAAGGAGAAAAACGGTTGAAATTGCTTTGGCGATGTCTCTGACCGGAACAACAGCAACAACTACTGCCGGTACTGTTTTATCATGGTTGCAGCGAATTTGGCGATGGATTGCGGAGTAATTGTATCATGCTAATAACACGAAAAAAATACTGGAAAATATATTTCAAAAGTTTCATTATTATCATGGCGTTATGCCTTATTGCACTTTTATACCATTTTTTAATCAATAAACCACGAATAAATAAAATCGAGAATATTATTAATCAGACGAGTGATCGTGAACTGTTTTATGCAGTCAGTGATTCTCCGGTCTTGGGGACACAATCTGAATTGACTTGTTCATTATTTGAAAATAGATCATCGGCAGTTATATACTATCTATATGACCAATATAGAAAAAGTCAATACCCTGAAAAACAAAAATACTTATATGTATTTTTAATTTTATTAAAATATAGAGTGCGTTCAGAATTTGATGATGAATTAAACAAAATCACAGATGAATGTATTGAAAGTAATGATTTTTTTTCTATAGAAGCATTATGTGGTTTTTATGATGATGGATATTTATATTTTGTTCCAGACAATGATGCATTAAACAATATATATAAATTATGTCATGCAAGTATTATGTATAAGCAATATCTTTGTAGAATTTTAATTCTATATCATTATGATATAGATAAAATCGAAAAAGTTTTACAAAGGTGTCGTGCTGATGATTTAGAGTATTTATCAAAAGAAATTCCAAAAAATAGAGATCGTATTGTAAACCAAAAGGCTGAAAACTCCATCTATTACCAACAAATAAATGAATTACTTATGACCTTATTGCGTAATAAGCAAAATGAATAAACAAGGTATTACATTGTCGCTAACCTACGAGCAGAGAGAGACAGGCGTGCATTGCCGCAGGGCCGGGACTGATGAAAATCAGCAAAGACATCATGCTACAAACATCAGCCATCGTCGCTGTCGGTTATTTGAGCGGCGCCACAGATATTCCCTATAACGATGAAATTCGATTTTTTTTGAAAAAACTTGCATGATCCATGCCGGTTAAAACGTCTCAGCCTGAATATTGCATAAAATTTCGCAAAGCAAAGAAGCAAAAATATCGATTAAGATATTATATTGTAGTAGCTTACAAGCTGCATTATAACCTCTATATCTGTCTGTGATAAAATGTAGTGCATCAAGTTCGTTCTTTGAAGGTCCGGCAAACAGAAAAGCAGAATTTCAATTTCGATGGCGGTGATATCAGCAGCACGCCCGCCATCACAATGAACGCCGGGGACGGCCCCCGCAGCGCCGCCAGCAGGACCGTTTCGCCGATGTGACCGCTCAATCCGGTCCCCGGAATCGAAAAGTTGATATCTGCGCGGCAAACACAAACGCTCCCGCCACGCCCATCAGCGGGCGGGAGACAGCAAGGCATCGGCCATGTTGTATGTCCTTTATATTTTGACTTCCGGCTATATCCCGAACAGGCCCGCCGCCTGCTTCATCTTTTCCCGGATCGGAACGTGAAACGGACAGCGTTTTTCGCATGCGCCGCACTGAATGCACTCCGATGCGTGATGCGGCAGAAGCCGGTAGTGTTCCCGGACAGTCTCCGGGATTTCGCCCTGCGCCAAGGCCAGATTCAAATACTTGTTCACGTCCGCCACGCTGATGTGTTTCGGACACGGGGCGCAATGGCCGCAGTACATGCAGTGTCCCGACCAGGAACACTTTTCCAGCCCGGCCAGCACCGTCGAATAATCCTTCTCGGCCTCGGTTGCGGCGCACCATGCCAGCACCGCCTCCAGTTCCGGAATCGTCCGGCAGCCGGCCATCACCGCGGCGACCGCCGGACGGGTCAACGCATAATTCAACGCCTGAACCGGCGTCATCGCCCTGCCGAACATCGACTGGTCGGCTTTCAGGAGATCGCCGCCGGCAAAGGCTTTCATCACATCGATGCCGACACCGCGCCGTTCGCAGAGTTCATACAGCGCTTCCCGCTCGGAATTGAAATTGTGGAAGCTTTGTTCGTAGACTTCGTCCGCCCACAGCTTTTCCACGTCCTCATCCGGCGGCTGCAGATCGTAGCAGGGATTGACGGAGAACATCAGGACTTCCACCAGGCCGGTTTCGACCGCCATTTTGGCGACGGCCGGATTGTGGCTGGAGATTCCGATGGAACGGATTTTCCCGGCCGCTTTCAACTCTTTGACGTATTCAATGAATTCTCCGTCGAAAATGCGGCGGAAGTCTTCGAGTTGGTCACAGTAATGGATCATGCCGACATCGAGATAATCGGTTTCAAGACGTTCGAGCAGGTCGTCGAAAGCGGCCCGGGACGCCGCTACATCGCGCGTCCGCTCGTACTGGCCGTTTTTCCAGACGGAACCGATATGCCCCTGAATCACAAACCCTTTCCGCCGTCCGCGCAGAACCGCACCGATGGTCGAACGCAGCTCCGGCTCGGAAGCGTAGAGGTCGATGAAGTTGACGCCGTTGGCGATGGCGCAATCCATCAGCGCCTGCGCGTCCGGGCGCGTTTTTCCGGCGAAGCCCTCGCAGCCGAGCGCGACGGCGCTCACCTTGATTCCGGTTTTCCCGAGTTCACGGTAAATCATTTGAACTCCTCCGCGATTTCCGTCATGAATGCCGGAATATCGATCTGTTGCGGACATTTCTTTTTGCACGCGCCGCAGCGGACGCAGGACGAGGCGCGCTGTTCTTCCGGCATCGCGTCGTAAACCAGTTTTGCGTGGAAGAGCGCGAGCCCGCCTTTGACCTGATTGTGCAACGCGAGGTTGCGCGGGATGTCCACCCCGACCGGACACGGCGAACAGTACCGGCAGGCCGTGCAGGGAACCGCGCCCGATTTGCGGTAGGCCGCCAGCGCCTCGGCAATGGTCTGCCGTTCCGCGTCGGTCAGCGGCCGGAACGGGGTAAAGGTCTTGAGGTTGTCCTCCATCTGGTCCGGCGCAGACATGCCGGAAAGCACGACCTGCACGTTCGGCAGGCTCGCCGCATAGCGCAACCCCCACGAGGCGGTGCTGGCATTCGGATCGGCATCTCCAAAGACCTTTTTCGCTTCCGGCGTCAGGTTGACCAGCGTTCCGCCCTTCAGCGGCTCCATGATGGAGACCGGAATGCCGAGCCGGGTCAGAATTTCATACTGTTCCCCGGAACGGCAAAGCTCCCAGTCCAGATAGTTCAGTTGAATCTGCACCAGATCCCACGGATGCGCTTCCGCGATCTTTTTCAACGTTTCCGGCTCGCCGTGAAAGGAGAAGCCGAGGCGGCGGATTTTGCCTTCGGATTGCATTTGCTTCATGAATTCGAGTGTTTTAATCCGCTGCGCTTTCTCCCAATGCGCCTCATTCAGCCAGTGGAGGAAATAGAAGTCGAAGTACCCGGCCCTGGTGCGGGCGAGCTGTTCATTGAAGATCCGGGCGTTGTCCGCTTCGGAATTCATCATGATGATCGGCATCTTGCTGACCAGACAGTAGCTGTCGCGCGGATACTTCGCGAGAACCTCCCCGGCGAGTTTCTCGCTCTCGCCGTCGTGATACATGTAGGCGGTGTCGAAGTAGTTGCAGCCGGCTTTCATCGCTCTTTCAACCATCGCTTCGGCGGTCGGGTAATCGACTTTGCCGTCCTTCTGCGGCAGTCGCATCAGCCCGAAACCCAGCAACGGCAAAGTCATGCCGGTATTTTTGTAGGGACGCCGCGTCACCTGCGGTCCGGTTTCGCCGGTTTTCCTGTCCATGTTGCCGGGGTTTTCCGCGGCTCCGGCGAGGTGTGCGCCCGAACCGAGCGCGGTTACGGTCAGGGTGCTTTTTTGAAATTCACGCCTGTTCATATTCATTGTCTCCATTGCTTTTCAATTCGTTTGCTCACCCGTTCGTCTTTACTATTTACCATAAACGTTACAGTAACTATAAGTCAATGCCGATCCGCAGAAAAAACATGATTTTTCCAAAAAATTTGCATTCCTCACGAATCATGCATATATTAGAGTGACACTTAGAGTAACATTAATATTGAGGTTTTGCCCGTGAAAAAGCCGTCACCCTTTGAAGGTCTCTCCGACCGCACCCCGAAATACACGGTGAAAGAGGTCGCCGACAAGCTCGGAATGACCACCTACACGGTCCGCTATTACGACAATGCTGGCCTGATTCCCGGCGTCGACCGTACCGGCGGCAACATCCGGATGTTCTCCGACCACAATCTGGCGTGGCTCCAGCTCATTCATTGCCTGCGGATGACCGGGCTGCCTATCGATGAAGTCCGGCATTACATCAAAATGTGCCTCAAGGGAGAATCTACCATTCCCGAACGCGCCGAACTGATCTTCAAACAGGAGAAAGTCCTGCGGGAACAACTCAAGATGCTGAAAAAGCAAATGGACATTCTCGCGTATAAGAAGCAGCACTATCAAGAGCTTCTCGCCGGGCACGGCGCGGACCGCTGCAATCCGAAAGTTCTGCTGGAAGAACCGTCCATCGTTCCGGCGGAGTGATCACTTGGCGGCATTGTTTTCGGCCAGTATTGATAGGATGCCAGCGGCATGCCGCGGTGAACCGGATACTTGTTCAACTGATCCAATGCGGACGTGGTTCCAGAACGCCGGGCGCTGACGACAGTTGCCGCGATTTTCCCCTGAAACGGATTGTCGTGGAGGGTATTGAAAAACGCCCTGCCCATAAAGAATTTCATCGTGCCGGATATTGTGGCGAAATGCACCGGAGAACCGAAGACGAAACCGTCGAATTGTCCGGCCTTATCCAGAAATCCGTTGACGGAATCCTTGTCGTAAAAACAGCGTTTCGTCTTGCAGCAGGCTCCGCAGCCGAGGCAGCCGATCATCGGCCCTCTTCCGACCCAGAACATTTCCGTTCTGACGCCGTTTTGATTCAGCGCGGCTCCGACTTCGCTCAATTTGGAGAGGTTTACCAAGCTGCCAATGGTGCCATTCGAATGTTGACACGGAATACCTTGAAAAAGCTTTGCGCATGTCATTATTTATAATATTACAAACCGGAAAGCGTATAAGATTAAAGAAAAAAAATTGAACATATCCTCTTGAAAATAAGAAAAAGGAGAGGTATAATTGTTTTATAGAGGAGTATTTCAGGTTTTTTTCCAAAAAAAATGAGGAGGATGAATTATGATGTGCCTGTTCTTGCCTTTTTATCGTGCCGGTATGGTTTGGGACTATTATTCCTGATTCGAAAATTCAATACTAATATTTTTTCAACTATACCATTGACTGCGGCTGTACGTCTTGGGGTGCAAACTGTCTTTGCATCAAAAGCTTCAATATAAAAATATTTTGCATGCTTAAGGAGGAGAAGACATGAAAATTGACAGAGGATAGTTGTTGATTGGAGGAGAGGAGTCAATAAAATAATAATTTGAAAGTACAATCTTGAGGAGGAGAAAATGAAAATCAATAAAAACATTCTGTTTGTCGCGAACTCTGCCAATTGGGCAGACGAGCATCCGGCTGTCGCAGCACTTGAAAACCTGGGAAAAGCGCTAACGGATCTGAACCTCGATGTGCACTATGCCTGGTCGCTGGAAAACGGAATCACGCTTTTGGGCGAAAGCCCCAAATACAGTGCCGTCGGAATCTATTTGGATGCCGAAAACAGCCATACGGAAAAAGAGGCTTTGCAGCTTATCCAGGAAATTCGCGCGGTATCCGAAACATTGCCGATTTTTGCATTGACCAGAGAAGATCTTATTTCCACATTGCCGCTTGATTTAATCCGTGAAATTAAAGAGTACATTTATCTCTTTTCCGAAACCCCTGAGTTTACCGCCAATCGAATTTTCACCGCTATTTTCCAATATAACAAACACCTCTTGCCGCCTTACTTCAAAACCTTGAAGGATTTTACCCAGGATGGCGACTATTACTGGGATTGTCCGGGACATATGGGAGGGATGGCCTATTTGAAACATCCCATCGGCGTGGAGTTTTTTAACTTCTTCGGCGAAAATATGTTCCGTGCAGATATCGGCGTGGCGACATCGGAAATGGGCGATTATCTGATCCACGCCGGCCCGTCCAAGAAATCCGAGGAAATTGCCGCTGAAATATTCGGAGCGGATTGGACGTTTTATACCGTCGCCGGTTCATCGGGTTCCAACCGAATCGTTGCGCAGGGGGCCGTCGGAGCCAATGAGATAACCGTGGTTGACAGAAACTGTCATAAATCGTTGAATCATGGTTTGACCCTTTGCGGGGCGCGTCCCGTTTATATGAAGCCGACCAGAAACGGTTACGGCCTGATTGGCCCCATTCCGGCCAAACGCATGTCGAAAGCGCATATTAAAAATTTAATTAAAAACAGCCGGATCACCCAAAACGCCGTATCGCAAGAGCCCAGCTATGCGGTGGTAACCAATTGCACCTATGATGGTTTCTGCTACAATGCCAGTAAAGTTGTCGATACCCTGAAAGACAGTGTTCCGCGCATACATTTCGATGAGGCATGGTATGCATACGCAAAATTTCATCCGATTTATGCGGAAAGATTCGCCATGGGCGTCAGCGATAAAATCAAGAATATGCCGACCATTTTTGCAGTCCAGTCCACGCATAAAATGCTTCCGGCCCTTTCGATGGCCTCAATGATTCACGTCAAAAAAAGCGATCGCGCCCCTCTTGATTTTGACGATTTCAATGACTCTTTCATGATGCACGGGACGACTTCTCCGTATTATCCCATCATCGCGTCAATTGATGTCGCCGTATCGATGATGAAGGGCAATTCCGGACGTTATCTCGTGCAGGAATCCATCGAAGACGCCATCGCTTTCCGCAAAGCGGTCGTCAGTATCAAACGCAAAATTCAGGAAAAAACCCCCGGCGACTGGTTCTTCGACGTGCTGCAGCCGACCGAAGTCGAAGATCCCGGAACGGGCAAAAAATATTCCTTTGAAGAGGCCCCGGTCTCGCTGCTGAGCCGCGAACCTTCCTGCTGGGCGCTGGATCCCGATGCGAAGTGGCATGGATTTGCCAGGGAGGACATCGCCGATACGGACTGCATGCTTGATCCGGTCAAGGTTACCGTCACCTGCCCCGGTATCACCCCGGACGGCAAATATCAGAAAATGGGCATTCCCGGCTATATTATGACCAAATTTCTGGATGACAGAAGAACGGAAATTGCCAGAACCGGGGATTACACCTTGCTGATTTTGTTCTCGGTCGGTACGACCAAAGGCAAATGGGGTACTTTGATCGAAAGTTTGCTTGAGTTCAAACGTCTCTATGACAATGGGACGCCGGTTGCAGACGCGATACCGTCCCTGGCTGAAGTTTCGCCCAAATACGCGCAGATGACTTTGAAAGAGTTGTGCCAATCCATGCATGATATGATGAGCAAACTTGGACTCATCGATCTTTTGGATAAAGCCGCCAATGCTGACCCGGAGTCGGTTCTTTCACCGGCGGAAGCCTATCAGAAGGTGGTGCGGTACAAGGTGGAACACGTCAAACTCAAAGAGTACCCATCCAGAATTGCCGCCAGCATGCTGGTGCCTTATCCGCCCGGCATTCCGATGCTGATGCCCGGAGAAAGAATATCCGAGAAGGACAAAGGAATTATCGGATATCTTGAAGCACTGCAGGAATTTGATAAAAACTTCCCGGGCTTTGAGCATGAAATCCAGGGGGTAAACGTGGATGAAAATGGAGATTTCTGGGTAAGGGTAATTATCGAGGACGCGAAAAAGCTTCCGGCGTCAAAGAAAACCTCCTTCAAGCCGCGTAAGGTATCCAGCGCCATTAAAAAGGGCCGGATGTAAATAAATTTTCGCGTCCGGCCAGGCCTGTTCCCCGAGGCAAGCCTCGGGGGGATTTTTCGCCAGATAACGGCGAGCCGCTTCGCGGGCAGCCGCCCTAAACGGTCCTGTCCTGTATGGCAATCGAGAGGCAGGGACTTGCCGTCTGAAAAAATTCAAAAGAAAGTTGTAATTTTATGTCACAAGAAAAAGATCAGAACAAAGACAAAACAAGTACCACGGCAAAACTTGGTTTTTTTGCCCTGGTCACTGTTGTTGTCAGTTCAATGCTGGGGGGCGGCGTTTATAGCCTGCCTCAAAACACGGCGCAATCATCCGCGGCCGGCCCTGTCATCATTGCGTGGCTGATCGTCGGTTTCGGCGTGTTCTTCATCGCGAATTCCTTTCGAATCCTGTCGGACATCAGACCCGATCTGAAAACCGGCGTCTATATGTATGCCAGAGAAGGCTTTGGTAAATTTGTCGGTTTTATCACCGCCTGGGGATATTGGCTGATGACCATCTTCGGCAACGTGGCTTTTGCCGTTATTTTGATGGATGCCCTGGATTATTTTTTCCCCGGTGTTTTTACCGGCGGGAATAATTTAAATTCCATCATTGGCGGATCAATTCTGATTTGGTTCTACTATATATTGGTTTTAGCCGGAGTGAAGCGGGCCAGCCTGGTGAATTTGATTGGAACATTCAGTAACATGTTACCGATTTTCTTGTTCATCATCATTCTGATATTTTCATTCAAGTTTGCTCTCTTCGATGCGAACTTCTGGGGAAATTCAGCCAAAATCGCTTCTCAGGATTTAGGCTCGGTCGCCGCGCAGATCAAAGCTCCGATGCTGGTCGCCTTATGGTGCTTCATTGGGGTGGAAGGCGCCGTCGTGTTGTCGGGCCGAGCCAAAAATCCGACCGATGTGGGCAAAGCTACGACCGTCGGGTTCCTGATTGCTCTCTGCCTTTATATGTTGCTGTCCATTTTGCCGTTCGGAGTAACCACCCAGCACACGCTGGAAGGCATTGCGAATCCGTCAACCGCCGGTGTATTGGCCATTGTTGTTGGAAAATGGGGAGAATGGCTGATGAACATCGGACTGATCATTTCCGTTCTGACAAGCTGGATTGCATGGACATTGCTCTGCGCGGAAATCCCCATGGCCGCGGGCCAGAATGGGACTTTCCCGAAGGTATTCAGCAAAATCAACAAAAATGGCACGGCCGGAGTCGGCCTGCTGGTGAGTACAATTATCATGCAAATTGCGATGTTGGTCGTCTATTTCGCCAACAATGCGTGGCAGGCAATGTACAGCGTGAGCTCACTGGTTATGCTGCCGGCTTATTTGACCACGACCCTGTTCCTGTTCAAGCTCTGCCGGACGGAACAATATCGCCAATATGCCGCCAAAGGAATCATTCTGGCGACCATCAGCGGGATCATCGGCTTTTTATTCTGCCTGTTCATGTTTTACGCAGGAGGGCTCAATTATGTCGCAATGGTTCCAGTACTCCTGACTATCGGCGTGCCTTTGTTTTTCTGGGCGCGCAAAGAGCAAATTGCCCGGGGCGACAATACGCCGATATTTTTAACCTCCGAAAAATGGTATTTGGCAATTCTGCTTGCCTTGGACGTACTTGCCATCAGCCTGGTGGCCTCCGGGACAATTACTCTGTAAACGCCGGGAGCAGAGAACAGCAGCCGGAACCTGGGATAATTCTTCGGTTCCGGTTTTTTATACTGCACTGACTCGTTGAAAAACATTCCATTGGGCAAGACGGCCAGAATTCTGCACATCCCGCGGCAACCAGAATCGCCTGCGGGCTTTTTTCAGTCCCTTGCGAAAAAGCGAATAAAACCATTTAACTGCGTGACTTTAAGCCAAATAGGTGGATTATTTAGGTCGCACACTCATGGTTCAACCGTTTCAGAAAACTCCTCGTCCGATACGAGAAAACGTACATGACATACCGGGACTTGCTGCATTGGGCGGCCGCGATGATGATCATGAAGAAAGTCATGAGGATTTAGATGATTATTTATTGATTGACAATTTCTTAGAGTGTCTTGCTATTTCGTCGTTTCTTCCGACGCCGCTCCGGCGAAAAGTTTTTCCCATTCGGCCTGCTTGCCGTATTTTTTCATCAGACCGGTTAATAATTCGCGATTGCCGTGGTCGTACAAGAGCTTTACTTTCCGGGCATTGTAAGTGCTCGGGTATCTGATCATAAGATCTAACAATAATTGTCCCCGTTCATTAGGTATAGATTCGGCAATTAACATACGTGCAATATTTGCTTGATGGTGTATATTATCA
>OJMH01002356.1_pt1 | contig 16000 bp, 10 predicted proteins | sample 1597111 | NCBI WGS metagenome assembly OJMH01 (sample SAMEA2452115, study PRJEB22498) | human gut metagenome | reverse complement strand
ATTATGGTAAAGTAATCGAACCTGAAGATAACTCTCGCTATAAAGCAGGTTGCAAATACGGGCACTATCGTCATGATTGCCCCGTAGAGCACCCACATATAGCCGCCGTCTTTTACTAGCGTATCGACAAAGCCCTCGCCTGCGCCCAAGCCGACACCCGCAAGGAAAAGCGCAATGCCAAGCTCTCTTAGCATTAGGTTTGCGCTCACCGTCGTGTAAGATGCAATCTTAAACTTGTACCCGAAGCGCGATATAAGTATGGCGACAATCAAAGGCCCACCTGCAAGCCCCAACTTCATGGATTGCGAAAGCCCCGGCAAGGCAAAGGGTATAGAACCTACCAAAACGCCCAAAAATATACCCAAAAATATGGGTATTATGTTCGGATGGCGCAAGTTAGTCATTGAGTTGCCCAGAAGTTTTTCAATGTTATTTATGGCGGATTCGCTGCCTACAATCGTAACGCGGTCGCCTATCTGCAAGACTAAGTGCGGATCTGCAACCAAGTCAATACCAGCTCTGTTTACCCTCGTTACATTAAAGCCCAAGCCGTCGTACAAGCCGAGCCGTCCCAACTTTTTGCCGACTACGGACGGATTTGTAACCATTATGCGCCTCGCAGCCATATAGGCTTTGAGCCTGTCCCAAGACATGTCTATTTTGTCTCCTATAAAGGCCGTAACGGCGTCTATGTCTTTAGATGCAGTTATCACCAAAATTTTATCGCCCAATTTGAGCTTAAAATCCGGGGCCGGAACTATAATATTGCCGTCCTCGCCGCAGATTCGGGAAATTACAAAGTTTTTGCCTATTAGGCGCCTCAAGACCGTTATTGGCTTATCAACTATGGAAGGATTTTTAACGACAAGCGATACGCGCTTTGCATCTACAGAATCTCTATCGTCCTTCTTGGCAACGCTAGCCGCCTCCTTTTCAACATTGATTTTAAATATGTACTTTATGGCAATTAGAGTTCCTATAGTTCCGAGTACGCCCAATGGGTAGGCAACGGCATAACCGAGAGAAATCGACGGCTCCTGAATATCGGTTGCGTCAATGTAGGCCTGTGTGGCTGCACCCAAACCCGGGGTATTTGTAACTGCGCCCGACAAAATACCGACCATTGTAGGCATGGGAACTTTTGTTACAAAATGCAGCAATACGCATATAAGCACACCCGCAAGGACGAGAAATACTGAGAGCATATTCATTTTAAGCCCGTCCTTTTTAAAGGAGGAAAAGAAACTGGGGCCCACCTGTAAACCTATTGCGTAAACAAACAATATAAGCCCGAATTCCTTCACAAAATGCAAGACTCCGGGCTCTATCCTCATATTGAAATGGCTTGCAACAATACCGACAAACAGAGCCATCGTAACTCCCAGGGAAACACCGCCTATTTTAATTTTGCCAAGCGCTACACCCACAAATATAACCAGTGCAAAAGTTGCCACGCTATGCGCAATTCCAGTGCCAAAAAACAAGTTGCTCAGCCAATTCATAAAATCCGTTCAGAAAAAAAATATTATAAAGGCAGGATTTTGAAGTGCGGGCAAGACATTTTTTTATTTTATTTTTAGACGGAGTTCATCTTGCTTTTTCACACCAAGTTAAGAAATTTTTAAAATATCAAAAATCTAAGATTTTACTCGAAAAACTTTCGGACTTAAGTAGCATGGAAAATAGAGGAATTTTATATGCCCTACTTTAAGAAAACCCCTATTGGAATAGTATCGCTTGAGTGCGACGGAGAATGCGTGACAAAATTGACCTTAAACCAAAGTTGCTCCGAGGCAGATCTTGAACTTCCCATGCCAAGCGTCGCCGAGGAAGCCTTCAGAGAGCTTGACGAATACTTTGCCGGCAAGCGGAAAAAGTTCGACATAGCCTTAAAGCCCGATGGAACCGCATTTATGAAGAGAGTGTGGAGAAATGTTCTAAAAGTTGAGTATGGCAGGACTTCAAGCTACAAAGAGATTGCAATACTAAGCGGCAATTCCCGAGCTACGCGAGCCGTTGGAATGGCAAACAACAGAAATCCTATACCAATATTCATACCATGCCATAGAATAATAGGTTCAAACGGCAAGTTGGTGGGATACGGAGGAGGGCTTGAAATAAAAAAAACACTGCTAGATTTAGAGAGGAGAAATTCATAACTTAACGGCTTTGTCGCGATTTTTAAAGCGGGTTAAATTTAAAATTTGCAAGTTTGCAGCGGCGAAAGAATAAAATATATATAGTTTCTTAATTTTTTTTGAACATTTCTAAGAAAGGCTAGTCAAAGCTCTTATAAAACGGCGATTGGCGTCCGCAACTTAGGCTTTGCCAGATGCGCTGTCTGGGGTGTCGCGAGAGTGCGCGCTCCTAGCATTTTCTATTAATAGCTCAAAATTTATTCCTACAAAAAGTTATGAATAGCGTAAAAAACAAGTCAATGAAACGTCCACGCAGGGGCAGACCTAGCCTCAAGAGAGCCGACAAAAATAGGGTTCCCTTGCCGGGTGATATAATTATAACGCGCTTTATCGCCCCGCGCAATATAACGCAAAAAGAGGTTGCCGAAGGCTTGGGGATTCCCCTAGTTTGCTTTAGCGCAATGCTCGGCGGCAGAATTAGAATAAGTGCCGAGTACGCCTTGCGCCTGTCGCGCTATTTTGGGCTTCCAATTAGCTTCTGGTTGGGGCTTCAGAACAAATACGATGAGGATACCCTGCCAAAGGAGCTCGTTGAGGAAATTAACGCTACGGTAAAGCCAAACTACGAGGAGCGCTAAGATTTTCGTTCAAATTAAAAAGGGCACCTTGCGGTGCCCCTTTTTTTGGCTATTTAAGTACGCTTTTTCCTAAAATTTTTAGATTCTTATCAAAGTCATAAACAATGGGAACTCCCGTAGGAATTTCCAGATTTGATATTTCGGAATCGCCTATGTTCTCCAGATATTTTACCAGCCCCCTCAAGCTATTTCCGTGGGCGGCCACTATGCAGCTTTTGCCGTTTATGAGATTTGGGGCTATCATATCGTACCAATAAGGCATAGTGCGCGCTATGCAATCCTTGAGAGACTCTCCGAGCGGCAAACAAGATGCATCTAGATTACCGTACATAGGGTCAAACTTTGGATTTCTCTTATCGGAATCGCTCAAAAGCGGGGGTCTCACATCGTAGCTTCTGCGCCAGATGTGCACTTGTTCCTCTCCGTGTTTAGCCGCAACTTCAGCCTTATTTAGGCCTTGCAAAGCCCCGTAGTGGCGCTCGTTTAACCTCCAAGTTTTATGAAGCTCGACCCAGTCAAGATCGCAGGTTTGCGCAACTAAATTGAATGTGTGCACAGCCCTTTTAAGAAGGGACGTAAAGGCAACATCGAAGCTAATATTTGCATTTTTTAGCGCCTGCCCCGCCCTCTTGGCCTCATCTACTCCATTTTCCGAAAGTTCTACGTTGGTCCAGCCCGTGAATACATTTTTTAAATTCCACACGCTCTGCCCGTGCCTAATTAAAATAAGTTTAGCCATTTTACACTCCAAATTCTTACGATTGTTAAATTACCGACCCATTGTAGCAATGCCTCGGTAAAAAAGCCAATAAAATTGAGCGATAAATTTTAAATAAAAAAATCTGAAAAATTTTCTTGCCAAGAAGGGCTGCATCGGTATTGTGGAGGGCTTTAAAAACAAACGCTCAGGTGGTGAAATTGGTAGACACGTACGTTTGAGGGGCGTATGCCTATGGCTTACGGGTTCAAGTCCCGTCCTGAGCACCAATTTAGGAGTCGGTTTGCAAATGCAAACCGGCTCATTTTTTTTGCAAAATAAAGAGTTTATGATTTGCGATATGTTGCAGAGGCCTAAAAATTAAGAAGAAATCGGGTCAAATGCACTTCTTGTGAAATAGCGAGATTTTTTGGGTCAACACCAAAGGTTGTGGAATAGCGTTTTTTTGACAAATGGTCTTTCATAGTTTCACACCGCTTCCCACGAGCGTTCCAAATCTGTAATTTTCAAAGTTTGGCCAATAGCTCATTTAATGAGAGATGCGCATTGCAAAATTACCTTTAGCCCCTTTCCGTCACTCCACATTCTTTGGCTAGAGCTCAAAAAATTAAAGAGATTCAAAGCATATAAAACGCCGCATTCTACAAGTGACTATCCCCGATTTATGCTCTTAAAAACTTGAAACTAAAGAAAGCTCTGTGTACTTTTATGCAATGTAAAATAGTTAGGGATTGGATCCTACCATGTCGCAACTTCTGCCGTAGCAATTCAAGCGCGGCGTGCTTAATAGCCCAGATAAAGTGCTGCCCCTGTATTTTGTGGGTATTGTTATATAGTGATTTGCGGCAGTATTGAAAACCTCTACTTCGAGCATATTTTTACCTTCCTTAACAAGGTCGCTTATGTCAAATATCCAAGGGGGATAGAAGCTCACAGAGGCATCTTTCCCGTTTAAGCGCACGCGTGCCAGTCCGCCAACTTTGCCGAGATCAAGCTCAATGCGTTTGCCAACCCAATTTCGGCTGAGTTCAAACTGCTTGGAATAAACAGCTCCGCCCGAGTAAGTGCGCATTCCCTCAAACTTATCCCAAGACGATAATTCGATTTCACCCACTGCGCAAGTTTGCCTTATGTAGCCCCTCAAAGCTGCCGCAGCACCGAATCCCGGCATTGGTTTATTTACGGAAATTTCCACATTAGATGTTCCCTTCGACACATTCCCCACCCTCGCCTTGTATGTTTTTGCCGAGTCATCGCCGACAGAAAGTAGATACAATTCAGCAGCTTTTCCATTGACAAGAACCTTCACTTCATCGCCCATTATTGTAAACTGAAACTCCTTCAAGGCCGGAGCGCTTTCAAAACTTAAGATTATTGGGCTTGAAAAATCTGTGATCGCATCAAAGGGCAAAATATTTTTCTTGCCATTCCAAGACATGGAAAGAGGCGCCTGCTTGATTGCAAATTCAAATTGAGTATCCGGCGCATCAGTATCGCAAAATAAAAAGTGAGTTGCTCCATGAGAATCGTAGCGCAATATCAATTCATTTGCCCCGCGGCGCAGGAGAGCCGAGCTTGATGATATATCAATCAATTCTCCGTTTAAGAATATTTCTCCCGGCCTCATATCGCCCGTTAGAATTTTGAAATAGCCGTCGCGCGGGGCGTAAACTTTCGTGTATAAATAGTAGTAGTTGCCGGCATTTTCTGCCGTTCTAATCATAGATGTGTCGCCGACAACAATTTTTCCGAGCCTTATAAAGTAGTCGCTTATTTCAGCCTTTAGCCCGTGGTATCCCTGGTGGGCGCTATCACCCAAAACGCCGAAGCGCATTGAAATTTTTAATTCCGCTGAGTTTTCCGCAAAGCACTCTAAAATATCGTCTGCATTAGAAGTTAAAATAGGCTTTTCAAGCGGTCCCAAAATTAGGAATTTTGAGGAAAAGCCGATTTGCTCTAGTTCGGATTTTTCATTACCTGCATCTAAATTTTGTCGGCTTCTTACAAAGCGTATTTGCGGTCCGATTAATTCATTGCTAGGCGGCCACTCAAAGTCTCCCCAGCTATTGTCTAATACGGGCTTAAAATAGAAATTCCACTTGCCGGAAAGCTCTTGTGAGCTCAAAAATTTCTCACTATTTAATGTTGATTTTGCGAAAGTCGCTTTCTTGTGCCTATTAAATCTAAGAATTTGAAAATCCGTGCTATTTAACGGAGTGCTGATGGTACTTACTCCATTTTGCTGGCAAATTACATTTATGTCTCGCTCTTTACCGCTAAATGGATCGAGCAAGGTAACTTTGCCTTCCGCCCTAAATTCGCAGACACTGCCTGCAGGAATATTGTAAAGGCAATAGTAATCATCTCCGTTTATATTCCTATGCAAAACTCGCGGGTTTGAAACTTTGCCAGACAAAATCTTAAAATCCGCCTGAAATGATTTAGCCATAGATTCAATGAGTTCATCAGAATTGTTAAACACTCTCACTGATTCAAGTTTAAGCATGCTCTTTACAATATCTTCCGCAGAAGATCTCTCAAGTTCGGAAATTTGATTGCCCCCCGGAAAGTTTTCTAGCCAGTCCGAGACTTTTGGAGTAGTCTTTAGAAACCAGATTCGCGCTCCTGCCCTTGCTAGGCTTGCCAGACTTTCGAGCGTCGATTGGCGCATTGCCTCCATAGCGGGTATAATCAGAACTTCAAATTCCTCGCCCGACACTTTTATCTTTCCATCGCCATACTCTGCCCGCTCTATGGATTCAGCATCCATAAAATCGAAGTCGCGCCCGGAATTATACAGTCTATCCGCCAAGCCGAATGCTAGATCTACAGACATTGTTCCGAACCCCGCCACCTTAGGCTCAAGCGGATACATTATCGCTATATCCGCCCTGTGAGTTCCCTGCGAAAGCAGAAAACTCAGGCGCTGCACACATTTTAAAAGTGTGGGCATCTCCTTCCAATAGGGCTGCCTAAAGTGATTGCAAGGCGGGGCCCATTCCCACCAGCCACCCATTGTGGAGTAATACAAACCATGCAGGCTAAGCAAATTCTGCCCCATCGCAAAATTGGAAAATATTGCGTTTGACAGATGCTGCGGAGTCTGCCCCCAATTCGAGGCGTAAAAGCCCTCCAACCAGACGCGCGGTCGCTTGTACATGTGAGAAATCGAAGAGGCAACCTTGTTTTTTATTAGATCCGATTCCCCGTGCGCTGGTCGCAACCCGGCCCCTGATTCCACCTAATAATCCTAAAATGGTCGCCAAATTCATCTACTTTTTTCCCCCTCGAGCCGTGATCGCAACCATATATCATTCCTCTTGACTCGTGCCAATCATACACCGGTTTAAAAAAATTCTTTTCAGACAAGCTCACAAATACGTCGTTATAATCGAGTTTTATTTTCGCAGACAAATCGGGGTAATCTACAAAAAGCAAATCCGCGCAATTGCCAATATCGTAGCCCTTAGCTTTTTTAAATTCGGACTGCAAGTATTCGCTCCAAACAAAGCGCCCCTCGATTCTAAAATCCAATTCATCGCTAAAGAAAAAATTGAGTCCGTTGCACCCACCCAGCCTCCTTTCAAATTCCTCAAAGAAATGCTTTATATACAACTTTCCTGAATCCGGATTTGTGGGATCATACGAAACCTCAATAAGCTGAGGATAGACGCATACAAGAATATGCCTGCCTCTGCGCTCTAATTTTAAAAAACCATCTGCATCGACAAGCTTGCTCACATTTTCACGCGTATTTGGCAAGAGTTTGCCGTCGGAGGCAATTGAATAAATTGCCGCACAAAGCGGCTTTTTGCAGGGCAATTTTACATTTAATTTGTCTTTAAATTCCGCCTTAAACTCATTTAAGACCTGCGCCCTCAAGGCGGGATCTTCTGCCAGCGCTCTATCTAGAAACTGGCCCTGCCCCAGCCCGAGGGTGTAGTCGCTGAGGCTTACGCTCATACCTCGCTTGTTTGCTTCACTCTTAAACCAAGCAAACAAATCCCACCACTCATCGCTCATAAGAGGAGGATCCGAGCGGTATGTAAGCCCCCAAAAATATCCCCCCTTATCGCTGTGGGCGTAATTTACCTGCAGACTTTGAATACCCTTGCCTTTTAACTCTTCTAAATGCGCGAGAATATGCTTGCGCTCGAGCTTGTCGCCCATCCACCAGTAGAAGGGAACCTCGCCGTAACCATTAGGCGGATTTTTAAACATTTCAGGAAGATCAAAAGTGCCTTCCCTAAGTGGTCGTCCCTCTCCCGATGCAAGCAAAACAGACGACAATAAAACTGACAATAGGTTTATAAATAAAAAAATCCGCTTTCCCATACTCCATCATACACAACAAGATGGAGCTTTATAATAAAACAGTTAATTGTCAATTTTTATATTTATACCCCAGTAGCTTTAGCATAGTCTCGGCATATCGCTTGCCGAGTATTCTATAACCTTGAGCTGCAAAGTGCAATTTGTCGTCATTTGCAGGGCACCCTTTGGAGGAAATGACATGGGCTGTCGGAATAACTTGCGGCAAGGTGTCGATAATTTCATTCATTCCTGCGCATGCTCCATTTTGGTCGGCATTCACAAGTTCTCCAGCAAGTAGCGGAACGTCCTTTGCCCTCAGATTTAAATCTTTTAACAAATTTTCGTAAACAATTTTAACCTTTTCCGGCCACTGTTTATCGCCGCCGTTTGATTCTCCCTGATGAAGCAATATACCTTTTATAACACCCTGCTTTTTTGCTTGCTTCGCGAGCGCCACTAACCTTTCGTAAGGATTGCCGCCATAGTCCTTTACAATGTTTTTCATCCAGTCCGGTTGAGTCTTTATGTACTCCTCAAACTTGTCTTTGTCAAATAGCTCAATGCAACATCCGGCTACTGAAACATTTATTACGCCCACTTTTATTTTTTGCGGCAGGTTTGCTACCATTGTGCGCCCAAAGTAATCCGCCGGAGTTAACCCCGTATAGCCGCGCGCCAATGGCGGAACCGCCTTGTACCACTTCCCCTGCTTTCTCTTTAAATCTGGAAAATCAACGGCAGCCATCATTTTAAAGCGCTCGTCAATCCCATCAAAATCCTCTGCTTCGGGCTTTGCATTGCCCTCCATATTTGATTGCCCAAGGCACAGATATATGTGGAAGTTTTTATCTTGCGCATATGTGGCCACACAGGCTAACAGCATCAGTAATAGAGCATTTAATTTCTTCATATTTTAGATCTTATTTAATTCAAATTGATTCTAGATTAGAGCAGCCCGAGACAAAAGCAGCATTGGTAAATAATCAAAAAACGCTTCTTCCTATTTGCGAAAATTTCTGCTTACAAATGGCAGGCACTCATACAGCGCAGAGTGCCAATATTCCCAGTCGTGGCCTCCGTCGCGCACTCTAAATTGGCAGGGGATTCCGGCCTTTCGCATTGCGCGGTAAAATTCTATATTGCGATCTAAAAGGAAGTCGTCATCGCCACAATCGACATACCAAGCAATTGTGCGCAAGGCCTCTTTTCTTTTTTCGTCGGCGCTTGTCACATATTTTACGCAACTATTTTCTATTACCGAGCGAGTCAAAATCCCCAACTTTCCCTGCGGATTGCTAGCTCCGGCATCCGGAATATCCATTAGTGCACTCATCGTATAGGCTGCGCAAAACATATCGGGGTGACGCTGGGCGTATGAAGTAGCTCCGCCGCCGCCCATAGAAAGCCCCGCTATTGCCCTCTTGCTCTTTTGCCCATAAACTCTGTACTTCTTTTCTATATGCGGCAAAAATTCTTCGTAAAAGAAGCTCTCGTACTTCCAGTTAGGCATATCAAAGTAGCCGTTTTGAAATACATTAGGATCTCCCCCGCCGGCATCTGGAGTAACTATAATCATTTCACATGCTTCGCCGCTTGCAAGGAGCCTATCCATAACGTCCTTTACCCGTCCCTGATTTGCCCAATCTAAATTGTTCCCCCACATTCCGTGAAGGAGATATAAAACCGGGTATTTTCTATCTTTTTGAACATCGAAACTCGCGGGCAAAAATACCGTGTAGGCGCGGTCCGCATTTAATATCTCGCTGTAAATACTAGCGCTTTCTATGCGGCTTTGTGGCATGTGCTGAGCTACGACAAGCGCAAAGCTTGAAATTAATAAGGCTATGCCAAGTAGAATTTTTTTCATAACTTTTAATCCTTAAAGAATTTTTGCAACGTTTCAGCGAGGTACAATCTTGCGTTCATTCATGTGTACCCGCCCTCTGTTATTACACTCTTGCATCTGATTTTCATTTTGTCAAAATATTCCATATTATCTATGACATGTTGACATGAAAGACCGCCTTTCCCTACGCGAAGCCCGAGAAGTTTTAGATCTTTCTCAAGAACTTTTTTCTGCAAAGATAATATAACATCCTAAAATAAGCGCATATATAAAAGTGACTTTTTGAAACTCATAGCAGAGCTCCGAACGAGCTCTATCCAAGCTCCTGAGACGATTCCTAGCTTGTACTCTCGCGAAATTATCTTCAAGAAATTTTACAAAAAAAGCTGCATTACAGTAACATAAATCGAGGTTCAAAAAAATGTCTCAAGGCGTACGCGGCTTAAAAATATAAAATAATTTCCACGAAGATATAGAATTTCAGCTTAAAATTATCTGACAATTAAGTGCTTTTACCTATAGAAATTAAATAGTTAAGGATTTCAACTTGTTTTACTGGTATAAAAATGGATTAAATAATACAATTAAGCCCTTTTATAAATAACAGATAAAATTGAATATCTTTCAATAACTCACAGAACAAACAACATTTATCCGGGAATAGGAATTATAATCAGATTTTTTACAATTTACGCTTGCAGGCAATCTTTGAGACTTTTAATGTAAATATATTGAGATTGGGATTTAATTTTTCAATAAAATTAAACGCTTATCGCTTAAGCACCTGTCAAGCTTTCAGACAGATTTTACGCAAAATTGCATTTTTGCCCTCATGCGCTCTAAATTAAAGTTGCAAAAGGTTAAAATTGGAAATGGAAGTACCCGGAAGGCGGAGGAAAGCCGGGAAGATGTTGGCCAGCCCTCCGGTTCTGTGCCTACCGGGTACCATATATCCCTTACTATAGGATTAAAATTAATTGGAGATTGCTATCGGAACTTATCGTAAAAACATAATAGCAAATTTCTGAAAATTTCAAAGAGTGACGGATTTTAAAGCTATACCTTGCATAAACTTTAACCCCAAATAGGCGCAATAACATTCCAAAGCAATTTTGAATGCAAATTTTACCTACTATATCTTGAGACAATTTCACAAATAAAAAATTTCAAAAATTTACTTTTTTAAGTTTTCTGCCCAAAAATTTAACACATGCTTGCTTTTTTATATAAAAGTAAAACTCTGAAATGTCCACTATTGGTTTTTAAATGCAAGTAATGTAAATTTTACATTATATGCTTCTTATAAATATCTAAAGCAAATATGCATTAAATAGAAGTTAAGAACAAATTTTTAAGTTGCGTTTATTAAGCACAATAAATTTGTAACAATATTATTTGGAATAAGATCAACTATTTGAAAGTTTCATTGCATATTGCAATTTACCTTCAAGAAACTGAAAAAATTGCTAAAAAAGCGCCGAACAGAGATGCTAAGCAACGAGACTTTAGCCAGATTGGAAATCTTTAATAACTTTAAACTTTATTTTTTAGTTTTTTAATAGCTTAATAATAAAAAATCTAAAATGCACGTTTTCTGAAATAACGTCATGAGTCCAAACTCATAAGCTTAAAAAGCTTTCTTATGGTCCAATTTGCTCTTAGTTTTGTTTTAGCAAACCGCAAGCTAAGTATCACTAAACCGATATTGAATTAGCATATACATTAAAGGAACTATAAACGGCAAAAAAAAATCACTGGCGAGAGTATAATAAGTATGCCGCATAACATAAGCATTGGCTCTTTACAGTCCGCAAAATAGTATTAGCTTGCAAGGTCTAAATAACAGAAAAAGCGCAAACATAATTATGATAAATATAATTTTAGCTATTAATCCACCTGCAAAAAGACGAATCGCAAAACCCAATAATATTAGAGGGCTTACAAACACAACTTCATTTGTTGAAAACTCACTGGGATGCGAGAATTTTAAAGGCAAGCAAACAAAAAGTAAATTTCCCGCAAATAGAGAGAGTAAGTAGGCTTGAAATATTAAAATAACTTTTGTAAATTAAAATTCTCTAACTCTAAGTTACCCTAGAGTAACAAATTCAAAAATTGCTCGAAATTTGGAACGCTTCTATTTTTGTAAAAAATGTAACAAAGTTTAAGTATTTTTACACTTCTTTAAATTATTAAAATTAAACTCAATTTAGGCCGATAAAGCGAAAGGCGAATATAAAAAATAAATATTTAAAATTTTAACAGAAATCCTAAATCTAGTATTCAATACTGAGTAATCCGGCAAGGCCTTCGGACTAATTTGAGAATTGGTAGTTTTTTAACTAGAAAATAAAAAGAAGTTAAAAAATGCCGCAAATATGTAAACATAGCTTTGTGCTTCAAAAAATATGTGCAATTTAAATATTACTTTTTATATGATAAAATAAAATAGTGTTGACGAGCGCCTAGCGTTAAAAGATAAATGGGCGCATTATGTTAACTTTGATTCTCGCGGTTTCCATTGCTATGGGTGTTAGTTTTTTGTGTTCTATTATGGAGGCTGCGATTCTCAGCCTAAACCCAGGCAAGCTTGCCATTTTGCAACAAAAAAATCCAAAGGCAGGCACTGTCTGCGCAGATTTAAAAAAGGATATAGAAAAACCCATTGCCGTTATACTAATTCTAAATACTACCGCGCACACGTTCGGAGCTTCCATTGCAGGAGCTGAATTTGACAAGCTCTTTGGCAGCTCCTACATATGGCTATTTTCGCTAATATTTACTATTTTAATGGTTCAATACACTGAAATATTGCCAAAGACTCTGGGCGTTAGATTTAACCTTCAAGTAATGTCACTTACATCGCGCTTTTTGAAAGTGGCAATAAAGCTTATAAGCCCCCTGATATGGCTAATCCATTTTGTGAACAGACCCTTTGAGGCAAAGCCTACGGAAAGAAAGAGCGACTCTCTAGAAGAGCTCGACGCCCTAGCTACGGCCGCCCTTCAAGAGCGCAGCATAACAAAACTTCAAGAGCACGCGCTTCATGAGATTCCGGATCTGCAAGAGGATCAAGTTACGCAAATTATGATACCTATAAAAAACACAATATGCGTGCGCACGGATATGTCCAAAGCAGAAGTGCTAAATATTATGAAGACCTACAAGCACTCGCGCTATCCGGTTGCTTCACACGAAACCCCGGGAGAATTTATCGGCGTTATTGAGCTTAGGAGAATGATGTTTTGCGACGATGAAAATTGGCAGAAGCACATTGCCATGGCTCCAATTGTCGATGGCAATCAAAAGCTCCTGCACATAGCTGAAAACATATCTAAGTTCGACTCAAAGATTCTATTTGTAAGAAGCCCCGATGGCGCTATTGCGGGTATACTTACTACAAATAATCTGTTTACCCACCTCTTTCCAAAGCAATAGCTGTTGCGTTTATTTTAAACAGGTCCAAAACTCTTTTGCTTGCCTTTGAAAATCCTCTAGGCAGAATCGCCGATTCAAATGAATGAAAAGTACTACAAGGTAATAGCTGCAAACGGCTTGTCTCCGACAAAATCTTTCAACTACTCCGATTATCTGCCCAAAGACGGCAAACCGGGCAAGTGGCTGCCTGAAATAAAGGAAGCTGAAATCAGAAAGTCGGGATATTACGCCTCAAAATACTGGAATATGTGGTACGTTGAGGGCGCGCGAATCTATGAAGTTGAAGCGGAGAATGTATTTAAATCGGAAACTCCGGGGGTGGAAAAGCAAATCTGTTGCGCAAAAATGCGCCTACTTAGGGACGTTACGGAAGAACTTTTAGCCACCCTGCCCGAACAGGAAATACAGTGCGACAGCTCCGGAAAGGCTTCATACAATACGGGCATTTTCAATACGGGCATAGGCAATACCGGTTCGTACAACCCGGGCAATTTCAACACCGGAAATAGGAACACGGGCAATTTAAACCGCGGCGATTTCAACACCGGAGACTCAAATAGCGGAATAGATAACGTCGGCGACAACAACGATGGAAGTGGGAACGTCGGTTGCAACAACACGGGGCATTCAAATACCGGCTCCTTCAATATCGGCTCTTTCAATACCGGCGACTTCAACTGCGGATACGCCAACTGCGGCAGCTTTAACAAGGGCAACCGAAATGTCGGCAACTGGAATATAGGCAGCTATAACGCCGGTTTTTTTAATACCACAGACGCTTGCGTTCGAATGTTTAATAAGCCCACTAACCTGAAAATAAGCCAAGTAAAAATTCCCAAGTGGCTAAATTACAAGGACCCCAAAAAGGCCTTTCTAAAGGCGGGAAAAAGCGATGTAATCCTAGCGCTTAAGCTTCCGAATTTCGACTTCGAGATTTTTGAAAAACTCACGGGCATATCAAAACTCGACTTTCAAGAAAAGCTAGGCAGCGACTTTCCGCAAGCTTTTTAAAATATAGAATTTCTTCACCTATTAAAAAAAAGAGCGCCTCAAAAAGAGACGCTCAAAACAAAAATATATTGTCTTACAAGCTTCTCTCGCCCGACTGCTCCGCAAAGCTCAGTATCATAGTTACTGCCTTTGAGCTTGAATATGGGCTTTCAGCTATAGCCTCGAAAGCGTGCTTGCGGGATAGTCCGCGCCTGTATATAGTCTTAAACGCAAAGTAGGCCGCGTTAATTTCATCTTCTGAAAAATTGTTGCGCTGCATATTCAATTTATTTATTGCGCAAACCGCCGCCGGAGAACCGTCCGCCATCATAAACGGCGGTATGTCCTTTACCGACTTTGAAGCTGCACTTAGCATAGCGTAGTCGCCTACTCTGCAGAATTGATGCACTCCGCTGCCCCAACCTATCACTGCGTGGTTTTTCACTTGCACATGCCCGCCCAAGGCCGCGTGTGCGCTTAAAATTACATTATTTTCGACAATGCAATCGTGCGCAATATGTCCGTAAGCCAAAAAGAAATTGTTGTCGCCTATTTTTGTGAACGTAGCGTCGGCCGTAGCCATGTGCACGGTAACATACTCGCGGAAGACATTACCACTTCCTATCAGCAAACCCGGCTTGCCGCCTTTAAATTTTAAATCGTGAGTCTTGCCTCCGACAAAGGCGTAGGGAAAAACCCTATTGTTTGCGCCCATCTTTGTGAATCCGTCGACAGTCGCGTGATGCTCGATTACACAATTTTCGCCGATTTCAACTTCGCCTCCAATGTAGCAATACGCGCCTATCTCAACTCCGTCTGCGAGTTTTGCGCCGCTTTCAACTATTGCCGTGGGATGAATTTTTGTAGCCATAATCTAAAATCCTAAGGAGCTTCGTCGGCGTCAACTATGGCAAACATCAAAGTGGAAGAGCTTGCGACCTTTCCGTTAACCTTGCATTCGGCCTCCGCCGACGCAAACTTAAGCCCGCGAGTCTGCGTAATTTTAACGTCAATCTGCAACTGGTCTCCGGGTTTTACAGCCCTGCGGAACTTGACCTTGTCAGCGCTCATAAAGTACGCCAGCTTATCCTTACCGCTTACCCTGCGCAACATTAGTATGCCGGCAGCCTGCGCCATGGCCTCAAGCTGCAACACACCCGGCATAACAGGATTTCCCGGGAAATGCCCTTGGAAAAAGGGCTCGTTTATCGTTACATTCTTAATTGCCGTAAGTTCGTCTTGCCCCCTGACTTCTATTACCCTATCGACAAGTATAAAGGGGTACCGGTGCGGCAAAAGCTCTATAATTCTCCTTATATCAAGCGTGGGTTCCGTAAATATTTTTACATCTTTTACCTGCGTCTTTTCCTCGGGCTTTTTTGCCCCCTGCATCTGCTTAAATATCTTCGCTGTGAGCTTTGCATTCAGCGCATGCCCGGTCCTTACCGCAACTATGTGCGCCTTCAGATGCTTGCCAAGCAGAGCAATGTCGCCTATTATATCGAGAATCTTGTGGCGGACAAATTCGTCTTGATAGCGCAAGGGCTCTTTTGAGAGTATTTTGTCTCCCTTTATAACTATTGCAGAATCAAGGCTACCGCCCTGTATCTTGCCCATCTTTAAGAGGGGCTCTATGTCTTCATAAATTGTGAATGTTCGCGCCGGAGCTATGTCACTTTGGTAAACCTCCGGGCTTATATCCAAAGATAAGTGCTGTGTGTGAAAGCCCCTGTCGTCCGCCGATGTGCAGGTAATTTTTAATCCGTTGTACGGCAGCGCAATCACAGATCTGTTGCCGTCTGTTACAGACACGGGCTCCTTGAGCTCAAAGTATTCGCGCTCCGCATCTTGCTCTACAGGCTCGGCCTTTTGTATTAAATTTGTGAAGAACTTTGCCGAGCCGTCCATTATTGGAGGT
>OJMH01002348.1_pt1 | contig 16035 bp, 15 predicted proteins | sample 1597111 | NCBI WGS metagenome assembly OJMH01 (sample SAMEA2452115, study PRJEB22498) | human gut metagenome | reverse complement strand
CTTACGCAAACCGTCTTCATCACAGCTCTTAGTATCTTTTGTATTGTACAGATAATCATGAATATAGTCAAGTCCGCCCGAACTATTTCCAAAGGAAAAAAGCGAAAGCTGCCTGTAAAAGAAAGAGGACGGGCACACCGAATTGAAATGACACATGGCGTGTCTTATGGCGAAAAAAACGCATAGCAAGAAACGCGCCTGCCGATCCGCCCGCAGCGGCGATAAACAGAAGCGTCCTTTCCCTTATCCGCCGCCGTCCATGCACCGCTTTCCATTTGTCAAGACCGTACAGGAAAAAGGCGGCGGCATTTACGGCAAGAAGTCCTCCAAAAAACAATTCACCTGCTGACATAACTCTTCCTTCATAACCTCTCCGCCGCTTTGACTCCCATGAGGAACGCCTTATCGCGGCTTTCTTTTCCCCACGCCCGCTGTTCGTGAGATAAATCGTGAAGTGTATCGGCAGTAAAAAGGATCTGGGCAAATACCTTCCCCCTGTATGCCGCACATGCCGCCAAGGCGGCGCATTCCATATCCACGACGCGGCAGCCTTCCGCCCGCCGCGCTTTTACCTTTTCTTTTGTTTCACGGAAAAATCCGTCCGTCGACCAAGTCACACAGCTTTCACAAGGCACATGATTTTCCCGAAGCACTCCTTCTACGATATTCGCCGCCGATTCATCAAGTGTCACAAACCGTGCCGGCGGAAGATAATGGTACGACGTACCCTCATCACGAAGCGCCTTGCGTACGACAAAGAAAACATTCTCCGCCAGCTTTTCCAGCGCACCGCAGCATCCCAGAGCTACCACCTTTTCCACACCATACGCATAGAGCCGTTCCAGAAGCAGGACTGCCGCCGAAGCTCCCGCCGGTGCCTGAAGGACGCAGAGTTCTTCCTTATCCGCTTTAATCATCCACAGGGGAAAATCTTTTGTCAGAGAAACAAATGTCCCGACCTTTTCACCGCCCCGGGCAAAAGCAAACCTTTCAATCCGTTTCTCTCCAAGAAAAACAAAAACCGCTTTCTTCGGCAGGTGCAAATCCATTTTTTCAAAATCCGGAGAAATGATTCCCGGTGATTTATCATACTCCGATAAAATGTTTTCCATTTCCCTCTCCTTCTTACAAGCCGCTCATTCCCCGTTTTCCAAAAACTTCCTTTCCCTCCAGTCCGCAATCGTAAAGACTGCAAGAGCTGACCAGATAAAAGAAAAAGCAGACACCTGTGCACGGGTAAAAGGTTCACCGAAAAGAAATATTCCCAAAAGCAGGGTAATGGACGGAGAAATATACTGGCAGAACCCGAGAACATTCAGCGGCAGATCATTCGCCCCTATGGAAAAGAGCACGAGAGGCGTCGCCGTCACAGCGCCTGCGCCGATAAGAAACACTGCTGTCCGCAGGTCATCGACATTGAAATGTCCCATACCGCCATTCCCAAGAGAAAGTACATAAGCAAGAGCAAAAGGAAGAACAAAAAATGTTTCCAGCGTAATGCTGTAAAAAGCATCCAGATTCAATTTCTTTTTCACCGCGCCGTAGAGGGCAAATGTCGATGCAAGACCGACAGCAATCAGCGGGAACCTTCCCAACTCCCAGGTCATCACGCTGATTCCTGCAGCGGCAACAGCAATAGAAAACCATTTCATTTTTGACAGCCGCTCATGAAAACATACAACACCAAGAAGAACGCTCACAAGGGGATTCATGTAATACCCCACACTGGTATCCACCACATGGCGGTTCGTCACCGCCCAGATGAAGATGCACCAGTTTGCCGTAATAAGAAAAGATGCCAGTGCAAGGAGAGCACCCCGGCTTTTATCCGCCCAAAGATGCTTACATTCCTTCCAAAAAGACACCATCCGTCCCATGAAAGAGAGAATCATGAGCATGAAGAAGAAAGACCAGATAATGCGGTGCGATAATATTTCATATGCGGAAACGGCAGACAGCTGCTTCCAGTAAACCGGCAGAAGCCCCCACAGCAGGTACGAACCTACAGCCGCTGTCAACCCCAGGTTTCTTTTTTTCATAGATGTACTTCCTTTTATTTATAATAAGTCATTCTATCACAAAAGAAAGGAAAAAAAGAAGAAGCGCCCCTGCCGGAAAACGCTCCTTACCATATCAACCCGTTATTTTTTCTTTGCCGCCTCTTTCACCGCGTCAAAAATATCCATAAAAGGCACTTTATTTTTCTTCGCCAGTTTTTTCACGGTATCATATTCAGGATAAGACCGTATCATCTTTCCCAGAGACACCTGCTTCACAGATGCTTTGCCGTAAACCGTTTCCACTTCTTTTTCTTCTCTATCTAAGACAGAGCGCCCGAGGGGGTATTCGCGGATACCGATTGTCGTGGTTTCCGTGAAAATAATTTGTTCCAGCTCCTCCGCTTTGTCTTCCCCGCAGATCACTGTCAGTTCCCAGGCCGGACGATTCTTTTTCATGAAAACGGGAGCATAGTGGACATCTTTCGCTCCTGCCTTGAACAATTTCTTCATGACATACCCCAAAACCTCGCCGGAGCAGTCATCAATATCCGTTTCCAGTTTCACAACTTTATCACGGCCTTCATTCTCCTCCCCCTGGATAAGGAATGCCCGGAGAATACCGCTTCGATCCGTGTATGCCCGTTTTCCTGCGCCAAGGCCTGCTTTCTTGATAACAAAAGACGACGGCAGCTGATGGCTTGTGGAAATGGCCGCCGCAATGGCCGCGCCGGTAGGCGTCACATACTCCCCTTTCGCCCCGGTGAGCTCCATGGGGATTTTATAAGCGGAAACAATATTCACTGTCGCAGGGACAGGCACGGGCATGACTCCATGCCGGCACCGAACCGTCCCTGTCCCTTCCGTAAGTTTAGGAACAATCACCTCTTTGATGTGAAGGCTGTCAAAAGTAACGGCAGCCGCCACCACATCCACAATGGAGTCGAGCGCTCCCACCTCATGAAAATGGACTTTGTCAAGGGGCAAGTCATGGGCTTTCGCTTCCGCTTCGCCAATAATCCGGAATATTTTACGGGCCAGCGCTTTTGCTGTTTCCGTCATATCACAGGCATCGATCATCGGAAGAATTTCCGCAAGCCCCCGATGGGTATGGTGATGATCTTTTCCCTGACGGCAGCAGTGATGTGCCTCCCCGTCATGCCCTTCCTCATGGCAATGGCAGTGATGTTCTTCTCCGTCCGATTCCTCATGACAAGAGCATCCCGATCCTGCCGCCAAGGTCAGATTGCCGTAAAGATAGTCCATGTCATGGTCATGGTTCTCACAGTCATCATCAAGATGGACATGAAAATCACAGCAGTCGATGCCCGCTTTCTTTACTCTGCTTATCTCTACGAAAAAGCCGTCTGCCGGAAGAGAATCCAGCGCTTTTTCAAGAGCGTCCGGATCCGCCCCCAAGTCGATCATTGCCGCCACGAACATATCCCCGCTGATCCCGGACCCGCAGTCCAGGTATAATTTTTTATCCATTGCTTTTTCCCCTTTCCGCCAGCCTGTTGATCTGTGTTGCCACATACCCCGCGCCGAAGCCGTTATCTATATTTACCGTCACAATGCCGTTCGCGCAGGAATTGATCATCGTCAAAAGAGCCGACAACCCATGAAAGCTCGCGCCATACCCCACAGAAGTGGGCACGGCAATGACGGGATTAGCCACAAGACCGCCGATTACCGACGCAAGAGCGCCTTCCATACCTGCCACGGCAATGACGCAGTTGGCTTCCCGCACTTTCTTTTCACAGGATAAAAGACGGTGGATGCCGCTGACACCCACATCATAAATACGTTCCACACGGCTGCCGAAATATTCCGCCGTCTGCGCCGCTTCTTCCGCCACGGGAATATCTGACGTTCCTCCCGTGCAGACCGCGACTAAGCCTGTATGCTCCTTATCTTTCTTTTCCAGTTTCAGGATACGGGAAACAGGATCATAAGAAATATCCGGCAGTACGGCGCGGACGATTTCATATTGATGGGCATCGGCACGCGTACCGAACACCTCCCCTTCCGCTTCATATAACTTTCGGAATATCTCCGGCAGAAATTCATCCGATTTCCCCTGGCAGTAAATGACCTCGGCAAATCCGGAACGCCGTTTCCTGTCCGTATCCAGTTTGGCATATCCCATCTCTTCATAGGCGCGGACTCCGGAATGACTGCTCAGATACTTTTCCGCCGCGTCAATTTCCAGCTTCCCGCCTCTGACCTTTTCCAAAAATTCTCTGATATCCATGCTACACCTGCCCTATATCCATGGACCCCGAGCGGAACCCCTCCAGATCCATCGTTATATACATAAACCCCAGTGCTTTAAACCGCGCGGCCACGATCTTTCTTTTTTCCACAAGCAGGGGAAATTCCTGCGGACGGATTTCAATACGCGCCATCCGGTCATGGCTGCGGACACGGAATTGGGTAAATCCCATTTCAAAAAGAAACTGCTCCGCCATTTCTACACGGCGCAGCTTTTTCCCGGTGATCGGTTCGCCATAAGGAAACCGTGTCGCCAGACAGGAAAAAGACGGCTTGTTCCATGTAGGAAGATCTTCCTTTTTCGAAAGCGCCCGTATTTCCTCCTTTGTCAGCTCCGCCTCTCTTAAGGGACTCACCACGCCCAGTTCCGCCAGAGCCTTCAATCCGGGCCGGTAACCGCCCATGTCACTGAAATTCGTGCCGTCCGCCACATAGGAAATATGATTCTTCTTCGCCAGCTCTTTCAAAAAAGAAAAAAGAAAATACTTGCAGTGGTAGCATCGGTCTCTTTCATTTTCCGCAAAGCCCTTAATTAGGAATTGGTCCTGTTCGACAATCATCTGCCGTATATGTTCCCGTTTGCAGAATTCTTTGGCGTCCTTCCATTCGCGGAAAGGAAAGGAATTCAATTTCATTGTTACCGCGACAGCTTTCTTCCCAAGAACGGCATGGGCCTCATGGAGCAGAAAAGCGGAATCCACGCCGCCGGAAAAAGCGACCGCCACAGTTCCCATTTCTTTCAAACGAAATCGCAGATCCTCCTGCTTTTTCAGTAGTTCGCTTTCCACGGCAGTCTCCTTTCCCCTTCTTATTTAAATAAATTATACCATTCCTCCAAACAGGCTTTGCATGATTTTTCTTTTCCTTCTCAAGAAAACCCTTTTTAATTTATATTTGTACTTGCAGTCATATCGCTGTATAATAAATTATTAGTATAATAAGTAATTCTTGAAAGGACTCTATATTGAAAAGAAATCAGTATACCCTCGGAAAACCGATTTCCTTTAAGGGAAACGGACTCCATTCCGGAATTCCCGTAACAATCACGATACGTCCCGCTCCGGCGGGCAGCGGCATCATTTTCCGGCGTATCGATCTTACCGGTGCCCCTGAAGTGCCTGCAAAGAGTGAATTTGTAACAAATACACTCCGCGCAACGACGCTGGAACGGGGAGACGCGAAAGTTTTCACCGTGGAGCATATCCTTTCCGCGCTCTTTGCGCTCCGTATCGACAACTGCATTCTTGAGATGGACGCGCCCGAACCTCCCGTAGCTGATGGCGGCGCCCTTACATTCTCCCAAATGATTTTAGAAGCGGGTATCGTGGAGCTGGAAGAACAGACCGATATTCTTACTCTTGAGATGAGCGTAGCCGTATATGAAGATAATAAATTCATCACTGCGCTCCCTTATGACGGCCTCCGCATTACATTTACATCCATCAATCCCCATCCGCTTTTAGGTACGCAAATGAAAGACTTCACAATCGACAAGGAGACATACATCAGAGAAATCGCCCCTTCCCGCACCATCGGATTTACCTGGGAGCTGGAGACCATGCGGCAAATGGGGCTCGGCAAAGGCGGTACATTGGAAAACGCTGTCGTTTATTCTGAAACGGACTGCCTGTCAGAATTGAAATTCCCCGACGAACTTGTCCGCCATAAGATTTTGGATATCCTTGGCGATATTTCCCTTGTAGGCCCGCTCCACGCACACATCATCGCGGTCATGGGAAGCCATAAGCTGAATGCCGCTCTTGCGGCGAAACTGAGAGTATTGAAAAAATAAAAAGAAGTTCATGAACAGGAGAAAATCAATTATGGAATTAAATATTGAAGAAATCATGGAAATCCTCCCCCATCGTTATCCGATGCTGCTGGTAGACAAAATTACCGAACTCGTTCCCATGGATTATGCCGTCGGAGTGAAATCCGTCACCATCAACGAACCATTTTTTCAGGGACATTTCCCCGGCCACCCTATCATGCCTGGCGCCCTTATCTGTGAAGCCATGGCACAGGTCGGCGGCGTTGCTCTCCAGTATCCCGAAGAAAATCGGGGCCTCATTCCCATGTTTACAGGCATGGACAAAGTCCGCTTCCGTTCCCCCGTCCGCCCGGGAGACCAGCTTGTAACCAAAGCGGTCATCAAAAAGATCGTAGGGCGCATGGGCAAGGTACACTGTGAATGCTATGTAGGGGAAACCTTCAAAGCATCGGCTGATTTCCTTTTCTACCTTGCTGAACCGGAAAATAAAAAAGAAAAGGACGAGAACAATAAATAATTCATGAATCACGGTAATATAATCCGCAGTATGATTTTCCAGTTAATTCCTGCCATACGTAAGATATAAGGATCTCATACCGGATATTACCGCTTTATCAATTAGAAAGGAGATTTTTATGTCAGGTTGGAGTAAAACCTTTATTTTATTATCCGGTATTTTATATGCCTTTGTCGGTGTATACTGCTTCTTCCAGCCGATAGGCGCTCTGATCGGATTGGCATGGAGCATCGGATTTCTCGTACTGACAAGTGGTATTTTTGGTGTTATAGCCTATATACAGATTCCCAAGGAAGAGCGCGTAATCTGGGGACTTCTGGTGTGCTTGACGGATATTATTTTCGGCATGTTAGTACTTACTTTTAACGGCACCATGATATTATCTGCCCTGCTGCCGCTTTTCTTTGCGGTCACATTCATTATCCGCGGTATTTTTACACTCATCCACAGCCGTGATTTTGATGCATTGATTACACACAAAGTGCTGTTCCGCATCCTCTGCATCATGCAAATCCTGCTTGGTACCGCTCTTCTTGCATTTCCGCAGGCCGCCGCGCTTACGATGGTTTATTTCTTTGGCATAGGCTGTCTCTTTGCCGGTTTCGCTAAGATTTCTCTGTGGAACGATTTGCGTAGTCTATGATACCGTTTACCTTCTCTGTCTTTTATATGACACGGCAGAAAAACATAAGAACAGCATTAGGGTAAAATTTTTTATACTTACATGTAGTAGAAATCAGTCGATATTCAAAGAAAAATAAAGAAAAATAAAGAAAAACGCATATATTTCGACAAGACCATTGTTTTATTTAAAAACCGTTTTGCCGATGTATATATAAAAAGAAATTAAAATCCGGCAGGCAGTATCCGCCTGCTGTTGAAGGGAAACCATGAGAATGGAATTAACAGTTATCAAATCAGCGGAGCCGCAGATTCATGAAACGGCTGTTGTTGATCCTACTGCCAAACTTCATAAAAATGTAATTATCGAACCTTATGCCGTCATCGGTCCCAACTGTGAAATCGGCGAAGGCTCCATCATCGGCTCCCATGCGGTCATTTCGAAAAACGTACGCATGGGGAAAAACAATCATGTGTATCCAAACGCCGTCATCGGCGAAGATCCACAGGATTTGAAATTTGCCGGCGAATACAGTACGGTCGTCATCGGCAATGACAACAGCTTCCGCGAATTCGTCACCATCCACCGTGCTACGGGAGAAAACTGCGAAACCCGTATCGGCTCGCATAATATGCTTCAGGCATACACCCATGTGGCACACAACTGCAATTTCGGAGACTACATCGTCATGTCCAGCTTTTCCGGAGCAGCCGGCCACGTCACTGTGGAAGACCACGCGGTCATCGGCGGCATGAGCGGTATCCACCAGTTCGTAAAAATCGGCGCCTGCGCCATGGTGGGCGGCATGTCCAAGATCGTACAGGACGTATGCCCATTCGTGATCGTTGACGGCAATCCGGCAAGAGTGGTCGGACTGAACAGCGTAGGACTCGCCAGAAACAATATCACCCCCGAAGTAAGAAGCTGGCTTAAAAAAGCATACCGCACTATTTTCCGTTCCGGCCTGAAGCTGTACGAAGCTATCCATGAAATGGAACAGGACTTCCCGCCGACACCGGAAATTGAGCATCTTCTCCGCTTCCTCCGCAACTGCGAGCGCGGACTTTGCAGAACAAAAGATAAAAGTCAGAAATAATAAATATAAAAAGGCTTTCCATTTTTAGGGAAAGTCTTTTTTGTTGCGCTTGTTTTATACATTTGTGATTGCCTTACTTCCCGGAAGAAACAGCCGTTTCCTTTTTACGCCTCCGTCGTCTCCGCACCCGGTTGATATGCCGCTCAAAATCTCCATGGCTGATGAGTTCCGCCAGAATGAGCTGATCCAATACAGGAACGGTACAGGAATAAAATCCCGTCCGCTCCTGAAATCTGGACAGACGGTTTTCGGGAAGTACAAGATACGCCACGCGGACAGAGGGAGCAATTGTTCGTGAGAACGTATTCATATATACCACCGGGCCATGGGGAGCAAGAGAAAAGAGCGTGTCTTCCGCTTTTGACAAAAGAGTGAACTCCGAATCAAAATCATCTTCAATAATTGCTACAAAAATCTCTTTCAACAACTCTTTTGAAATTTTTGCCTGCGCCAAATTCAACACTATATTTTCCATATTTCTTAAAAAATCTTTGCAACAATACATATACCCGTTGAGATTACTGTGGAACGGTGTCACATGAAGCACACGTGCGCCTGCCCGTTTCAGTTCTTCTGTCAGAATTCCTTTGTCTCCCAGACGGAGAGATTCTGTCCGTATGCCATGGGCGCGGTACACCTGCCGTATCTTCTCATAGCAGGGATCCTCCACCGCTACAAGCCGTTCCCTGCCAAGGGCCTGCACTACAAGGCTGTACAGATACTCCGCTCCCGACCCGATACAGATCTGCTGCGGAGAAACGATGATATTTCTGCTTCGCGCCAGGTAGTCGCAAAGTGCATTCCTCAACTCCGCCGTTCCCTGATTGGGAGAGCGGGCCAGCACCTTTTCGCCCCATTTGGAGAGCACTGTCCGTGCCGTTTTCGCATAAACGGAAAAGGGAAATACTTCTTCATCCGTCTCCGAATGAAGGACAGGCTTCACTTCCTTTCCCCTGTACCCCACGGGAAAAGCATCTTCCTCTTTATAAATGATAAAGTAGCCGCTCCGTTCCCGCGGTTCGACATACCCTTCTTCCGCAAGAAGCGCATACGCATGCTCCACGGTGATGACACTCACGCCATACCGCTCCGCCATGGCGCGTTTGGAAGGCAGCTTGCCGCCCCACCGGTAAATCCCGCCGGTAATCGCTTCACGGACACGGGCATAAAGCGCCATATATGCCTTCTCTTTTACGCTATTCTCCATCACGCCTCCATCTGGTTATATTTTTATTTTTATTTTTGGTGATTTTCATAATGCCAGTTTATCATTATACTGTTTTTAAGTAAAGCTGTATAAGGAGGCTCTTCATGACAAACACCAATACCCCGGCAGGAAATATTTCCGCCGCCCCCCGCTATAAAGCCAGATGGCTCACGGTATGCGGCTTTTTAATGGCAATGAATACCGTCCTGTCATCTTTCAGCATCCCCGTCCCCGGCGGACACTTTTACCTGAATGATGTCATCATCGTAGCGGCGGCTCTCTCTCTCGACCCGCTGGGCGCGTTCCTGGTCGGCGGTGTAGGCGCATTCCTGGGCGATTTCTTCTTCTACCCTCTCCCCATGTTTGTTTCCCTCGCCACCCACGGACTGGAAGCCGTCGTCATTTCCCTCTTTGCCCGGCGTTACGGAAAGAAGAATCTTCCCCTCACTTTCTTCGGCGTCTTCTTAGGCGCGCTCATCGTGGTTATCGGTTATTCTCTCGGCAGGGCTTATGTATACAGTACCCCGGAATATTCTCTCATCAAACTCCCCTTTGAAATACTCCAGGCAGGCATCGGTGCCATCCTCGGCGCGTTCATCTGGAAAAATAGAAATATGGGAGATATTATTCGGAAAATCATCAGTAAATAAAATGACTTCAGCCGCCTCACGGCGGCTTTTTATTTCCTTTCCCAAAGAAGCTGTCCGCCTTATCAGCTATTTCCTTTTCTGGTACAATAATACAGAAAGAATATTCACCAGGAGGAACTATGAGAACACTTCGCGATGCGGTATACGGACTAGCGGTGGGAGATGCCCTCGGACTGCCTGTCCAGTTTGAAGAGCGCGGTTCATTCCATGTGGAAAAAATGACAGGTTACGGCACGTACAATATGGCACCGGGGACATGGTCCGATGACACCAGCCTCACCCTTGCCACTTGTGACAGCATCAAACTCATGGGGCGGATCGACCTGGAAGACCTCATGTGCTGCATGACCGACTGGTACAAAAACGGCAAGTATACCCCTGACGGAAAATCCTTCGATGTAGGCATGACCACGGGAGCCGCCCTCAGCCGCGGAGAAGGCCTCTCCGATGAAGCTTCCAATGGAAACGGCTCCCTCATGCGTATCATCCCCCTCGCGTTCCTTCCCGAAGTAACAGACGATGAAATACGGGAAGTATCGGCACTCACCCATGGACACCGCATTTCAAAAAGCGCCTGCGTCACCTATATCCATATTGCCAGGGAACTTTTACAGGGAAGATCCATAAAAGAAGCTGTGGAAACTGCCATCAATGACGGTATAGAAGAAAGCCTCTTTAAAAACCTTCTTACCATCAGCAGCTTGCCGGTAGAACAAATCAAAAGCACCGGCTACGTGGCAGACACCCTCGAAGCAGCCATATGGACACTGGAAAATACAGACAATTTCAAAGACGCCGTCATGACCGCCGTCAATCTCGGCGATGATACCGACACCGTAGGCGCCGTCACAGGAGCGCTCGCAGGCATCATTTACGGTTATGATGCAATTCCTGCAGAATGGCTGAAAGATTTACGCAGGAAAGACCTCATTGACAAATATCTCTTCCAATGACAAAAGGGCGGTCTTGCGTCCTTTTCTTTTACCAATCACAGATAAGGAGCTCTTATGCAACAAAATGATACCAACGGTCTTCCCCATAAAATAAAATGGATTACGCTATGCGGACTGCTCATGGCAATAAATACTATTTTCTCTTCTTTCAGCGTTCCCGTTCCCGGCGGGCATATTTACCTGAACGATATCATCATTGTCATTGCCGCCTTGTCGCTCGACCCCCTGGGCGCATTTCTTGTCGGCGGTGTGGGCGCGTTCCTCGGGGATTTCTTTTTCTATCCCCTCCCCATGTTCGTCTCCCTTGCCACCCACGGTATCCGCTCCGTCGTCATGTCCCTGATCGTGGGCAGGTATGGAAGAGACAACTTCCCTGTCGTTCTTGGCGCGACCGTCCTTGGCGCCCTCATCGCCATCGCGGGATACACTTTGGGCAAGGCCTACGTATACAGCACCTGGGAATACGCCATGCTGAAACTCCCTTTCGAAATACTTCAGGCCTTCATCGGATCCGCCATCGGACTCTTCCTCTGGAAAAACAGAAAATGGGGCAAAACGATCCGCCGCTTCCTTGGGTATTAACCCCTTATTCACCCTAACCGGCTGCACGGCTGTGGTTCCATTTCCATCAACTATCTTACACACGTAAAAAACCGGGCAATGCTTTCTGCTGCATGCCCGGTTTTTGTATGGGGTGTTCCACGGATTATCCGTTATTCCTCTTTTTTATTTCCTCTTTTATTTTCCCAAGCAGCTCTTCTTCCGTAAAGCCGCCTTTTGCCGCGATGGTACGGAAATCAGCCACCCGGCTCATCATCGCAAACAGCGCCGGATTAGAAAGAGGCTTGTACTTCGGAGAAAGCTGCAAAAGGAATTCCTTTAGGTAAGGATATAGCTGGAGCGCCCGGTGGAGAGTGGTGTCGCCTGTTATCTCCACCGTATTTCCTTCGTCTCCCTCTTCCTCCGCCGTTTCCGCTTCCACTTCCGTGCCGCCGTCTGCTTTGCTTCCCGTCCAGACAGGAGCGGACTGCGGTTTATTTCCTAAAGAGCGGATATGCTCCACATCCTGCATGGTTTCCAGACAGCCGCGGTACACACCGTTTTCATCACGGACAGCTATATAATTTACAAATATCTGTTTCCCCGGCTTGTTGATAAAAAATTCCGCCGTATCTTTTTCTCCGCTTTTAAAAGAACCCAATATCCTGTTCACGACAGGCAGTATTTCTCTGGGATGGCAGTTCTGCACTTTCCGGCCTATCACACCGGCGCTCCGGCTGAATACACGAACCGGCGTATCGGTATAAAACTTCACAATATCGTTTTCATCAACAAATGTCAGGTCAATGGGAAGATGGCGGTAAATCAGATTGATCTGCGCAAGAGTGAGCTTCCCTATAGCCACATCCATCTCCGTATCCGTGCCCGCCCCCATATGGTACTTGCTGAGAAGCGCGCTGAAGTCCTTCATAAAGGACGGTTCTCCTCCGGAAGACCGCTCTGTTTTTTCCGGCGGCAGGAATCCTTTCGGCGCCTCCATGTTGGCAAAGCCCACTTCCTCCTCGCCGATGCGCATTTCCCGGAATTCCTCTTCCGACAGAAGCTCCATGGATGTCGGGTACAAAACCTGGGTCTCCTTGAAAATAATATCCTCTATCTTCTCAATCACTTCGGGCTGTACTTTCAGGAACGCCTCTTCTTTATCCATATCCAGATATCTTGCGCTGCGGAGGATTGCTTTTTTCACATGATCATCAAACGTCCACATGATGAGTGTCGGGCGGTCAAACCCTTTCTGTTCCAGATAAGGGAAAAGCTGGTTATGTTTCCTTGTAATATGCTTTATGTATTCTTTCAGCCTGTCATAGACTTCCAGCCAGCGGTTTTTGATAAATTTCCCCGCCAAAAGCTCTTTCATTTCTGCTATCGTGCCGAGGATGATCTGATTTTCCTCCATGAATGAACGGATAGGGTGGCCTTCCGGCAATTCCAGATGTTCCCGTTCCATGACACCATCGAAAAACCGGATGATGTCATCCATTTTTTCATGCATGGTCTCATCATCAATGCCGTCATCTTTCAGCATCTGTTCGCCGAAAGCAAATTCCTGGGGCGTGACGGAATCAAAACGCTGCAAAATAATTTCACGCGCTTCCTCAAAAGTCAGCTCCCCTTTAATGTATTTTTCTTTTATGGCGACAATTTCCCGGCACTTGGCTTCATCAAGCCCGAGAATATCGTTCATTGTTTTAGTCATATGTCCTCCTTATATAACCGGCTGCATATTGTAATTCTCTGCAAAATAAGTATATCAAGAAAGATCAATATGCGCTATGCCATCCCGCCCATACGCCATATCTTTCTGCCTGTAAGCCGGCCGGCTGAATGGATACCGGCTGCCGGAAAGCAGAGAGCAAGCAGCAAAGATGAAGAAGGTGGCAATTTCAAAAATGACTGCCCGCGAAATCATACTCATCACAAGCACCTTCCGGAAACCGAATTTTACCGGTGCTGAAATAAACGGAAACAGATCGTACGCTCTTCCGCTTTCCATACGGGACAGCAAAAAAGACTTCCCTCTTCTATGAGATGGGAAGCCTTTTGCTTTCGGGAACGTTTTCACCCGTTTTACTTTAATTATGAATTTTCTTCATCTTCTTCCGGTTCGGAAACCACATCGATGGAAGCAATCCGGTCTCCCTCTTCCAGACGCTGGAGGATGACGCCCTGTCCTCCTTTTGCTTTCTTGCTGGAAATCTGGTCGGCAGGAATACGGATGGTGATTCCCTGTTCGGAGATGCCCACCAATTCATCCCTGTCGTCAGCAGCGACAAGCGCCACTACTTCATAGCCTTTCTTGAAGTTGATCGTCCCCTGTCCGTTCCTGCCCTGCAGACGGTAGGCAGAAGCGGCATTTCTCTTCGCGTTTCCGTCAGCGGAAATGGTAAAGATATCTTTCTCCGCCGCCACAACTACGCCTACCACATCATCCCCTTCTTTGAGACGCATGCCGTGGACACCGGACGCGGAACGGCTGAGAGGCCGTACATTGTCATCATCAATGGAGAAGCGGATGGCCATGCCTTTTCTCGTCCCCATGATGATTTCCTCATTGCCCTTGACCGGAAGCACCGCTACCAGGCGGTCTTCGTCTTTCAGGCGCATGGCGATGAGGCCGTTCTTATTGATATTCTTATATTCTTCCAAGGCCGTCTTCTTGATGTAGCCGTACTTCGTCACCATGAGGAGGTACTTGGTTCCCTCTTCGGAAATATCCAGATCCAGAAGCTCCGTCACGTGTTCATCGGCGCCAAGGGATGTAATGAAGTTGATCATCGCGCTTCCCCTTGCAGTGCGGCTTGATTCGGGAATGTCATAAGCCGTCTTCATGTAGACCTTGCCCTTGTTCGTGAAGAAAAGGATCCGGTCATGGGTGGACGTGGTGAGGATTTTACGGACATAATCTCCGTCCTTCATCTTCAGTCCGCTTACGCCGCGGCCGCCTTTCTTCTGTGTGCGCAGATCAGAAGAATCAATGCGCTTAATGTAATTCTGCTTGGTCAGGGTAATGGTCATGGGCTTGTCGGGAATAAGGTCGGTCACATCCATATCGCCCAGAGCTGCCGCAATTTCCGTACGGCGTTTGTCCCCGAAATTATTCTTTTCGTCAGTGAGTTCCGCTTTGACTACCCCCATGATTTTCTCCCTGCTGGACAGCAGATCGCGGAGGTAGGCGATGGTTTCCTGCACATCCTTGTAATCCGCTTCAATCTTATCTCTTTCCAGACCGGTCAAACGGCGGAGACGCATATCAAGAATGGCGACTGCCTGTTTTTCCGACAGACCGAATTTGGAAATCAGCGCCGTCTTCGCCACCTCATCGGTCCGCGATTCACGGATGGTGCGGATGACTTCGTCAATATGATCAAGGGCAATGAGCAAACCTTCCAGGATATGGGCTTTGGCTTCCGCCTTTTCCAATTCATAGCGGCTTCTTCTCGTGATAACTTCTTCCTGATGTTTCAGATAGTAGTAAAGAATCTGCTTCAGGTTGAGGATGCGGGGATGCCCGTCGACAAGGGCCAGCATGATGGAGCCGAAATTGACCTGCATCTGGGTATGCTTGTACAGGTTATTCAGCATAATCTGCGGATTCACATCAGAACGCAGCTCGATAACGATACGCATGCCGTTTCGATCCGATTCATCGCGGAGCGCCGTAATGCCGTCAATGACTTTTTGGCGGGACAGGTCGGCAATCATTTCCACCAGACGCGCCTTATTCACCTGGTACGGCAGTTCCGTCACAATGATACGGTTCTTCCCGCGTTCCATTTCTTCGATATCCACTCTCGCGCGGACGGTGATGGAGCCTCGGCCTGTGCGGTAAGTATTTTCAATGCCTTTACGGCCCTGAATAATGGCCGCCGTCGGGAAATCGGGGCCTTTGATATATTTCATCAATTCATCAATGGTGATTTCCGGATTATCAATCATCGCACACAGTCCGTCCACCACTTCCGCCAGGTTGTGGGGCGGCACGTTCGTCGCCATACCTACAGCGATACCGTAAGAACCGTTGACCAGCAGATTCGGTATGCGGGACGGCAGCACAAGCGGTTCTGTGAGAGATCCGTCATAGTTCGGCATGAAATCGACCGTATCTTTATCAATATCACGGAGCATTTCCAGCGTGATTTTCGCCATACGCATTTCCGTATAACGCATCGCTGCCGCCGAGTCTCCGTCAATAGATCCGAAATTGCCGTGACCGTCTACCAGCGGGTAGCGGATGGAAAAATCCTGTGCCATGCGGACGGCAGAATCATAAACCGCCGTGTCGCCGTGGGGGTGGTACTTACCTAAAACATCGCCGACGATACGGGCGGATTTTTTATATGCTTTATTCGGCAGCATCCCCGCTTCGTTCATCGCGTACAGAATACGG
>OJMH01002341.1_pt1 | contig 16058 bp, 18 predicted proteins | sample 1597111 | NCBI WGS metagenome assembly OJMH01 (sample SAMEA2452115, study PRJEB22498) | human gut metagenome | reverse complement strand
CTGCGATAGTCGCCCTGCCCTGCTCGAGAGCCGGGTCGGACTCCATACTAAACATCGGCGGCTTTGCGATAGCCACATAGCCATCGCCCCGAGCCAAGACATCGAGCCTCATGGGCCTTTCGTCCAAAAGCCCCTCCGGGAAACCGATTTTTAAGTTTGAATCCATAAACAAAAAAACGCCACCGCCCTAGGCAGATGGCGCAATGGAATGGGCCCGAACTACTTTGCGGCAGCGTTTGCAGCTCTATCAATCCTGCTCTTAACGCGGGCAGCCTTGTTTGCGTGAACTACACCCTTTTTAACAGCCTTATCGACAGCGGAAGCCAACAATGCGCCACTTGCCTTAATAGAGTCCGCACCTTCCGCTTTTGCGGCCGCCTTTGCCAAAGTCTTGATACGCGCACGAACAGCACGGTTCGCAGCGGTACGTGTTGCGGTTTTACGAATATCTTTCTTTGATGATTTTGTGTTAGCCATCTTATTTGCAATCTTTTAAAAGTTTGGTAATCTTTTAGCTATATAGGAACTTGTCAACGCAATTCTTTGCAATTTTGCAAAAAAATACTTTTGACTTGCATGAAAGCCGGGCTTGAATTTCCCAAAATGAAGAAAATTAAGTGCCTTGTGAGCGCGGGGGCAACGCGCGAATACTTCGATCCGGTCCGCTTTGTGAGCAACCCTTCAACGGGCAAGATGGGCCTTGCAATAGCGAAGGCGGCGGCGGATATGGGTTGGCAGACAACCCTACTTCTAGCTCCAAGCCAACTAAAAAAGCCAGACGGAGTTGAAGTTATAGATGTAGTCAGCGCCGATGATATGCTGCGCGAGGCTCGCAAGCGCTTTGACGACTGCGACATTCTAATTATGACGGCCGCCGTCTGCGATATGCGCCCAAAGTTTAGGTGCGATAAAAAAGTAAAAAAAGAGGCTCTCAACATGAATGTCGAATTTGAGCAAACGCCAGACATTCTAAAGACGCTATCAAGGGAAAAGAAAAATCAAATCTTAATCGGCTTTGCCGCCGAAACCGACAACCTAATAGAATACGCCAAGGGCAAGCTAAAGGCAAAAAAGCTCGACGCCATAGCCGCAAACAATGTGGCGGCCCCCGATAGCGGCTTTGCGTCCGACAACAACGAAATAACGCTAATTTTTAAAGATCTAAGCCAAATTCACCTGCCCCGCGCGAGCAAAGAGGAACTTGCAGGAAAACTAGTTGAGATACTAAATGACAAGTTTTTTGAGTAGCCGCAGCTACACAGCGCCTCACGCATCTCAGACCTAAATTGCGAAAGGCTTGATTCTGAGCTTATCTTTACACTCAAATAAACTTCAATGTTATATCAAAGCAAAATGTGTAAGTTTGGCTTAAACAGAACTATAAGTTAGAAAAGCCATGCTCTTTTTAAGTAAATGCAAAAAATTTGAAAAATTTTCTTGAATAAGAGGGCAAAAAGAGCATTATAGCCTCTTCATATTAGATTTGACTGCGCTATCTTTAATTTTCAAAGTCCGCGCATTTTAAATCTTTTAGATGCGCCCGTAGCTCAATTGGATAGAGCATCTGACTACGGATCAGAAGGTTACAGGTTCGACTCCTGTTGGGCGCGCCACTTCTGGGTGGGCTTTTTTAGGAGCTTTTAAAGTTGGATATAGCTTTTTATTTAGATAAAGCCCGCGTTCTATTAACGGTAGTGTCTCTACTGTGTAAAATCGCAAAAATGTTTATGGGTCGGTGCCAAATTTTATCTTTTGTTTTATCGAGGCTGCCGACGTTTAGCGAGTTTGAAGTATTCTGCGAAATCAAGTACAACAAATTGCAGAAAATCTTGTCGGAATTTTGATATGGCGCGCTACCCACTCACATCGCTCGGAATACTCTGCGCTCTCGGAGTTGGCAAGGAGCAAGTTTTAAAAAATGCGCTCAGCGGCTCCACTGCCGGTCTTGAAAAGCTCGGCGGGATAATCGCGGGCAGAGAGGTATTTTTGGGTAAAGTAGATGCAAAGCTTCCGGAAATTCCGGATAAAATTTACGACACGCGCTGCAACCGAATGCTCTTAAAGGCGCTCTTGGAAATAGAAAAACCGGTGCGCGATTCTATTGAAAAATTTGGCAAAAACCGCGTAGGAATTGTCATAGGCTCAAGCAATACCGCAATAGAGGAGTTTTGCTTAGAATACGCCAAGGCAGACAGCGAAGAAAAAGTAAAGGCTCTAATTTCAGAACACACAGAATTGGGAAATCCCGCGGGTTTTCTCAAAAACTATCTCGGTCTGGATTCGCCCTGCTACACGGTTTCAACCGCCTGCTCATCGTCGGCAAAGGCCTTTTCGGCGGCCAAGCGCCTGCTGGAAAGCGATATTTGCGACGCCGTAATAGTGGGTGGTGCCGACAGTTTGTGCAGATTCGTAGTAAACGGCTTTAACGCGCTAAACTCAGTGAGCTTTTCAAGGGCAAATCCCTTTAGCGAAAATAGAGACGGCATAAATTTGGGAGAGGCTGCAGCTTTGTTTTTAATGCAAAAGCCCGAATGCGCCAAAAGCGGCGACATCTGCTTTTTTGGCTCCGGCGAAACTTCAGACGCCTACCACGCCACAAGCCCCGACCCGAGCGGCGAGGGGGCTGCAAGCGCGATGAGACTCGCCCTTGCAGATGCTAACTTAAAGCCGCGCGATATCGATTATATAAATCTTCACGGCACTGCGACGCGCTACAATGACGCAATGGAAGCGAGGGCTATCTGCGAAGTTTTTGGAAGCGACACCCCCTGCTCTTCAACAAAGCCCATGACGGGCCATACGCTGGGTGCTGCGGGGGCGCTTGAGTGCGGGCTCTGCTACTTAATGATGTCGGATTTAAACGAGAGGAATTTGCTTTTGCCGCATATATTCGACGGAGCTTACGATTCAAGCCTTCCGCAAATAAGGCTTGCGAAGTTGGGAGACTCAAAGAAGGTGCGCCATGCGCTTAGCAATTCATTCGCATTTGGAGGCAGCAATGCCGCCGTAATATTGGGGAGGATTTAAAAAGTGGAAAGCCCTGCCGAATATCTGCCGCACGAAGCGCCAATGGTTCTCTTGGATTCCGTTGACTACTTTGATGAAGACGAATCCAAAATTGCGACAAGTGTAAGGATTTGCGAGGGCAATCTGTTTTTCGACCGCTCTATAGGCGGGGTGTCGAACCTGCTTGCGCTCGAATACATGGCGCAAGCCATAGGTTGCTTTGCGGGGCTTTCGGGCAGAGCCAAAGACCCAAACTTTAAGCAGGAGTTGGGCTTTGTCTTGGGCACGCGCAAGATGAGACTTTTGGTTGACAAGTTCGAGAACAATAAGACTTATAAAGTGAAGGCCGAAAAATTATTTTTCGACGAAGAGATGGCCTCCTTTGACTGCTCAATATTCGACGAGGCAGATGCACTCTGCGCGAATGCGATACTCACGGTGTACCGCCCAAAAAACATAGAGAAACTGGAATTTTTGAAAGATGGATAGACGCGTATTGGTAACAGGCTCAAGCCGCGGAATAGGAAGGGCCATAGCTCTAAAACTTGCAAGCGACGGATTTTCGCTTGCCCTGCACTACAACAAGAGCAAAGCCGCCGCCGAAGAGCTCGCGGGGGAAGTTGCAGCAACTGGAGTTTCGGCAAATCTGCTTTGCTTTGACATCTCCGACAGGCAGTCTGTAAAAGAGGCAATAGAGGCGGACATAGCTCAAAACGGAGTTTACTACGGAGTTGTCTGCAATGCTGGAATAACGGCCGACGCGCCCTTCCCGCTAATGGAACCCGATATGTGGAATAGCGTAATAAAGACGAATCTCGACGGCTTTTACAATGTTCTTAAGCCAATCGTAATGCCCATGGTAAGCGCGAGAATTAAGGGCAGAATAGTTGCCCTAAGCTCGGTGTCGGGAATAGCCGGCAACAGGGGGCAGACAAATTACAGCGCCTCAAAGGCCGGGATTATAGCCGCCGCAAAGAGCCTTGCGCTTGAGCTTGCAAAGCGCGGCATAACCGTAAACTGCGTGGCGCCCGGAGTGATTGAAAGCGATATGACAAGCGAATTGCCGTTTGAAGAAATTAAGAAAATGATACCTCTTCGCCGAATCGGAAAGCCCGAGGAGGTAGCGGCGGCGGTTTCATTTTTGATGTCGGACGGCGCCGCGTACATAACGCGCCAAGTGATATCCGTAAATGGAGGCCTGATATAATGAGAAGAGTTGTAGTTACAGGAATGGGTGTAATAAGCTCTTTGGGCTGCTCGCTCAAAGATACGTGGGATAGGCTTCAGATATGTAAAAATGCCGTCGAGAGGCTGCCGGAGCTTGAAGAATACGAGGGCCTGCACTCGCACTTGGCCTCTACTATAAAAGACTTCAAGGTGCCCGAAAGGTACAATAGAAAAGTTCTGCGCACTATGGGTCCCGTATCGATAATGGCGCTTGCAGCCTCGGAAGAGGCGCTTGCGCAAGCCGGTATAGACGCGCAAGACAAGCTTGTAAAGGGCGGCAGACTAGGAGTTGCATACGGCTCTTCATCGGGCTCTATAGAGCCGCTTTTGGACTTTCACTCCATGCTACACACAAAGGTGGTGCGCAATATAAATTCGTCCACCTACGTAAAGATGATGCCGCAAACGGCCGCCGTAAACATTTCGCTTTACTTAAAAACTACGGGAAGAATCATACCCACAGGCACTGCCTGCACCTCCGGAAGCCTAGCCGTTGGCTACGCCTATGAGGCTATAAAATTCGGGCTTCAGGATATTATGATTGCGGGAGGCGCGGAGGAGTTTAGCGCAACGCAAGTTGCAGTGTTTGACACCCTATTTGCAACTAGCGTAAAAAATCAGACGCCGGAACTTACACCCTCGCCCTACGACAAAGATAGAGACGGCCTTGTAATCGGAGAGGGCGCAGGCTCGCTAATTTTGGAGGAGTACGAGCACGCAAAGGCGCGCGGAGCAAAGATACTGGCCGAGATTGTCGGCTTTGAATCAAATACCGACGGCACGCACATCACACAGCCAAACCACGCCACAATTCAAATTGCCATAGAGCGCGCAATAAAGTCTGCTGGAATTTCGCCCGATGAAATCGGCTACGTAAACGGCCACGGCACGGCGACTGCCCAGGGCGACATAGCGGAAACTATCGCGACTGCCGACGCATTTAAAAGGGCCGTTCCCATAAGCTCAATTAAAAGCTACGTGGGGCACACGCTCGGAGCCTGCGGCGCAATAGAATCGGCACTAAGCATTCTAATGATGAACAATAAGCGCTTTGCCCCGACGCTAAATCTTAAAAATATAGACCCCTCTTGCGGCGAGCTAGACTACATCGCGGGCGGATTTAGAGATATAGACACCGAATACGTCATGAACAATAATTTCGCCTTCGGCGGCATAAATACATCTCTTATTTTTAAGCGCATCTAAGTAGCTTTTACTGCTTGAGAATTTTTGTTTTTTAAGAGCTTAAAGTTGCTCCGAAAACAGAGCTTGCGCGGCAGTTTTGGAAGTTTTTGCCTTGCAAGGCAAGCGGCGCAATCGAAAACTTTTGAAAGGGCGCTTGAGAGGCTCTTTAAAGCGCGAGTTACTTTTTTGCAAAAAAGTTAAAGAAGTTAAACCACTGATATGGCGCCTTTAATAGGCACTCTTCGAGGAAGGCCGCATATTCGTCTAAAGTGTTGCGTTTAGTTTTTGCTAAACTTTGCTTGAGATAAACTTTGTGAACCTCGCCGCAACTTACGCAATTTGCAAAGAATACGGGGCAATTAAAACTTGTAGCGAGCATAAAAGCCCCCTTGGGGAAGGCGCACTTTCGCCCCAAAAAATCGGCCAAAATAAATTTATCCGGAGCCTCGCGAGAGAGCCTGTCGCCGGCAATTATAAACACAGCTCCTCTGCTCAACAAATTTTCCACTTTTGAAAAAGTCGCGATATTTATGCTGTCAACCGGAATATAGTGAAGGTTTTTCATCTTCTGCTGGGCGATAAAAAACCTCCTGTAAACAGACTTTGTCCAGGAGTCCACAAATATGTAAACCTCGGGAGCTGAGCCGCCTATTCTAGAGTTGTCGCAAGAGCCCAAGGCCTCTATATTGCCGAGGTGCGAAGATATTATCACAAAGCCCTCCTTGCGCTGCCTTAAATTGAGAAAAGCTTTGAAGTTTTCGTCCTCAAAGAAAGTTACATTTTCGCGCTTTATCCTTCCGGAAATAGAGGCTATTTTATCGAGAAGCGAAGTTGCGTAGTTATACACAAGCTTAAATGGCTTTGGCTTGGTGCATACTAGACCTCGCGAGCGCTCAAAGGAGTTTAAGACTTCAAAATAAATTTTAATACTTGCCTTGGCATCGCGCAAAAAAGGATACATGCAAAGGCAGACAGGCAAGACCAAGAACTTTGCGATTCTCGGCCCCAAAATTAGATAGATTGCCCAGAGAAATTTAATTCTGAAATTTCCCGCGCCCTTTTCCTTTATTTCAAACCACTCAGGCATCGCAAGGCTTAATAAAAAGCGAGATTAAATAAGTTCCGGCAAGCCCAACTGCAAGGACAAACCCCATAGAGCTCACCGCGCTAAAGGGAGTGAATATCAAAGCGGCAAAACCTATGAAACTCGTAAGGAAGGATAAAAACACAGCAGAGCGCGTCTCTAAAGAAGAGCTTGATAGGTGGAATATCGCGTAATCTATTCCAATACCTGCCAATATGTAAAAGGCCAAGACGTGGAATAAATTTATAGACGAGCCCAAAGACCATAGAAAGAATAAAACCAAGCCCGCCGACAATGCGATAGGCGCAATCAATCTGAAAACGCTACTTCTAAAAATAAAGGCAAAGAAGATGCAGACAACGCAAAAGCAGAGCGCCAAGACGCGCAAGGCTGAATCTAGATAAGAATCGAAAGCCCTGTTTACGAAGTCGCGCGCGCCCAATTTTTCGGCGCCATTTGGAAGTTTAGAGTTTAAGTTTGAAGTCCCGCCAAGCGGAACTATGGCGGTGTAGCCGGAGCTCGTTTTTACGAGCATGGAGTTTAAAAGTTCGCCAGCCAAAGTTCCATCGTAATCGCTAAGTGAAATCGGCTTAGAATTTGTATTCAATTTGAATTTGCGCTTTGTGCCTATGCTAGCGGATAATTTATCTGCGTAATCTAAATAGAGTTTTTCCAAGGCTTGCCTGTTTTTTAGCTGCCTATCTTTAGGCGGTAAAAGAAGAGAAATTTTGCTTATGCCGGAGTCGCTTTCAAGGCGCGAAACCTCGTCCAAAGTTTTGCCCTTTAAAATTAGAAACGCAGAATCTGTATCTCCAAAAATTTTGGAAAGCTCGATATCGCTTTTAAGCAATTTTTCGTCCGGCGAATACAAGTCGGCAAGATCCGTTCCGAACTTTGAGGTAAAAATTCCGACAAGCGCAAGAACTGCGCAAAGAGATAGGCAAAACCTCCTTCCCCAAGCGGGAAGCGCCGGGATATTCAAGGTCTTAAATTGCAGTTTAGGTTTTAGCGCGGCGCAAATTACAGGATAAAATAGCGTCACAAAAAAATACATTGAAATTAGCCCCACTGAGGTAAAGAGAGAGATTTGCCTAAGAAGAGCCAAGTCCGAAAAGCCCAATAGGATAAAACAAATTAAAGTCGTCAAAAATGAATTGAGAAGCGGGCTTTTTATCTTTTTCAAAGCTCCGTCAAAACCTGCGCTTTTGCTTGCCGCAAAGAAGTGGTAGGAATAGTCTATCGAAAGACCTATCAGGCTTGTAGCAAAAACAAATACGGCAGCGTGGGGTTTTCCAAAAACTAAAAATGCAGCAGCCGAAGCGAGCAAAAGCGAGGAAAATAGCGCAAGCAAAACCGGAATAAAAATCTTAAGGCTTCTGAAGGCCCAAAAGCCCAAGCCCAAGACTAAAACTAGAGAGATAGACGAGAGTATGTTTATGTCGCGCTTGGCCTCCAAAGATGAGTAGTAGCTGTGGACTCGCGCACCGCTAAAGAGAACTTGCACTCCGCTTTTTTGCGCCGCGCTTTTTAATTTATAAAGCTCGCCCAAGATTTTTCCAAAGCGGCTATCCGAGATATTTTCGCAGTCGGCTATTATTGCGATTTGCAAAGTTGAGTCGCTTTCAAGGCGCCGCAAAAAGCCGCCCTGTGCTTTCCAGCCGCCGCCCGATTGCGCCAAAAGCTCCTCCGAAAAATTTGTGAGCGTAAAGAAGGGATCTTCCGAAACTTTAAAAATTCCCAGCGCGTAGGGCGATAGAATGCGCATTTTTGCGCGCTCAAAAAGCTCCTTGCCGCCATTTTCCAACAAGGCGGAATCGGAGTTTGAAAGCAAGTAGGCAGCGTGCGCCAAAAATACGGATTTTAACTTTTTAAGCGCCTGCCTATCCAAAGAAAAATTTTGGATATTTTCACTTCCCAAAATTTTTGCGGCTCTATCGGCAAACTTCTCAACTTCTTCTGCTGATTTTCCGGAAACGACAAGCCTCAGTTTTGAGGAGTTTTTTTTGAGAATCTTTGAAAGCGCCCTGTCGGAATCGCCGACATCGGCCATTTCAAAAATTCCCGATTCGAGTTTAACAGGGCGCGTCAAAAGAACTATCGCCGAGCAAATCAGCGCGGCAATGTAGGCTATTTTTAAAACTGCCTCAAGAGACTTCATAGTTTACTTTTCGGAAAATTCTATCGCGATAATGTCTCCATTTTCCATTGAAATTACGGAGCGGGCAAGCTTATCGCCGACGAACTTAACCTCTATAAAAGTTATGAAGTTTTTTATGTCGGAAACTCTTGGCTCAAGTTTTAAGACAATCTCTCCGGCCTCAAATTTTGTGGTGCTTATTGCAAACTTGTCCTGCAAGTCGGAGAAGTCGCCCTCAAAGAGTTTCTCTACTGCTCCCGCTATATCGTAGTCGCCAATTTTATTTTTAACTTTTTTTCCGCCGCTTTCAAAGCTGTAGTAATCCGCATTTGCAAAGAATGTAAACTTTTCGGGAAGCTCGTTTTTCCACAGTAGCCCCTCTCCCTTTTTAATTGAAAAAGAGCCGGAGGATTTCACCTTTATGCCCAAGTCGGAAATTTCCTTTGAGAGCGAAAATGTGCCGCTTGCCGAGTCTTTTTTTAGCGCAATTTCGCGCAGCCGCGCAAGTGCGTCTGAAGATGCAAAAAGCGGCTGCAGGGCAAGCATTGCAAGAGCAATAAAACTCAAGATGCGCATGAGAGCCTCTCTTTCACATCGCGCGGCAATTCGAAAAAGCTTTGCTTTGTGCTTGCGCTTACGCACATTTGCTTAGTCTCGCCAACACAGATTTTTGCGCCGCTTTTTAAATCGCGCACAATGTACTTTATTTGCAGGTAGCAGTCGCTTTCAACAATGGCTGCGCAAACTTCCAAGTCCTGATTAAACTCGGCGGGGCTTATGAACTTTACGCTCATCTTTACAACGGGAAATACATAGCCCATATCGCGCATATCTTCGTAGCTTAACTTAAGATTTTTAAGCAGCGCACACCTCGCAATTTCAAAGTACTTCACGTAATTCCCGTGCCAGACCACGCACATTGGGTCCAAGTCAAAAAAGGGAACTTTTACAACTACAGACGCTTCCATAAATCATCTCCATAATTTAAATATTTTCAGCGGCAATCTTAAAATGGCGATTGTGCAGAGATACGTGTGCAAAAGCGATATAAAAAAATTATCGCGAATTGGCCTAAAGTTGGATTTCCCGTCTTTCGGATAAGTCGTGGCAACTTCAAGCGATATTATATCAAGCCCCGACCAAGACGCCCTCACGATTATCTCCGTATCAAAGCCCATTCGCATAAATTTAAAATGCCTTTGCAAGGGCAAGGTCTCGGCTATGGGATAAATTCTAAAGCCGCACATTGCATCTTTTATGTTTGGATTGAAGGTTTCAATCAAAACCCACATGTTTGTGAATTTTCTGCCGTAGTAGCGTGATGGCGGAACAGAGGAGTCGTATCGCGGAACGGAATTTATAAGGGCCTTTGGATTTTCCCTTGAAGCCTCCAAAAATTTATTGAAGGCCTCCAAGCCGTGCTGGCCGTCGGCGTCTATCTGGAAAGCGTGGGTAAAACCAAGCTCCGCCGCGCGCTTTAAGCCCGCAAAGAACGCCGCACCCTTCCCCGAATTTTTTTCAAGCCGCAAATAATTTAGCGAAAAATCTCTTGCTATGTTTTTAATATCTTCAGCCTCGCGGCTTCCGTCGTCCACCAAAATTATTGGCGTTTCCAACTTCAATAGTTCGGGCAGGAACTTCTTAAACTGCTCGGCGTGGTTAAAGATTGGAACAACTATCGCAAGCTTGTACATTTTAAAATTCTATAGAGCCCGAAGAGCATATTCCGGAGCCTTTTGAATACTCGAAAGAAAAAGATAAATCCCCTGTTTTTCTCACCTTTAAACTGAGAATATCTAGCGGTCTAATTACACTTGAAAATTTCAATTTCTTGACTGTTTTTGCGCAAGCTCTAAGCTCAAAATTTTCCTTTATGAAAAACTCTGCAAAGTAAAGCTGCACAACCCCCGGCAAAATCGCAATCCTCGGGAAATGCCCCTTGAAATAGGAGCTGGTTTTTAAGAAGGAAAGCTTGCAATCAAAGCCCTGCTCCGTTTTATCGAACTCCAAAAGAAGGGGTTCGTCGATTTTATTTAAGAGCAAATTTTTTACGCTGGAAAGCAGGAGCTTGCCTTGCGGATTTAGCGGAAAGCGATTTACTATCCTGAATTTTTTAGGCAAAAGTTTGCGCTCAAATTCGGCGCTGGCAAAGGAATTGAGCTTCTTTACAAAGTTTAGCTTGCCGCCCTTTATTAGCGCATATTCGCCTTCTAAACTTGGAACTACAAGCGCGCGCAAAACTCCGTCAAGCATCTCAACTCTAATGCATTCTACGTATGAATGCCTGCAGTAAACGTTCTCCAAATCCGGCAAGAAAATCTGCGTTTCTCCGACTTTTGCAAGCCTATCTATCCTGCCTTTTAGCAGGAATTTTCGGCCGTCTTGCAGAAGTTCAACCATATCGTTTAGCTGAAAAAATCCGCCGCAGGCGTAGGGCGACTTGGCATTTATGCACCCTCGCTCGTCAACACCGGCTACAACCTTCTCAAAAACCTCCCACTCCTGCGATTTCGACTGATTGCGAACGGCAATTCCGCCGCTTTCGGTACTTCCGAAAATCTCGATTGGAGTGCAGCCCCACATCGCTCGTGCGCTTTCGCTAAACTCCTTTTTTAATAGACCCCCGCTCGTCGTAACACCCACGCAATTTTTCGGAAATTCAAACATATCGCGGTACTTTGCGAGAGCCTCTATAAAAGACGGGGTAGTTTCAATGACCACACTTTCGCAAGAGCTCTGGCGCGCTATTAGCTCCTCCGGAGTCTTAATCGTCTTACTGTCGATTTCAAGGCCTAGCGCAAGCGGGCAAAGTATGCGCCAAAGCATTCCGTAGAGGTGGCAGGGCTCGCAAGTTGCAAGCACGCGAGTGTGCTTTTGATGCGGAAGAATCTTTGCGCTATTTAGAGTTTCGTCGCTGAGAGAGCCGAAAAGTTTTAAAATGGTCTTTGGAGCGGATGTAGAGCCCGAAGTAAAAAAGTACACGCGCCCATTTCGCATATTTTTAAACTCAAAGTCGGACTCCGGCAAATCTTGCGGCAAATTGAGATTTCCAATGCCCGAATTTGAAATTAGGGGAATGGCTCCCCTTCTTTTTACCGATAATGCGATTTCCTCGGAAGGTATCAAATAAACGGCCTTACCGGCCTGCAAAAGCGCAAAGAAAAGCCTTGAGAACAAGTGGGCATCTTGCGAGATATGCAAGGCAAACTCAGCTTCATCAATGTCTTCAAAGTATTTTGCAAAGCTAGCCACTTCCGCCTTAAAAGCGGAAAATTTAAGCTCGCCGCAATCGCCGCAAAAGGCGGTAAAGTCGCTATTGCAAAAAAATAAATCTTCAAGCTTTACCTGCATTTAGAACCCTTCTTCTTACGATGTATTCCGCCGCAAACATTACGGCGATTAAGATGTACGATAGCATTCCGTTAAATATTGCCCAGACTTCAAGAGGAGCAAACAGAGTCGCAAAAGATATCGCCGTAAGGCAGCTTAAAAACACGCACCAAGCTATTGTAACTTTGCGCGCGTAAATAATTCCCTCAGGCGGAAGGCTTCCATTTAATCTCTCTGCAATACTCTGAACGAGCGGCTTTTTTAATAGCGAAGCCCCAAAGAGCAAAGCGAATGCAAAATTCATAAAAACAGGATATAATTTAAAGCACTCAAAGCTCCTCGAAACCGCAATTAAAAGCAGCAAAAAAAGTCCAAAAACTAAAATAACGAGCCTCTTATACAAGATAAAATTTACAATCAAAACTAATAGCAAGACAAGCGACATCACAAGTAGCGAAAAGCCCTGCCTTATCGCAAAAAACACGATAAAGGGATAAATCGCCGCAAAAATTGAAAGCGCCGCTTTTATCGCGCTACTTGCCCTCATTTAAAAGTTTTTCGACAACGTCAACAACTTCACCGAAAGTCCTGATTTTTTTGAAGTCCTCGGGATTTACGCGCTTATTTGTCTTTTGCTGGAGGCGCACCACCAAGTCAACCGCATCTATGCTGTCGAGATCCAGCTGTGTAAACAGATTAACATCGTCTTTGAGCTCGCTGCGCTCGCAATCGAACTCCTCCACGAGTATGTCCTTTATGCTCTCGGATATTTCTTCTCTTGTAGCCATATTAAAAATTCTCTCAGTTTTTATCGGGCAGATTTTTTGCGATATAGTCGGATATAGCTTCGACGGAGGCAAATATCTTTGTGTTGTCCTCGCCCTCGTTGAAGTCCACGCCGAACTTCTTTTTTATAGCCATGCCAAGTTCTAGCGCATCTATAGAATCTAGCCCCAAGCCCTCCTTAAAGAGCGGCTGCGAGGTCTCTATGTCGTCGGGCGTCATATCCTCCAAATCCAGAGCCGAAATTATCAATTCCTTAACTTGCCTTTGCAATTCTTGTTTATTCATACAAATCTATCAATTCTTACCCTTTAAATTTAATACGCCTGAAATTTCAGATGTCAAACTTCTGGACAGCCTAAAATCGTTTAAGCCTGAAATTCTTTTAAATTTTATTGCCGGAAGCTGCTCAAGGGTAAGCTCTACAATTCTATCCGCACACCAATACCACTTCTGAGTCTTTCCCAAAATGAGAGGATTACAGGAAATTTTGACGGGCAGAACCTCGCAATCGGCCTTAAGGGCTATGCGCGCAGCACCGGTGTGAATCTTAAGATTGGGGCTATCGCTGCGCGTGCCTTCCGGAAATATTATTACGTTGTAGCCCTGTTTAATTGCCTCGACAGATTCGTCGATAACTTCCTTTCCGCCCGAATCCAAATTTATAAACATCTGGCTTATTATGGGTCTTAAAAAGAAGTTCCGCGCAAGCTTGCCCTTAACGACGCACACTGAATTTTTATATGATGCTATTAGAAGTACTATATCTATCAAAGTTGGGTGATTTGCGACAATTACACGCCCGCGCTGGTCGGGATTTACACCGATGCGCCTCACCCGTATAAGCCCGAGAGACTTCATCACAAATTCAAAGAAAATCCAAGATATCCTAAGCAAGCGCACTTTGGCGGCCTTACCGCCAAAAACCGCCGCTATAGGAAAGAGCGCAACACCTATAAAAAAGCCCCCGATACCGAAACCCAAGAAGCACAGGACTGTCAAAACTGAGCGCGCAAAAACTATCATTTAAAATCTATTTTCACATATTTGCCGCAAATGCCGGTTCTATTTTTCAATGCCGCATCCAAAGCCCGCGCGGACAGCGGATTGTTGGAAAATTTGCCGCAGGTTAAAGTAGCGGCAATGGAATCTTTTGAAATTGGCTCTGCAAAGAAGGCAAAACCTTCGCTTACTTCCGGAGAATTTCTCTCAAATGGGGGCGGAAAAGCGCTGTCGACAAATACAAAGAAGACTCTCTCTGATATTGTAAAGGCCTCGATTAGTCCCATTTCAAGGGTGTCTTCCATAGCGGAAATCGCGGTGTAGTTGCCCTTATTTTTTAAGAGAACCGACTGCGCACCTATAGCGGAATTGTGAACTGAAGATGAAAAGCCGCTGGGCGAAACCTCCGCCTGCTCGTTAAAGACTTTCAGAAGCTTTGCGATCCTATTAAATTCACCGAACCTCGAGGCAAATACCGAAACAAAATCGCCCTTATTTTTACAGAGCAAATTTGTAAGATGCGCCACAGTGCGCTCCATGCCGCTTAGTTTGCGGCGTTGAAGCGGAGGCAGGAAGGACACGTCGGCCTCGGCGGAATTTTCGGCCGCCTGCCAGTATTTAAAATTTTCTATTTGTAAGGTCTGCATCTTTTAATTTACGGACTGCAATTCGCCCGACTTCCACTTAAATTAACTGAAGAAAATAAAAAATTGCCGAGCCCCTTGTAAAGCATTTAAAATAGCCCAAGCATCCAACAGTAGACGCAGCCAAAGATTCTATTTTTGGCTTCTATAGAAAACAGGGAAACTAAAGTGTGAAAGAATGATTCACTGCTGCACTCTGAACTTCCTTCCAAACTGAAAACCTTTTATCGACAAAAAATCCGCCCGACCCAAATGCCCAAGCGGATTAAAAAATGCTTAAGATGGGACTTGAACCCATACGCCTTGCGGCATACGAACCTGAATCGTACGTGTCTACCAATTTCACCACTTAAGCAAAATTAAAGATTCAACAAAATTTCATTATCGGAAATTTGTCAAGTTTCTTATTGCCCAAATTCTCTACTGCCTGACTAAAGCCGACTCTATCGACGCCACAAAAACCCTGTGGAAATCCTTTTGCGGATACCACTTGGCTATTTGCGTCCTGTCTATAAAGCCGGTTTCCGAAAGCTCACCCTCATACAACTTTTTGCAAATTAAGGAGATGCGAGCCTCCGCAAAATAGGTTGTCCCACACTCCGCCACAACCGGCGTAAGCTTTGCAAGCGCAATTTTATCGCAATTTCTGCCGCTTTTTGAGCCGCAAATTTTTAGAGCCTCTCGGTGCGCCTCGTCGAGGAACGAAATGCTGAAGGTGTCGCTCTTTGAAATAAATTCGTAGGTGTAGCGCTGCGGCCTTATAAATACAAACGCGCAGGGCTTGCCCCACATGACGCCCAAGCCGCCCCAGCTTGCGGTCATAGCATTCACCTTGCCGCCGCTCTCAGCGCCTATTAACATCCAATCGTCGCCTATGAGCTTTATTGCGCTTTCGCTTATTTCTTTAGGATCTATAGATTTAAACATACCCGCACTTTATCGACCCATTTTTGCGACTTTTCAACCAAAAATTTCGCGATAAAAATCGCCTAACGCCTCCGCTAAATGAAAAACTCAAGGATTAGAAGGCGCTAAGAAAGCAAAACAAGCTGCCTGAATCAAACCCTTCCCGCCAAAAATGTCGGAATAAACAGGTACGCTATCAGAATTAAAAATATGACCCCCGCAAGCAGGAAGGGTTTTATGCCGACCTGCCTTACCTTGCCCATATTTGTCTCAACGCCCAAAGCTGCCATCGCCATTGTAAGCAGAAAATTGTCGAAGATATTTATCCAATTTAAAGCCGCCTGAGGAATTATGTGAAGCGAATTTACGCCGCTTGCCACGACAAAGAAAATCGCAAACCACGGAAAGACCTTCATTATCGACGAATCTTTGTCGCCGGAATTTCTCCCAAAAATAAAACCCAAGACGATTAGAACCGGTATTAGAAGCATCACGCGGGCAAGCTTTACGATTACCGCTATGTCGGTAACCTCCTCAGATATCGCACTTCCCGCCGCGACAACCTGCGCGACCTCGTGGACAGTCGAGCCCAACGCAATCCCCTGCCAATTAACGGGGTAGCCCAGAGCCGAAACTATGGGCGCAAACAAAAACATCGCAATCGTGCCAAAAATTACGACCGTCGCAACCGCTATCGAAGTTTCGTGAGGCCTAGCCTTGACTACGGGCTCCGCACCCAAGACCGCCGCCGCCC
>OJMH01002338.1_pt1 | contig 16072 bp, 13 predicted proteins | sample 1597111 | NCBI WGS metagenome assembly OJMH01 (sample SAMEA2452115, study PRJEB22498) | human gut metagenome | reverse complement strand
GGGCGGATCATGGGCATTGACACCCACTCCTTCACGGTCCGGAACCGGGAGACCGGCCAGATCGAGCGGCGCAGAATGCAGTGCGCGGTCATCATCAGCTATCGCGTCAAGGTGCTGGTCCCGGAGACGGAGGTGTGGATGCCCGGCCAGGAGCGTCCCCCCTATGTACTGCGCAATATGACCGGTGCTGAGATCGACTACACCATTATGGACGTGGACCGCGAGGGCGGCGTAGCCATTGGCTCCCGCCGGATGGCCATGCTGGCGCGCCGGCATTTCTTCGATACAGCAAGGAACGGCCACGAGCTTGGAGAAAAGCTCACCTGCCGCGTGCTGTCTGTGGGCCCCAAGCGGTGCCTGGTGGAGTGCGGCGGCCGGGATATGAGCCTGAGCCAGAAGGATTTGACCTATACTGCCACCCCCGATCTCCGGGAGCGGTACCATCCTGGTCAGGAGCTGGACTGCATTTTGAAAGAATACAACCGGCAGTCCGGGCAGATGTGGGTCTCCGTCAAGGAGACCATGGCGAACCCCTTCTTCGGCGCCATCAAACGCCACCCCATCGGCAGCCGCAGACAGGCCGTCATTTCCGGTAAATACGGCGGCGGCGTGTTCTGTACGCTGCCCGATGAAACGGTGTGCCTGTGCCTCTATTCCACCCGCCATTCGGACAGTGACTTCCACGTTGGAGACACTGTGATCCTGGCGATCAAGCAGTTCGATTATGAACGGCACCTCATTTATGGGCGCATCCTGTCCAAGTGGTGAGCGGCATGGGGCAGGATAAACAGCTTTTGGAGGATCTGCAGACGCTAGTAGGGTGTGACTACCTCTCTGATCTACGCTTCCTTCCTGATCGTGAGCCCATCCACCGGGCTATCAGGCAGCTTTGTCCTGAGGACTATTCTCCTGCGCAATGGAAAGAAGCGATATGTTATCTGCTTTTTTAGCTGCAGAATACAGGCTAGGAACGATAATCGGCCCCCTGAGATTTCGCTCAGGGGGCCGATTTTTTGTTCTTATTGACAACTAAGTTCATTACTTCACTTTTGAGCATGTCGCTTGGAGAATACAGCAACTAACCAGCCAACGGAAAAAAGAATTGGCGGACACAAACATACCAAATAAGTCATTACTTCTCTCGTGGGGTAATAAACCTTTTCCAAGTTTTCATAATATACATACTCGTAAGTATCCATTAGGACACATGCAGGTAAGTTAATTCGTCCCAGGACGCCACCAAGAGGCATCTCCATCAAATGCCCCGTGTAACTTGGGAAATATGTCCCAGCTGTAATCTGAGCCTGCCACGGTGCCTCCTCCACATTGAGCTGATGAATCAACACTGTGCCGATCCCGCAAAGAAGAGTAGCAATCAGTACACCCCATAGGAGATCACTCCATTGTCCATCAAGTTTTCGTCCGGTTGTGTACCCAAAGGTAGGATAGGCAATTACTAAAAATAAAATATAGCCTATAAACGGAAGGTGGACCGAGTCATTGTACCGGTCAAGCAGCTGCAGCATTCCCATCACCAGCACAGCAAAAGAAAGTATAGCTAATGTTGCCAAATATGCTATTGGATAGTGGAACACACGGGGGACTGTTGGGAAAGATGGTCTACTCGTTCTCCAACATACCAGTGCAACGATACCAGAAACGAGTATAATAGCCCCCCAGAGCAAGCAGTCAACAAACGGCGAAAAGGAAATGAAACCACCACCGTCATCGAGTGCCTTGACACCCGCATATAGGACGGCACTCAATGTGTTAACGCTCGCGAAAAAAACAAGCATTGATGCCCAGAATCCGTTCATGCGGTGTACTCCTTTCTCACCCCAACATGAGAATCAATGACAAATACCCATTTCTTCACTTAAATTAGTAGCAGTTTAGGCGTTACGAGCCGCCAGCTCTTCTGCAGTCATCGTATGTGTAGGCTGAATGATTTCTACCGTCCGAGCACTCATGTTTTCATCACTCATAGCAGTCATCGTGACAGCTTGCCCAGCAAACTCCGAAATATTGACATTGATACACGGATCAACGATGTCGGAATAGGTTTCACTATGTGTATAATATCCGTTATTCTGATATTCGATTGTTAATGCCGGTTTTTCGGCACTACTCATGTTGACCTGAATGCTGTAATTGTCATCGCGCATCACATATTTGGTCCGATTTCCACCAATTTTCCAGATGCTTCCCACTTTATCACCATTCGCATTATACACGCCAGAAGGATCAATCGTAAGAGTGTCCTCGTTGCCATCGGTGATGCTCAATTCAGAATTAGAGTCAACAATGATATAGATTCGCTTGTTATCTGCACCAACAATCCAGCCTTTTTCATTTACTTCAACAGCCTCTAAATCCTGTCCATTAGTAAGCGAATATGCACTACTACCATCTATGATGGCTCTGATTCTACTAAATACATCTTCGTCCTTAATTAGGTCCATGTGGGACACATTCGCAACAGTATAAACTCTACTTGCAGTTGTTGCCTGCGTATTGCTCGCGCTATATAACGGAACAGTACCATCTCCCGAATTGTTTACATCAACATCCAGATATTCGCAATTATAATTATTGTTGGTATAGTAATAGATCATCGATGCCGTGTCTTCACCGGTACCGACAATTTTATAGGTATCCACTAAGCTTCCGTTTGCAATATGTGTCCCAGATACCATAAGCCCGTTATGGAAAGTCGTGGCCGCAGAAAACATTGGCTTGACGATATCTGGGAGACTCTCATCAATTGCCCAAGGCCGCGTAGAATAAAACGCTCTTGCATTCTCTCCGCTATAATAGATATTATCATACTTTATATAATTACCATAGTTGTTGTTGTATCGTGCAGTGGGCGCCAATTGGTATGTGCAGTGGAAATTTTTAACAAGCTCCTTAATGTCGTCGTCAAGGTGTATGGAAGACAAAATAAAATTAAAATCACCGGTTTCAGCGACATAAATCAAATGTGGGGTTCCAGTATAGGGCGTGCCCAGCGTTATCAGCTTATCGACCTTATTTCGATTGATGCTAGAGTTTGCCAAATACTTGGATGCCACTAAGCCCCCCATGCTATGAGCTACCAGAATTACTTCGTCATAAGTGTTGTTGATGGCGATTGCAAGTTTTGCTGCTGATGTCGTATTGCTCATTCGCCAGTCGTACGGAAAGAATACAATATCATATTCATCACCGTAGTAGTCTTCCAGCATATTGCAAAGAGGCTTATAATAATCTAATACGCCGTAGTCTCCTGTTCCGGCAGTAATTGTATTTACACTAGCACCCGTGGAGGTGCAAGCAATCTGATTGAGGCGATTAGTTGTAGCCCAAAGCCAACAAGCCTGCCCACTACTGTTACGCAAAACCGAACCGCCAACACCAGGAATGACCACGATTGCTTTATTGGATGCAGCCCTTTCTTCAGCATTTTTTTCAGAAGACTCGGAAGGGGTGGTTTCATTGATAATGTCCGCTTGATTATCTGCAGAAATGCTATCATTGGACGCCATCGCATGTACTGTCATGGTCATAAGCAGCGTGGCAGAAAGAATAACAGAAATCAACTTCTTCATGTGCTACACTCCTTCATTTGTATCAGGTTGAACAATAATTATCAAACGTGGATATTTTTGTGTGACTTGCATACAAAAGTTGAGATTTCGCTTGGTTACGGTTATTTTTCTGTGATACACGCCACAAGAAACTCTCTGCGGTTGATTGTGGCATACTGCTGCAGTATGTGCTTCCATTGTTGATACGGACTGCTTTATCAAGCTCGACAAAATTCTTGCCGCTAAGAATCTAGGTAATCATTTCGACACCTCCTTCCTATATAATATTTAATACGATGAAAGCACGTGATTTTGGACTCTGTTTAAGATGATTTTCTCAACTCTTTAGTATTCACCATGTGCAACTATTTTGATCCATGCAATTCAGATAGAATTACTTGTGTTGAAGCAAATATCATCCTACCAACAGAGCCATGAATTTTCTAAAAATCATTATTCTACTGTATCAATAAAATTCAGCATAACAGAAGAGCCACGGCAGATGCCGTGGCTCAGGTAAAACTTTATTATTACTTTTCCTCCGTCAATTTACTACACACAATATCCAACAGCAGCTTCTCAAGGGGCTCAAACTCTGAGAATTGATCCAGTGAGGCCATCACGAGGGAATCGCGAATACTGCCTGCGCTGCTCACCAAAAGCTGTTGATCCACAGAGTATCCATAGTGCTCCACAAAGAATATCATCATCATGATAACAGACTTTGTATTTCCCTCCCTGAAAGGGTGTACCTGCCAGATGGGCGGAAACATCCGGGCCATCTCATAGACGAACTGCTCCCGGTTGAGTTCGGCCCAGGGGACGCAGAGCAGTCTACTAAAAGCCACTTTCAGATCTTCCGAAATATCGTTCTCTCTGCTATACCAGACGCTACGCCCGCACAGCAGCTGCTCCGGTTTTTCAAGGCTGATGTGACGATATTGTCCCGCCCAATCGTAGAGGTTACCAAACAGCGCGAAGTGGATCTCACACAGACCGGCTGGAGAAAAGTCCTCAAATCCCTTCTCGTATAAGAGCATCATATTGGCTCTGGATAGTTCTACTTCAATGCGATTCAGCGTTGTTTTATCCTTAGTTCCCAGTCTATTTCTGAAAACGGGAGCATCTATATAGAAATACGGATCAGACATGGCTCCGGCGCTCCTGATCTGCGAGATTGCGGTGATAAGTCAGCAGAGCAGCTTTCATTTCTTCTCCGGTAAGTTCTCCTCGGGCCCAGCTTGCAGAAAGAGCTCTGGCATAGTCAGAAATCGGTGTGCCTTCGATGGCAATTACAGCATCTGCTGTCTCAACCGCTGCGGTCCGCTTTTGTAGCAAAGAACTCAATGCACCTTCACCTCCTCGCGTGGTTTTCAATCAGTATAGCACAGGAGCGCTTTGATTTCCAGCATAGCGCTAAAATCGACTACAACGCCACTTGAAAAAATGTGTAAAGTCTCGTCGAATATATTTGAAAAAATGTGTTCATGCTTGATTGAATTACTTGAAAAAATGTGTTACACTGTGATTGCCAATAGAAAGGAGGGCGATCTGGATGAAACGTAACGCGATGCGTGACCTGGTTCAATGGAAAGAGAGCGAAGATCGCAAACCAATGGTGCTCAAAGGCGCACGCCAGGTAGGCAAGACCTGGCTCATGAAGGAGTTCGGCAGTAACTACTACCAGAACTATGTTTACTTTAACTTCGATGAAGAGGACGAACTGAAGTCCATCTTTGAGAAAAAAAAGAATCCACAACGGATCATCGAGCTGCTCTCCATGATAGCCGACGAGAAAATTTTACCTGGTGACACCCTTATCATTTTCGACGAAGTTCAGGAGTGTCCAGAGGCTTTGAATACCCTCAAATATTTTAAGGAGAAGGCCAACGAGTATCATGTGATCGCGGCCGGCAGCCTGCTTGGAACGCTGCTGGCGCAGCCTAAGTCCTATCCGGTCGGAATGGTCAATCTATTGAACGTCCATCCGCTGACCTTTGACGAATTTCTGGAGGCAACGGATGAAAGCCTATATAAGTATTATTGCAGCATTCAAAAAGAGCAGCTCATTGAAGAGATCTTCCATAACCGACTCATGGAGGCATATAACCTCTATTTGATCATAGGAGGAATGCCGGAATGTGTGACCTCGTGGGTCAACCACAAGGACCCTGCAAAAATCTCTCAAATCCAGCATGAATTGATCGAGGTCTATGAGAACGACTTCTCCAAACATAACGGGAAAGTCAACAGCGGTCGCATCCTGATGGTGTTTCGCAGTATTGTTGCTCAGCTGGCCAAGCCAAATGAAAAGTTCATGTACGGGGCCGTCCGTGAGGGTGGCCGGGCAAGGGACTTTGAGGAAGCAATCGAGTGGCTTGTGTCCGCCGGTATGCTCAATCGTGTCTACAATGTCTCCAAGATGGAGCATCCACTTGCGGCCTTTGATAAACTGGACAGCTTCAAACTCTTTGTCTTTGACACAGGACTTCTCAAGCACATGGCCGGCGTAGATAACAGCGCAATCCTTCTACAGAGTAATTATCAGTTCAAAGGGCCGCTCACTGAAAATTACGTCTTGCAGCAATTCTGTGGGCAATTTGAGATAGAACCCAGATATTATTCAGACCGCAGCGGCGAGATAGACTTTGTCCTGCAATATGGTACGGAGATCATTCCGGTAGAGGTCAAAGGAGGGGAAGATAAATCTGCTCCGACCTTCAAGCGATATATCAACGAAAAGCAGCCGGCTCATGCGATCCGCTTGTCCAAGCGCCCATACTTAAAAAATGGCTTGATCACTAATATGCCATTATATCTGGCTAGAAAAACAATAAAAATACTTTAAGGCGACGTAATTTGCGATTCGTATTCTATCAGATAGAATTATGATTATTATCCCTCATATACTTTCTGAACAATGCACATGAGTATTGCTAATTTGTTTAACAATAGTATCAGCCAAGAAATAAACACGGGACCTCTGAGCTTGCAACTGAGAGGTCCCGTGTATTCTTTATGTAGAGGCCAGATTTACCACCGTACATCTACATATGGCGCAAGGCTTTTGGTGTATTATCCAGACAGAAAGAAATAGTAACTACAGATCTCTTCTCAATTCAGCAACAAGGTAGATAGCTTTTCAGCCATGTCCGGGGACAGTTTACATTCTTTTTCCGCCAACCAAACCCACCCTGATGTTAAATTTAGGTCGTATCGTGTTTGATCTTGGAAAATAACAGTATACTCCGGTATACCATCACAAGTCTCTTTGTCGTATGTGAGACTCTTTAGTATAGACAGAAGTTCTTCTGCTGGTTCTCCAGTAAGTTGCGTGGTATCATCCTGCAAGTCAATCTTGCGTACAACGGTAAGGATTGTTGAATTAGAGCTCCCTGCCTCTGTTTCTGATGATTGGAACTCGTTCTGTGACGATGTTGAAGATGCAGTGTTTTCTTCCTCTGTCTCTGCTGAGCTGGTTTCATTCTGCTGTGCGGTAGGAAGGTCCGTGTTTTCCTTTTCTATTTCCGTGAAGTGCGAATCATTCTGCGAAGTTGTAGGGTAACTATCTTTGGGGTTAGTCTGTTCCCCAATAGACTGACCACTAGATGCGGAAACAGAAACATCAGTGGTAACTTCCTTAGCACACCCAGAAATAAAAAGGAGAAAGGACAATAAAATGAAAGTAAAAATTTGTTTGCCCTGCATAAGGGTACCTCCAACTAGGTCTAAAGTGTGCAAAGTAGAGTATATCTCAGGATAGCAAGAGCGAAAATGCTTGTCCAGATGATTGTATCAATCTAACCAAAAATAAGCAACTTATGCAAGTTCCCAAACTGCTTGTGTATCCACAAGAACGCTCAAAGGATCATTTGTTTCATAAATGTAGGTTTCAGAATATGTGAGCTTTCCCTGTGAATAATCGTAATAATAGCGACAAATTGTTTCGACAAGCTCATCAGAATCCTGTAATGTTACATTCCCCACATCAATACTGGCCGGAGCCATAGGATTATTGGTGGCCATTTGTGCCTCAAAAGATTCGACTTTACTGAGCATATCATTCTCAGTCATGCCAAACGAAAGGTTTGTAGTAGAAATATTTTCTGCAGCACAGATGCTCTGACTGGGAATAATAGCTGTGGCTACATTATTTTCAATGGAAATAATATAGGCACGATCTGTCTCAATCTCGTCACCAACATAATAGGTCAAAGTCATCATGCCTGTTTGACCATCATCAGAATACATATTTACCGAAATTTTGTAATCCTCAGGATCAAATTCGTCATACAAGCTTTGAACATTATTAAGCAGGTTGTTCAAGCCGACAATATTAGAACTATCAATAGACATTGCTGTGCAGTTTTGAAGATTGTCCAGAGGAACTGCTATAGCTTCAGACTCAGTGTCCAAAGCCTGGCTTCTGCTGAAAGTACCATTGCTGATGGTATTATTTGTGCTACCGTAAACCTTGATGTATGTACCAAGGTTAGACCCAGGATATGCAGCGGTAGCATAGTTAATAGATTGTTGAACCGTATAGCCATTTACAAAGTAATCATGAAACTCAGTAAGCCACTCGGGCCCATATGTGTTTCTGGAGTTAATGCTATTGGTGAAGCCGATACTTGTTGTAGCACCTTTACTGTTTGCCACCGATGCCAAATTGGACGATTGTGCAGCTGTGCTGCAGCCAACAAATGCGATAAAGTCAACGGTGTTCATAGTGCCGATTGATTTAAGACCAGCGTATTGGTAACCATTAGAGTTAAGATCATTGCCGTAATAGATACCACTGCCACGGCTGTTTCCGAACGCCATAACATTGTAGTTGCCATGTCCATTCAAAAAAACAATATCACTTGCAAGTTTCCGCACTCCATTTGGATTAGTTTCACTTCGCAGATAGGCCACAGTTGGGTCGTACTGGTAAAATGATCCAACACCGCTAATCATTCCATAACATGTTGCAGCATAGTGGACGTTCCCAGTAAAGTCTCCAGACAGATCGGTGTCTGCACTATGATTGACACCAACAGAATATGCGTATCTGCGGCTGGATGCTGCAAACGCAGTGGAGGACGCCCCTATTACCATGGAAACTGCAAGTATTAGTGTTGTTGCTGTTGCAATAATTCGCGAAAAATGTCTTTTCATTTGTATTCCCTCCACACCATCAGTTATTAAATAAATCTGTTCAGCGGGTTTTATTGTGTATATTACCTATGTTTAGCCTAATAAGAAATTACGTCATGGGAACCACATCTTATTATTCAAAAGATGCAGTATTCATATTGCTTGTTATGATGTTGCTTACGCCATTGCTCTTTGTTGATCTTGGACTAGAATCAGCTCAATTCTCTACTTGTTTGTTCGATCGATTGTCACCGGGGTCTTCACTGTTCCATTAACCGAATAGCTTACAGTCAGCTGATATGTTTCATATCTACGTACAGTGGCATCTCCTTCAAGTTTGAGGTAACCGTATCCTACTCCAGACCAACTATCGATCATATCGTCGTCCTGCCATAACTCCATTGTTGCTGAAATCTTATCCGTGGTCTTGTTGGCCGTTATTAGGGCCATGCAGGTGGCATTGGTACCGCTGAACTGGATATCGGGTACTACCGATATAAGCCTTGTGCTTACAGCATAAGCTGGGGTAGCAAGGAGCAGTGCAATGATAACCACAAATGGCATAATACGCTTCTTCAAGAAAATCACCTCCTTCCTCGTACTTATAAATTAAATACGATGAAAGGAGGCGATTTTGGACAACTAAGAATTATTTTTTTGTTGGACGCTTTCCGCCATCTGAACCAACTCAGACTCACTTAAACATGCGGAGATATAACATGCACATTCGTTATCTATCGTCCACATAATTCCATTGGCATTGTTAGCATCTTCTGCAATGAGGATTTCTGCCGAATTCCCATTTATGGTTGTTGTTTTTATCCTTACCTGCTCGACATCAACAAACCAATCGATTTCGTCCGGTGAATAAGTGTACCGGAAGGTCAGCATCTGATTATCGGCATTTGTATATATGATCGTTACCGTTGATCCGGTTGTATCTATGATAGATTCAGTATAGCCATCCGGAAGCCATATCGGCCGGTAATCACTGTTTGCAGGAATGCTGCTGTCACTATCTTCGATACGATAAACAAAATATGTTTCATAGATTTCTTTGACCCATCCAAAGAAAGCCGCTCTCGCTTCGGCATCCACAGCAATCCATGTGGCTCCGGATATTAAGAGTGCAAGCACGATGGAGGCGATCTTATAAAGTGAGCGATACAACAAAGGATGATCTGCCCTGCGCTGCAGTTTCTTCATTTTTCTATCAAAGTCAGGAGAAGGCTTTTGTTGACATTCGGGATTAAAATTACTATCCAGCTCTTCTACAAAAATAGTACGAGACCTTAGTGCGGCATTCCGGATCATGTCATCGTTCATCAAAAAATCCACCCTCCTTCCGATAAAGTTCTTCGAGTTTCTTTTTTGCGCGTTGATCAATCTTCTGTGCCCATCTCAGGGAAATGCCAAGTAACTTTGAAATCTCATGAAGGTTATACCCATGTATATATTTGAGCCAGATCACCATGCGCTGCTGGTCTGGCAGTTTCAGGATACATTTGGTCAGAATATCTTCACCTTCTGCTTCCAAAGTTACATGATTCTGCAATTCCTCATTGAAGGGAACAACCGTATGTTTGTTTCGTACTCGATATAGGTCAATTACTCGATTATATACCATAGTTACGACAAGCTGCCTCGTTTTTGGACTGACTGGCTCAATTATTTTTATATTTTCTGCTATTTTCACAAAAACATGATGTACGACATCTTCTGCATCCTGTGCATGGTGCAGCTTGTCATAAGCAACATGGTACATAAGCCCATAGTAAGCTTTATATATGGCCTCAAACTTTGATTTGTCATCGTCTGTTTCGATTACTTGAAAATAAATAAGCATTGGGCTTCACCCCCCTGGCAGTAACACTTAAATGATAGCTGTCCCAACGAAAAAAGTCCAGTGTTCAAATAGGAATTGCTATACGGCAAGTGCGCATAGCTCTGTTGGTGAAGCTCACGATGAACTGAGGAAAACTGTAGTATTGATAACCCATTTCTAAAAATTAGTTCAAACTATTTAATTTTATCATATATAGCAAAAATCGCAACTACTCAAAAGAGAATGAGGATGGTATGCTCTAAGTGTATTTAGGTCAGATTTTGTAGGTCAGATTTTCACCCGGAGGGGCCAGTGCGCCCTACGGAGACTTGCCCAAACCTAAATACCGAATCTACCACGCACAAAAACCGCAGTTACCCCGGCCCGGGGTGGCTGCGGCTTTTTTTGTGCAAAAAAGAAAGGAGCTACCACATGAATGAATGCAAGCAAACTGATGAAGGTCACTTACTTCGACCCCAAAAGCGACATCCGCCTGCTCTGCTATGCGGATACCGTGGTGTGGGATACCAAGCCCGCGCCGACCCTCATCGCCCTGCGATTCGGCGGGTACCCCGAGCGTGTGCAGGGGCTGGCGGACGCCATCTATGGCGGAGCTACCATCGAAATCGAGGACGATAACACAACTTATTCTCTCATGACACTGCCCAAACAGTATCGCCGTGAAGTCAGTCGGGACGGGGTATATGCCGAGGCCACCCTGATTGCCGAGGATGACGGGCAAAGCGCCAGCCGTCCGTCCGGCAAGAAAGAGGACACGACGCAGGAAGATGCCCCATCCGACGAGGAGTTTGAACAGGTCGAACAGGATCTCCCACCCCGCAATACTTATATCTTCTGCACGCCAGGAGAAGGTCGGGAGCTGTTTGACGCGGTGGACCAGAAAACCTCTGTTCCCATGATCCCCGAGTACCAGGACTATGTCCTGGCGGAGCTGAGAAAACGAAACATTCTCCGTCCCCTGCAGGTCAAGTCCCTTTCGCGAAAGCTGGAAGCATGGCTGCTGCGCTGCGAGGAAAAGGACAAGAACATTGTTGCCGTCATGGAGGATGGTTTGAAAAGCGGTGAGATCTCGATCCCCGGGGCTGCGCAAGGACTCAATCCCCTGGACGAGATCAGCTCTGTGACCGAGTATCTGAATACCTTTGGCGTCACAGTGGCAGAGCGCATCAAAAAACTGTTTGTGCCGCTCTTTGACCCCTCAACGGAGTCACTGTCGCCTGAGGTGCTGGCCATCAACCAATACATTGAAAAGCACGCCGGATACTCACTTTATGACGCGCAGCTGGCAGTGGCTGAAGCCATCAAGCGGCAGTTGGAGCGGAGTAAAGTGGGATTGATCGTGGCTGAGTGCGGTGTCGGCAAGAGCAAGATCGGAGCGACCTCCATCGCCGCCGTGGCCGCGGGGCTTGCCTCCCATCAGCGGAGTGCTAAGCTGGCAAAGACCTTTAACCTGGTCTTGTGTCCCTCCCATGTCACGGACAAATGGGTCCGGGAGCTGGAGGAAACCGTACCAAATTCCTTTGCCGCCGTTGTGCACACCCCCACAGAGCTGGATTCCCTGTATCAGATGTTCGAGCGGGGCTCAAAATCCTGCTATGCCATTCTCTCCAAGGAGAAGGCGCGGGATGGCTATATGCGTGCGCCTGCCGTGATCCACCGCAGGTGGAACCGGGAGGCACTTCCCATCGAGCGCACACCGCCGCTCCACGATGGTGCGGACATAAACGGGAATCCCAAAGACTCGGTATTCTGCTGTCCTGAATGCGGCGCGGTCGTGATGGCTTCCTATATGGAAGACGGCGTTCCCTATCGTATTCCGGCCAATTCCCGGTATTTCCAAAGAGAACACGCCGGGAACCACAAGTGCGCGGCCTGCGGCGCTTCCCTATGGTCTGCCTTGAATCCGGACGCCTGGCGCAGGCAAAAAAAGTGGGCAAAGATTGGAGACTACGGTTTTGTCTACCGCCCGCTGATCCATGAGAACATCAAAAAGGCGGACAGCGAGGCGCTGCTGGAGAAGCTCCGTGAGCTGAGTGACCAGCCGGACGCAGTCTTTCCCGCCCGAGGAGCCTATCGCGCTTATGCCCTGAGTTCTTATATCAAGCGCAAGTACAAAGGCAGGATCTATGGCCTGATCGTGGATGAACTTCACGAATACGCCAATAAATCCGGCCAGGGCGAGGCAATGGCGGAGCTCTACGGGACAGCGAAAAAGGTGGTCGGAATGACGGCTACGCTGATCAATGGGTACAGCTCCGGCATCTTCCACCTGCTCTATCGGATCGCACCGGCCCAAATGAAGAAGGACGACAAGCTCTATGAGAATCCCTCTCGATTTGACGCTGAGTATGGTGTGATCCAGAACATCTATGTGCAGGAGGAGCCTGAGTACCACTCCAACCGACGAACGGTGGCTCATAGGAAAAACAGCCGGCTTCTACCGGGTGTTTCCCCGTTGGTCTACACCAGATTTCTGTTGGATAAGGCCGCCTTTCTTTCCCTGACTGACTTAGGAAAGGACCTGCCGGAGTACGAGGAGATCCCAATTCCGCTGAAAATGTCGGAACCAGTAAAGGAAGAGTACGACGAGATCGAACGAGAGCTCAAGTCGGTTCTGAAAGAGGAGAGCAAAGCGGCCAGGAAGATCCTCTCAGCCTATCTGAATCTCCTGACGGCATATCCAGACCAGCCTTATGGGCATAAACCTGTTTATCACCCCAAGGACGGGACCCCGATCGTGGTACCGGAAGACACCGTAGAGCCCGGCGCCGTCCTTCCCAAAGACGAAGAGATCCTGGAAATCGTCGGGCGGAAAATTGTAGCCGGAGAGAAGGTGCTCATTTACACCAACTGGACCCGGCTGGATACTCAGGCGAGGCTTTTGAAGCTGCTCACTGAGCGCGGATGGAGTACATCCATTCTGCCGGCCAAGGTCAAACCCGCCAAGCGGGAAAAATGGGTGGCCGACCGTCTGGCAGGCGGGCTTCAGGTCCTGATCGCCAATCCAACACTCGTGCAGACCGGTCTTGACTTGAATGCCTTTACCACCCTCATCTTCTATGACACTGGCTACAAGCTCTTCACATTGAGGCAGGCCAGCCGGCGAAGCTGGCGGATCAACCAGACGGCGCCGCGGGTAGAAGTCTATATGTTCTACTACCAAAACACCATGCAGCACAAGGCAATCAAGCTTATGGCCTCTAAGCTGGCCGTGGCGGGTATCATCGAAGGCTCTTTCTCCGAAGAAGGCCTTGCTGCCATGTCCGAGTGTGAGGACATGACGACCCTGATGGCCAAGGAGCTGATGCTGGGCATCAAGGACAGCGTGGAAGATGTTTCTGAGATGTTCAAGCGCATGGCAAATCTCAAACCTCAGACAGCCGCGTGGTCTATCTTTGCGGAGTCGCTGACTCCCGTGGATAACACGGTGCTGGAGGAAAAAATGGTCAATGAGCCATTGGTGGAATTCACCTTTGGAGAGCCAGCTCAGATCCAGAAGCAAAGCCCGTCCAGGACGAGCGATCCCCTCCCGTATCCCGTGACCGCGGCCAAGCCTGCTGCAAGGCACAAAACCCCAAAATCCAAGATCAGCGAGGACCAGATCCTGCTGTTCAAAATTGCATGAAGGAGGTATCCCTATGCTTGCGCATGTCAAGCGCGATGAAATCCTTGCTCTGGCGTCTCAGACTGCCAGAGCGGCGCCCAAAGGGGCAGTGTCGGAGGCAATCCAGGGCATCCATATGGAGGCGGACAACCGCCGCTCCATGCTCACCCTGACCGCAACCAACTACGAAATCGTGATTCGGGCCTCTATGGGGGCCACAGTGGAACAACCGGGAAGTGTCGTCGTCGATCCGACGCTCTTTCCGGCCATTTTGTCCAAGCTGCCCACGGAGGATGTGGACCTGGAGGTTGAAAGAAACGGACGGCTCACGATCCGTTCCGGCCAATCCTGCTTCCATCTGGATGTGTTCTCCGGTGATAAGTACCCCATGCCGGAACTGCCTTTCCCGGACGATACGCTTCCGGTTAGCGGCCTATGCTCGCTGGTCCGAAACACGGCTTTTGCCGCTGCGGAGGAGGGTTCGACCTCCCCACAGATGAAATGCGTTCGCCTCCAGGTAGGTCCGGATGGATTGAAGGCATGTACCTCGAATGGCTTTTGCATCATGGAGGCAGATGGTGACAAGCAGTGCAAAGGCCACATCGAACTGCTGCTGCCCACCCATTCGCTCAAGGTGCTGGCCTCGATTTCCAAAGACAGCGATGTCTATGAGATGGGGCTGGCAGGAAAAAGCCTGGTCTTCTGGAGCGGGACACTGCTGTTTTCCGCCCGGCTGGTTGAGGGGAGATTCCCGGATACCAACGGTGTATTCAAGCAGTTTCACAGCCAATTCTCCGCTCATCTGAATACCAGCGAGCTGAGAAATGCGATTTCGGTCGTGTCAGCAGTTGCAGAGAGCAGCGGGAGAATCGAGATTGCCTTTGGCGAGCATGAGGTTATCCTCAGCGCTGAGAGTGCCTATGGAAAATCGTCTGCTCCGGTCAAGGCCCTGATGCCCAATGCCCCCATCACACCCTTTTACTACAACTACAAAAAACTGCTGGAGTATCTGCGACTTGCAGAGGAGGAGGTCACGCTGGAGTTTGATAAATCCGGACTTCTTGCGATCCGCTCTGGCTCCACCCGCTATTTACAGTCGCCCATGCGGCCGCCCGCCCATTCGGCAAGCGCCCAGAAGGCGGCGTGAGAACGGAGGCGAATCACGCCTATATGAAAACCCCGACTGTTTGCCGCTATTGCGGCGGAAGAATTATCAAGTCTACCACCAGGGCGCTCTATCCCAAAGGAAGTGCGCCGATCTACCTGTGCGTCAACTGCAATGCCTACGTGGGCTGCTACCCGGATGGAACACCCATGGGCAAAGTGGCAAATACCGTTCTGCGCTTAAAGCGCCAGGAGACGCACCGCATCTTTGACCGATTTTGGCGTGAGCAGGGCTGGTCGCGCAGCGCGGCTTACCGATGGCTGGCGCAGAGCCTTCACCTGAAGGAGCAGGAGGCCCATATCGGCATGATGGAAATGGACGAATGTGAGCAGCTGATCCAGCTGTGCCGGAAACACAATAAGGAGGCGGCATAATGACAATTCCCTGTCCCAATACAGAACCATACTGCAAATGCATCAACTGGAAAGACGAGGACTTCGATGTTGAGGTCGATCATCTGATCCACAACTTCGAGTTTCTCCGCCTGGAAATGACGTACAGCGTCCTGGATGAAACCTCTCCGATTCGGATGTGTGAGATCGGCAGGTGCCGCAAATGCGGAGGCCGGATCTGCATTGGCGCAACGGAACCCCACGCTGAGCCGGTAGGCAAGCGTCTGGAATGGCTTTACTTTATTGCCTTTGAACGGCTCCGGCAGCACGGTCTGTCTGAGCCTGTGACACCCGAGGCCTTTCAGGCGCTGTTTCCCGCGCTGTTCCACGAAAACGATCAACCGTTTGTCCGGGAGT
>OJMH01002325.1_pt1 | contig 16124 bp, 12 predicted proteins | sample 1597111 | NCBI WGS metagenome assembly OJMH01 (sample SAMEA2452115, study PRJEB22498) | human gut metagenome | reverse complement strand
AATAAAATTAATAATAGTAATGAAGAATTAATTAATGCAATGGGTGCATTAAATAATGATTATATTTTTGAAGGACGTGATTATCTTAATAATTATCCAATTTATGTAAAAATGAATGGAAATGGTTATTATGAAGGAACTTCATCTAGTTATGAATATGGAAGTGGCTATATTGTTTTAGAAGATGGAGTGCATTCTTTTATTAATAATAAAAATGGTTTTTCTGTTAGTTACCAAGTTGGATATAATAAAGTAGATTATGATAAATATTTTAATTTAGGAAAAGTATTTTATAACAAATTTATTAAAATGCAAGATCATTCTTATTTAAGTTATGATCCTTATAATATTTATTCTTTTGCTAATTTCTTTGGTGTTGATGCAAGTAAAGTTACTCACCTCGTCTTTGATGTTTTTTCTGATTATGTCAGTATTAATTTTTTTAATCAAGATGCTCTAGTGGTGGGAGGTAATTTAAAAAATATTAATTCTACATCTATTGAGATTATTGATAATTATGTTAAAGGTAGTGTTAGACCATCTTTAGAACATAAAAGTGGTACTGAAGAATTAGTAAAGTTAACTTCTTCTTTAAATAATAATTTTACTTATTATAAAAAGAATGATTATGTTGAAGAAAATGAATATTTAGAACTTAAATCAACTGAAAAAGGTCGTTTTGTTGCTACTGATGTAATCTTAACTCCTAAAAATAATTATTATATAATTGATGATACTGCTTATGAATATACTTTAGAAAATGAAAAAATGAATTTATCTGTGGAAAAAAGTATTTCTAAAAATGAATATTTAAATTTATTTACTTTTAAAAATATTGATTTTGCTAGTTTTAATCCATTAGGTAATAATGTTTATCAAACTTCAGATAGTACTACTTTAAAAATTTTAAATAATATTTTAGATGGTAATAGCAATAGTAAATATCAAGAATCTGCAACTATAAGTATTATTGATAGTAAATTGCATTTTGTTTTAAAAGGTGGAAATATGACTTGGTCAGAAGGCTATATTGATAATATTAATTCTACTTCTATTGATTTATTTAACCAAGAAATTGCTGCACCTACTTGGATTAATAATGATAATAGTGATTTGAAAGCATATATTGATGTTTTAAAAGCAAATTGTAACTTTACTATTAAATATGCTTCTAGTGTTGATACTGGTGATGTTTATGATGAAAAAAGTTATGATTATTGGACAAATGAAACAGTATATTTTGGTTTCTTTGAAAATGGCATAACATATTCAGAAGCTGGTTATTTATATGAATATGGTTATCAAGAAAATGATGATGGTGAACGATATTTTGCAATTTCTCAATATCCATTTAAATATGAAACAATTCAAGATTTTAATCCTTTAAAAGCTTTAGATGATACTTGGATTAATCGTATTGAAAAAGTTAGTGATAATCACTTTGTTTCTTCTTATGAATATATTATTAACATCTTCGCTTCTTTAACTGATTTAACTTCTTATCAAATTGAAAAAGTTGATTTAGTTTTAGAAAATGATGAATTAATTATTAAGTTAATTGATGAAGATACTATTTATGGTCCGATGACTATTACTAATGTTAATAAAACTAAGATTCCTAGTTTTGCAAATAATCCAAAAATTTATTAATAATTATCGTGAATAAAAAGCGAACTTATGATTCGCTTTTTATGTGCTTTATAATAGTTTTAATATTTATTTTTGCAAAATCGCTTAACTGATATGATCTTATTCTTTTATTAACTAATATTGGTTGGATGAAACCATTTTTAACTAAATTTGATAATCGATTAATAATGGTCTTATTTGTAGTATTCAATTCTTTACTAATTTCAATAGGTGTAAATTCATTTTTATGATTCATTAATATAAATAATAATAAATTTTTTTCTTTTTTGTTTAAATAAGAAATACTCGCGGTAAGTTCATCTTCATTTGCTTTGAGTTGAATTTCACATGTTTTATTAGAATATAGTTTAACCATTTTTAAAAAATAATTTATCCAAATTTCTGGATGAGGAGGATTATCTCTTCCTGAATAATATAAGGCTGGTAAGCCCATTTGTATTGATTTATAATATTCATCAATATCGTAAGCAAAATATTCTTCTAATGAGCCAATTCCATTAAATCCATATCCATTTAAATCTAAAATATAATTAGACAATAATCTTGCTGTTCTTCCATTTCCATCTTCAAATGGGTGGATTGTAACAATTTGATAATGTACAACCGCGGCAATTATAAGAGGATGATCACTTGTTGAATTAACATATTTAACTAATTCTTCAATAAGCAAAGGAATATCACAATATTCAGGTGGTATATAATCTGGGTTTCCTGTTATTGAATCATAAACAGCAAATAAAACTCCAGGTGGGGTAGGACCTCTAAAACCAATTTTTTCTTTTGAAGCACCTTTCTCTACTAATTTTTGTACTTCAAGAATTAGTTCTTTTGAAAATGCTTTTTTCTTGCTTATACATTCTTCTAAATAATTTAAAGCTAAAAAATAATTTCTAATTTCTTGCTCTGGCTTTAAAAAGTGTTTTCTTTCGTCTGATTCGATTATTTCTTCAACTTGTTTTTCTGATAAAGGATTTCCTTCAATTTTATTTGATGAATATGCACTTTTCTTTTTTGAATTTTTTCTTAATTTATTAGCTATATTTTTTGGAAATTTAACATCTGATACCTTGTATCGGCTTTTTTCTATTTCCAATATATCTTTTAAAATATCGTTTGTTAAATTTACTTTTATCATAATAATTTTCCTTATACATTATTATAGCAATTTTAAGAAAAATTACACTATTTTTTCACTATTTTTTCACTATTTGTATTTGCTAGGTTACCAATATCACTTGCAATTAGTAAAGTTAAAGTGTCAAGTTTGCTATCATGTCTTTATTGTGTATATCAAATAGTTTAAATTTCGTAGATAGTTTTCTTTTCAATGTATTATTTTGTGTATATACACATTTTTTTCTAATGAAACTTATTTTTTTTAATAAAAATAAAATTCACTGCATCAATAGTAGTAAAGGCATTTTCATCTTTTATGACTTGCTTTATAAAACATATAGGCCAATTTGTCTTGCTCTTTTAATATACATAGGTCAATTTGTCCTATATCAAGATAGTATGTACTTAATGGATTTTCAGGTATATATTGTAATCACGACATGCAAAACAAATTAAAGTCACGACAAAAATCAAACTTATTCGATATAGCATTTAATATTTCTGGATTGTTTACCAAAAATATTAAGTGAAAAACGCATGTAACTTGCATTTTTAAAAACGATACGATATAATACACTTAATAAAAGTGGTAAGTATACCAAATAAATTAATTGAGGTGTCTAAAATGGAAATAAAAAGAGACAAATACTTAGAAATGCTTCAAATAAGACGACATAATGGTTTTGTAAAAGTTATAACTGGCATTAGAAGATGTGGAAAATCTTATCTTATGAATGAAATCTTTTATGAAAAATTGAAAGAATGTGGTGTAAACGAAGATCATATTATTAAGTTTGCTTTTGATTCGGCAGAAGATTTGTTACTTATTGGAGAAGATTTACAAGAACTTGTTGAAGTTAAAAAGAAAGTAAATCCCAAAAAATTTATGGCATATGTTTCACAAAGAATAACCGATAACGATATGTATTATCTTTTACTAGATGAAGTGCAAAATCTTGGTTGTTTTGAGGCTGTCCTAAATGGATATTTACGCAAAAAAAATATGGATGTGTATGTAACTGGTAGCAACTCAAAATTTTTGTCGAGTGATGTATTAACTGAATTTGCTGGTAGAGGTGATGAGATACACGTTTTGCCGTTATCTTTTTCGGAATTTTATGCAAATTACGAAGAAGGGCTTGACTATGCTTTCGATGATTATATGATTTATGGTGGTCTGCCTGCTGTTGCTTTAATGAAAACTTCACAGCAGAAATCAAGTTATCTTAAAACGCAATTACAAAATGTTTATCTTAAAGATATAGTTAGACGTTATAATCTTAACTCGGATGAAAATATCGGCGAATTGCTTGATATTATCGCATCTGGTATTTCTTCTTTAACTAATCCAACGAAACTTGCAAATACTTTTAAAAGTGTTAAAAATTCATCATTAAGTGCACTTACTATCGATCATTATATTACATATATGCAACAAGCGTTTATGCTTTCTAAAGTAAATAGATATGATGTAAAGGGTAAAAAATATATTAATACTCCATATAAGATATATTTCGAGGATGTTGGTTTACGCAATGCAAGACTTGATTTTAGACAGATAGAAGAGACACATCTAATGGAAAATATAATTTATAACGAACTTCGTTATCGTGGATATAATGTTGACGTCGGTGTTATTGATACAAGAGAAAACGTTGATGGTTCATCACAAAGAAGACAACTTGAAATTGACTTTGTTGCAAATCAAGGCAATAAACGCTATTATATTCAATCAGCTTACGATATTCCAAATGAAGATAAAATGAAACAAGAAACTAAATCGTTTGATAAAACTAATGATTCATTTAAAAAGATAATTGTCGTTGTTAAAAACATGAAACCACGCCACAACGAAAAAGGTTATTTGATTATCGGAGTAAAAGAGTTTTTAATAGATCCAAATAGTTTAGAACTATAATTAGCGATTTGATTTTAAAATTAAAAAAATATTGTTTGTTTGTAATTATTCTAAAAATTAGTAATTTTTTATGTTGAAAATAGTTTATACTTATTTTAAGTAGAGGATTTTTTATGAAAAAATATTTTCTTTTTTTATTTTTGATGTTGGCTACTATTGCACCTGTTAATAAAGTAGAAGCATCTCCTGCAATGAGAGAATTTTATAATCAAGGTGTTTTTTTAGAAAATGAATGTGATTTAGATGTTTTAAAGCAAACTGTTCAATGCTCTTTATTTAATGATGAAAATAATATTGATTTAACATATACTTTTTCTAATTCTAGTAATGAAGATATTAATGCAACATTTGCTTTACCTTTTACTAGTAATTATGTTAATGAAGAATATGGTGATTATAAAATCCTTGTAGATAATAATGTTATTAATAGTAATTATCGTTATACATATGGTGAGGATTTTTATGCTCAAGATGATATAAATAAAATTAGTAATGATTATAAAGTTGGTAAAATTAGTGATGAAACAGTAGTTTATAAGCATACTTATCATATTGATAAAAATAATGTAGTGATTAATTTTTTTGTTGATGAAAATATTAATGATAAATATATATTTGGTGATTTTGCTTCTCATTATCATAAGTATGGTTCAAATAAGATCATTTTCACGGTTGAAATAAATTATGATTATAATTATTTTGATATTTATTTTATTGATAAAGATATTGATTTTCTTTCTGATGTAAAAGTTTATTCTAATGGAAATGAAATTACTTCTTATACAATTAGTGAAACTAGTAAAGAAGAATTAACTTTTAAGGATTTGATGTTTAAGTTTTATAATCCTAAAACTAATATTAGTCAAGTTGATTGGTATAATGCTTTGCAGGATAAATTAAAATTTGATAATTATAATATTTCTGATATTAATTATTTTAATATATCTTATGGTTTGAATAGATGGATTGAATATAGTGTAGTTATTCCTAGTAATTCAACTGTTACTAATGAATTAATTTATCCTCTTTTATATTCTGATAATTATTATTCAGTATTTTTTAATTTTGCTTTTTTTAAAGGTAATTTTAAAAGCGTGCAATCTTTAGATATTATTATTGATACACCTTATTTTATAGTTAATTCAGATGTTGAAAAAGATAATAATATTTATTCTTTCCATTATGATAATCCTGATGATTTTATTTTAGATTTAAAATTAGAATCAGATAGTTATCATTATAATGAACATGACATTGGACCAATTGTCGGTACCATTATTATTTGTTTATTATCAATACCTTTTGTAATCGCGGTTATTTGTGTTTGTGCTGGTATGAAGAGAAATGATGTAATGGAATTACATTCTTTAAAGATGAATTTATTTGCTCAAGTATTAGTTTCCTTGATTTGCTTTATATTTGCATTTGGCCTAGTTATTTCAATTACTTCTAAAGTGTTTTTAATAGTTTTATTGGTGGGATTACTGGCTTTAGGATTATATGAAAAGTTGAAATTAAATCATAATAATATTTTTAGATTAGTTTTATCTAGTGCTAGTTTATTGTTTGTTATTTTATTGTTCTTTTTTGAAGAAGTAACTGGTTTAGTTTTTATTCTTAATGTAATTTTATTAATTGCTAATATGGTAGCTTTAGGAAATGTTAATAGTATTAAAGATATGGATTCATCAAAAAATAAAAAATATTATATAATGGGTGCTTTATCAAATAAAAATAAGAATATTACTATTATTGAATGTGCAGTGATTATTGCTTTATATGTTTCTTTGATTGTTGTATTTAATGAATATGCTTATATTATCGCTCCACTTATTATATTAGCTATTATTACTACTTTTATAACTGTTTTATTAACACAAATATTTATTGGTAAAAGTGATTTAAAAGATTTTCAAGAATTTGATAAGGATTTAGATTATAAAAAATTAGAGAATAATATTTTATCTAAATTAGAAGATCCTAAGATTAATCCAGAAACTGTTAATTATTATAAAATGTTGCTTGCTTCTAAAGCGATTGGTTTTTCTTTAGAAAGATATGAAGAATTACAAAAGGAGATATTTATTCCTCATAATAAAACTTATTTAATGAATTATGATTTAATGAAACTTAATTTTTTATTACCTTATGATGAATTAATGTCTAAGAGTAAAGAGCTTTCTAGTAAGTATGCTTCTAATAGAATGGTAGTTAATAGAATTAAAGAATTTACTAATGTTTGGAAAGCTTATTATACTGGTGAAGGTGATATTGATAAACTTGCTCCATATGAAACTAAAAATGATTTAGAAAATGCTTTTAATCTTTTTGTACAAATTCATTATTATGAAATGAAAAATGACACTTCTAAAGCTAATGAATTAAGAGCGTTATTCTTTTTAAAATATCGTTGTGTTCAAGTTTTAGTGGATGAATTAAATGGTAAAGAGATTAGAAAAAAGTCTACTGAATCTTGTTTCTGTTCTTATTGTGGTAAGAAAATTTCTTGTGAAGATGTGTTTTGTGAATATTGTGGAAGGAAAGTAAAAGACATTTAATTTATTTTGCATATTATATTTAGGGTGGTTAGTATATCCATTTTAGATTTAATTGGTTCTACTCCGATGGTAGAATTAACTTCTTTAGAGAAAAAGTATTCTTTATCTTCACGCTTATTTGTTAAATTAGAGAACTTTAATCCAACATCTTCAATTAAAGTAAGAGTGGCTAAATTTTTGCTTGATCAGGCTTTTAAAGATAATTTAATTAATCATGAAACAATTATTATTGAACCAACTTCTGGTAATACTGGTGTTGGTTTAAGTTTTATTTGTGCTTTATATAAATTAAGATTTATTGCCATTATGCCAGATAATATGTCTTTAGAAAGACAAAAATTAATTAAAGCATATGGAGGAGAAATTATTCTTACTCATAGTAAAGATGGATTACAAGGAAGTATTGATAAAGCTAAAGAGTTACATAAAAAATATACTAATTCTTATATTCCATTTCAGTTTGAAAATAAGAATAATTCACTTATTCATTATTTAACTACTGGAAAAGAAATATATTTACAAACTAATAAAGAAATTGATGTTTTTGTTTCAGTAATTGGAACAGGAGGAACTATTTCTGGAGTAAGTAAATATTTAAAAGAAAGAAAAGATGTTTTAACTATTGGAATTGAACCTTCTTCTTCCCCTTTAATTAGTAAAGGATATTTTTCAAGTCATAAAATACCAGGAATTGGGCCTAATTTTATTTCACCAATTTTAGAATTAGATTATGTTGATAAAATAGAAACTGTTTCTAATGAGGATGCTTATAAATATTGTAAGGAATTAGCTAAAGAAGAAGGTTTATTTGGAGGAATATCAACAGGCGCTAATCTTTGTATCGCCTTAAAATATGCTTCTTTATTAAAAAATAAGAATATTGTTTTTATTTTAATGGATACAGGTGAAAGATATTTGTCACTAGATTTGATTGAATGAAAAAGATTGAAAAATTTTTAAATTGTTTTCAAAAATTGTTTTATTATGATGTCTATCATAAAAATACTTATTTTTTGAAGAAAAAGATTTATCGTTATTTAAAAAAATATGTTTCAGTTAAAAAATTTCCTTTAGAAAAGATTCTAAGTGATTTATTTTTAGATTTGAAAGCTTTTTATGAAAATGATCCAGCGGCATATGATTTTTTTGAAATTATTTTTACTTATCAAGGAATGTTTGCTATTTTAACTTATCGTATTGGACATGCTTTATATTTACTTAATGTTAAATATCTTCCTAGAATGTTATCTAGTTACGCTCACTTTAGAACAAGTATTGATATTCATCCTGCTTGTAATATTGATGCAGGTTTTTTTATTGATCATGGTACAGGAGTGGTTATTGGTGAAACTACTTCAATTGGTAAAAATGTTAAAATCTATCAAGGAGTAACTTTAGGAGCTAAAAGTTTAACAAAAGGTCATGCTTTAAAAGGTCAAAAAAGACATCCTACGATTGGTAATAATGTAACTATTTATGCGAATAGTTCTATTTTGGGTGGAGATACAATTATTGGTGATAATGTTATTATTGGAGCGAATTGTTTGATTTTAGAAAGTGTTCCTAATAATTATCAGATTAGTTTAGATGAAATTAAACTTAAAAAAAAGAATAAAGCGGGTTAAACTTTATTCATCTTTAATAAATGTAGAATTTAAATCTTTGCCTGTGACAAGATATTCTACGGAAACGCCCAATTCATTAGCAAGTTTATAAGCAATAATGACATTCGGATAGTAAATGCCTTTTTCATATTCATAAAGTACTTGACGTGAAATATTGCATTTTCTCGCTAATTCCTTTTGCTTAATCCTTTTACTTTTTCTGGTTTCTTTTAAACGATTAGAGAAATGGCTTACTTCCAATTGCTGTCCTCCTTGAAAACAAATATATAGTAATACTATTTTTTGAAAAATAAAAGAAAAAAATGAAAAAAAAGTAAAAGATTACAATTTTGTAAGGAATAATTAGAAAAAAACCTATTTTTTGAAGAAAAAATAAATATAAAATGTAATAAATTTGAAAATTATTCAAATTATTTTTTGATTTTCTTTTACTATAGTGACAATTTTATTTTATATATGATAATATTAGTTGACAGCTATTTATGTTAAATACTGTCGAAAGTATCTAATAACAAGAGGAGATTTGCAAATGCCGTTAAATGAATCTGATATTGTACTAGATAATTTTCAAATGAAAGAATCTTCTATAAAAGTAGAAGATGTTCCTTATATTGAAGATAAATCAAAAGCATATTATTTCTTTAAAAGATTGTTTGATATGGTTTCTTCATTTTTAGTTCTTATTATTTTATTTATTCCAATGTTAATTACTGGTTTGATAGTCGTTTGTACATCAAAAGGACCAATGATTTATAAATCAGAAAGAATTGGAAGAAATGGTAAGAAGTTTATTTGCTATAAATTTAGATCTATGTGTGAAAATGCTGAAGACCATTTAAATGAACTATTAGATCAAAATGAAATTGAAGGTGGAGTTACTTTTAAAATGAAAAATGATCCACGTATAACAAAAGTTGGTCATTTTTTAAGAAAAACATCTTTAGATGAATTGCCTCAACTTATTAATATTTTAAAAGGTGATATGTCTGTTATTGGCCCTAGACCTTGTACTCCTAGAGAAAAAGAACTTTATGGGCCTAGAGAAAATCTTCGTTTAATGGCTCCTCAAGGTTTAACAGGTGAATGGCAAGCTAAAGGTAGAAGTGATACAACATTTGATCAAATGATTGATATGGATATTGAATATTTAAAAAAGAGATCATTGTGGTATGATTTTAAATTAATCTTTGTTACTATTGGATCTTTATTTAAGGGAAGAGGAGCAGAATAAGATGACAATTGATATTTTGTGTCCGCTTTATAACGCTTCAAGTGATTTTGAAAAACTGATGAAAGGTATTAATAAACAAAAGGATGTCGAAATAAAAAATATTATATTTCCAGTTACTGAGTCAGACGATAATACTTTAGATTTGGCTAAATCAGTACCTAATGCAGTAATTATTGAAATAAAAAAAGAGGATTTTTCTCATTCACTTACTAGAGAAAAAGCTATGCGATTTGCAACAGCAGATGTTGTAATATTTTTATCTCAAGATGTATATATGAGCGATGAACTTGCAGCGAAAAATCTTGCAGAATCAATAAATGATCAAGTTATTCATGCTTTTTCTCGACAATTAACAAAATCTAAAGGTATAGAAAAATATACTAGAGAAAAAAATTATCCTAAAATGTCATATATAATGTCAAAAAAAGACATTGAAAAAGAACAAATAAAAACTTTTTATTCATCAGATGCTTGTTCTGCTTATAATAGAAAAAAATTTATTGAGCTTGGTGGATTTGATGGAAAAAGATTTCAAGTTTCTGAAGATATGTATTTTTGTAGAAAAGCAATATTAGCTGGATATTCTATAAAATATTGTGCTGAGAGTGTTGTTACACATTCACATACGTTAACATTAAAACAGTTATATAAACGTTATTATGATATAGGTTTGTTTTTTGCTCAAAATCCAGAATTTAAAGAATATAAATCAACTGATTCAGGCATCTCTCTAGCATTTTATATATTGAAAATGGCTTTAATTAGATTTGATATACCAGTATTATTTAGATGGCTACCAGATATGATGACTAGGTATATTGCAAAGAAAAATGGTGAGAATGCTAAAGTATGATAAAAAATGTAATTATTGTTAATGATTATGATTATGTCCAAGGTGGAGCATCTCTTGTTGCTATTGAATCTGCAAATTTATTATATGATAATGGTTTAAATGTTGTATTTTTTTGTGGAGTATCTAATTCTCAAAGATCAATTCTAAATAAATCGATACCTGTCGTTAGTACTAACAAATATGATTCTTTGAATAATCCAAATAAAATAAAAGGTATATTGCAAGGGGTAAATAATAAATCGTCATATAGAAAAATGTATGAATTATTAAAACAATATAAAAATAATGAAACAATTATTTTTATTCACGGATATACTAAAGTGTTATCAACTTCTTTTATCAAAGCATGTAAAAAATACAATTTTAAAACTATGCTTACAGCTCATGATTATTTTAGTATTTGTCCTAATGGTGGACTTTTTAATTATAAAAAGAATCATATATGTTCTCTTCAAGGTACATCAAAATGTAAATGGTGTAATTGTGATTCTAGAAACTATTTATTTAAATTATATAGAAATTACCGTTTTTATAAACAAAAAAGAAATAGATTTGTTGGTTCTATAGATTATTTAATAACTATTTCTGAAAATAATGAAAATTTACTGAAACCTTTTTTTAAAAACTCTAAAATTGTTCGTATTTATAATCCAACTTCAATTGAAAAAAAATTCCCAAGAGTTAAATGTGAAAATAATTTATATTTTATATATGTTGGTAGAATTGATAAAGAAAAAGGAATTGATTTAATGTGCGAGGCATTTTTAAAATATAAATGCAAATTATATATTGTAGGTGATGGTACAGAATTAGAAAACTTAAAGAAACAATATAATCAAGATAATATTATATTCACAGGTTGGGTAAATCATGATAAAATCATTGAATACATGAAAAAATCAAAAGCATTGGTTTTTCCATCGTTACTTTATGAAGGGGCACCATTGACTATATTTGAAGCACAATCACTTGGATTGCCTGTTATTGTATCAAAATATAGTAATGGAAAAGATTTTGTTAGTGAAAATGATGGTTGGATTTATAATCCTTATGATATTGATAGTTTAATTGCTATATTAGGCGAATCATATATGATTGAGAAAAAAAGTTGTAATTCTTATGACAAATATTGGAAAAACCCATACACTAAAGAAAAATACATTAATGAACTTTTAACATTGTTAAAAGAAATTTAATTTTTTGAGGAGATGTAAAATGAAAATATCTAAAAAAAATATTATAGATTTTTTAATTTATATGATAATTATTGTTTTAATGTCTATTTTCTATTTAGCAAATGCTATTGGCTCAAGAAATGATTTAAGTTTATTAGTTGTTTTTACATTTATAATTATTGGAATTATAGGTTTTTTAATGTATGTGCTAGATAAAAGGTATTTATCTATTAATAAATTAATAGGTGTTTTTGTAATTTTATTTTGCTCAATGGCTCCATATTATCAATATTGCTCTCGATATAATATATGGGGATTAACATCATTTGATAATAATGATTATATTCAAGCAAATCTTTTAATCATATTATTTTTGGTTGTGTTTTTAATATCGTATTACTTTATAAATCAAAAACTAAAGAAGAAAATTATTAAAAAAAAGAAATTTGAAACTCAAGAAATAAATAATAAAAAAACTTTAACCCCTTTTATTTTATTTGTTTTTATTTTTCTTTCTTTAGTAAGTTTGGTTTATTTATTTGTTTCAGGTAATTTAATTGATTTTGATGGAAATACAGTAGAAAAGTCTAGCCTAGAAATATTTTCTTTAAAAATTTTTTATTACTTTCCTATTTCGTGTTTTTTATATTTTATCTATGAAAATAGGAAAGGGAATGTTAAGTTATCTAAATTTGAAAAAAATCTTTTTATTTTTATTATATTATTAATTATAGTTATTATTTTCTTTCCTTTTAATGGAAGTGTTTCAAGATATTTATTATTAGGAACTTATATTGCTTTATTTTATGCACTTTCTTATAAATTTAAGCATAGTTCTTTTGTTTTATTAGCTTTTGCAATTGGTTTTTATTTGATTTTTCCTGCAATGAATTTTTTTAAATATCATTCAATTTTAGATATTGCTGAATTTAAATTTGGTGGATTCGATTTTAATTCACCTGATTATGATGCACATCAAGTTTTTATGATGACAATAAAATATATTAAAGCAAATGGCTTACTATATTGCAAAAACTTCTTATCTGCAATTTTTTGTTTAATACCAAGAACAATATGGGAGTCAAAACTCGAACAAACAGGTAGTATTGTTGCAAATTATTATGGTGGTAGTTTTACAAATTTATCGTGTCCTTTTTTTGCTGAAAGTTATGCGGCATTTGGATCTATTGGAATTGTTTTTATTACACCTATACTTGCTTATTTAATTATAAAAATTGAGACGAAAGCTAAAACTGGATCAACAATTGCAAAATGTTTAGAAACAAGTTTGTTAGGTTTAATTATTTATTATATGAGAGGAGCATTACTTCCAACAACATCATTTCTAATAGGCGTATTTTTATCTAGTATAATTGTTTATTTTATTGTAAAAATATTACAATCATATAAAAATCTAAAATAGAGGTGTAGTGATGGAAAAAATCGATGTAATAGTACAATCATATAGAAAGCCTGAATCATTAATATATACTTTATTATCTTTAAAAAAATGTTGTGGGGAACATATAGATACTATATATATTGATGACGACCAATCTAACGATGGAACTATAGATTTATATAATGAAAAATTAATAAAAACAATGGAACCAATTAAAATCCTTGTGCGTGTTAATCAAAAAAAAAGTGGATATACACACACGTGCATGACATGGAAAGCGTTTAAAAAGAAACATTTTTTTGAAAAAATGCAATTATTTTCTTACTTTTTTATAAATAGAATTAAATTTTATAAAACTTCTGATGACATTAGATATCAATGGGGAATCAATCACACAAATAAAAAATTTGTTTTTATAATTCACGATGACATTAAATTTTATGCTGATATTATAGGATTATATTTAAATTGTTTTGCTAATAATCCGAATTTAGCGATTGTTGGAGATTTAGGTGGATCTAAAAGATGTGAGTTTGGGCCTTGTTTTGAAAAAGACTGTAATCCTTCGAAAATTATGAATGGGTATAGACCATGTAAAAATTGGCCTATAACTGGAAAAGAAAAGAATTTCATTTATAAAATTATTGGTAGAAAATCAAGACATTGTAGAATTAATGAATGGTGTTGCATGCTTGATGTTGAAAAAACAAAAATTTTAGAAAATAAATATGGTGTTTATTTTGGTAATTATGAAGGTGGTGGTGATGTTGGAACTTTTTGGTTTGAAAAAGCTATTCATGAAGGATTTGATTTTATTGATCCACTTCCAGAAAGAGAGAGACGACTGAAATATTATCTTCATTGGTGGCAAGGATATGAAGGACATTCCATTTGGCTTAATAACGAAAATAAATATAATAAAGAATTTATTTCTGATTGCTTGAAAAAAGAGTTTAAATATGAAATTAACTAAAAATAAGTTTTTTTTAAATATAATAAAGGTTGCTTTAAGTAATGTAACAACAATACTTGCTGGTGTTGTTGCTGGTTTTTTATTACCAAAAATTATTGGTGTAACTAATTATGGATACTATAAGACTTTTTCATTATACATTTCTTATGTTTCTATTTTCCAATTTGGGATAATGGAAGGTATATATTTAAAATTTGGTGGAATTGATTATGATCAGCTTGATAAAAAATTATTTCGATTTTATTCTCAGTTTCTTGTTTTATTAGAATTTTTTACTTCAATATTTTTTGTTATCATTTCGCTTTTAGTATTTAATAATGATTATCAATTTATTTTTGTATGTGTTAGCTTATTTTTATTGTTTCAAAATATAACTACATATTATCAGTATATTTCGCAAATTACAGGCAGATTTAATGAATTAAGTATTCGAAATGTTCTTAAATCTATATTGACAATTATTTCTGTTATAGGAATGTGGATATATTATCATTATCATTCTAATAATTTCTTAAGTTATAAAATATATACAATTTTATATTGTGCAATTTTTGCTCTTTTAATGGGATGGTATATGCTAACATATAAAGATATTTTGCTAGGTGAAAAAGTAAAAAAAGAAGATATTAAAGAAAATGAAACAATATTTAGTCTTTTAAAAATAGGATTACCATTGTTAATTTCTAATCTATGCTCAACAATGGTTTTTGCTATTGATAGACAATTTGTGTCAATATTATTTGATATAGATACATATGGATCATATTCATTTGCTTATAATATGTTACAATTGGTTACTGTTGCAACTTCTTCAATTTCTACAGTATTATATCCTTCTTTAAAAAACTCGAATATGAAAAAATTAGTGCAGGAATATGATAATATTGTTTCTATTTTTAATATATTTATTTTAGGGTGTTGCCTAATTTATTTCCCATTAAAAGCTTTTATTCCGTATTTTTTTGCTTCACAAAGCAAATATATTGATTCATTACCAATTTTTAGAATAATATTACCCAGTTTGGTTATATCATGCACAATAACTGTTATAATTCATAATTATTACAAAGTTTTTAAATTAAATATTAAATATTTTTTTATTGTAGTTATTGTATTAATATTGTCAATTATTACAAATTATATAGCATATTATACTTTTAAAACTCCTGAATCAATTTCTGTTGCTTCAGTAATTACAACATTTATATGGTATTTAATAGCTAATGTGTATATGCATATAAAACTTAAAACTAAATTTTTGCTTGAAATGATTTATATGATAATTATGATTTTGTTATTTTATTGTTTTTCTTTTTTAGATAGTTGGTGGATAGGTATGCTGGGGTATGCTATATCATTTGTTATTACTACTTTAATGTTTAACTTTAAAAATATAAAGTTATTTATGCAAAGATTTAAAAAAAATAAATAAGATTTTAAAACTTGCTTATTTATAGATAATTGATATATTTTATATAAATAAAAATATCAGAAAGGATAAAAACAAAAGTGAAAGCGACTACAAAAAGAAAAATTAGAAAAATAATATCTCCATTTAAAAGAATTGGTTTAAAAAATAAAAATTTTACGATTATTAGTAATAATTGCTGGGGGGGGATTGTT
>OJMH01002319.1_pt1 | contig 16157 bp, 7 predicted proteins | sample 1597111 | NCBI WGS metagenome assembly OJMH01 (sample SAMEA2452115, study PRJEB22498) | human gut metagenome | reverse complement strand
GTTGTTCCGGCGGACGCCCGCCTGCTGTCCGCCGACCCGGATTTCTGCGTGGTCGAGCGCGAACTGTCCGGCGATCCGGCCGAGCGGCGGTCTGTACGACTGACAAAGGACCCGGAGACGGTTGTGCTGTCAGCCGGACGCGACAGTCATTCGCCCGACAATATGGTATTCGCGGGCGGTGTTGTGGAATGCGGTCGTGCGCGCGCCGTGGTGGTCGCCACGGGGCAACAAACGCACCTGGGAGCGCTGACAGGCGGTGTCAAACCGGTCGGACGGGGCGAGTTGCCGGCATCCTTCCGGCACGCGGAAAAGATACTGAATCTGTGTAATCTGACGTTGCTTGCGCTGGTTATTCCGCTGACAATTATTGGGTATCTTACACTTGGGAGCCGGTATGACCTGCTGGATATCGTGCTGACGGCAATGACGCTTTGCGTGACATCCCTGACCGGGCATCTCCTGATCCGTGCGGCTTGTATAGGCGCCTCGTTGCGCAGTATGGCTGCAACGGATCGGGATACGGCTTGCTCGGCGGATATCCGCGCTTCCGAAACACTGGATGTGCTGAACCGCATTGATGAACTGGTGCTGGTCGGTACAGCCGGACTGCATGACGGTATGGCTCACCCTGAATTTCTGACGGTCGGCACGGCACGGTATGACTGCACACGTCCCGGCGCGGACGAGGCGGCTGAGCGGTTCGCCGCCTGCGCCTACCTGTTCCGGGCTGTCCTGCAGGACGCGGAGGGCGGGGAACTGCCGGTCTCTGCGGAAGGCGAGGTGTTGTTGCGCGAGCGCTTGTCCCTGCTGGACGCGCTGGTCGAATGGGCGGAGCTGTCGCCGGAAGACGTGCAACTGCGCGTCAGCGCCGGGTTTCCGTGCAAAGCCGAACGCGCAGGGGGACAGCCGACCGTGCGGATCCGCTGGAAGGACGGCGACACGACCGATCTTGGGCTGTACAGCGATTTTGATGAAACAGTATGCTGTACGCTTGTCCCGGACGAAAAGGAAAACCGTCCCATGACGGAAGAAGAGCGGGAAACGTTGCGCCGTACCTTCCGGCAGGCAAGACTGGCTGGCTTGCGAACCTGTTTCCTGCTCTCGTCCGGGACAGAGGGCGTGTGCCTGGAAGGTATGCTTGCCTATGGACCGCATACCTGCCGTAAAACCGACGGTGCCATCCGCGCGCTGGAGGCAGACGGCATTCGTGTAACAGCGTTTCTGCATGATGTCACGGAAGAAAATGCCCGCGTGCTGTCCGAGTGCGGTATCACATCCGGCGCCCCTTCCAATCGCCCGCAGTCGGGCGAGCCACGGACACCGGCAGTGATTCTCCGGCGAAACGGAACAGCCGCTTTTGAGGGGTGCAGTGCCTCATACATCCTGGAGTACATCCGCGCGAGACGGGGGGAGGGAAGCCGTATCTGCGTTCTGGCGGGAGAGCGCCGGGACAGGATGCTGTTGGAATCGGCTGACATTGCCTGTACGGTATGCCCGGGACTTTTCCGCTCCGCGATGAATGCGCAGTCCGGCGGAACCGGTGTTACCGGACTGGAGCCGGGAGCCTCCTGTGATGCCGACGGAAACCGCGATTCCGCCTGTGCCTCCGATCTCTGCCGTCGGCGTTCCGATGTGACGGTTCGGCGTGTCAGCCGCGAGGGCGGCGGCATTCTGGGCGTCCGGCAGGCATTCCTGACGGCGGCGCGCTACCGGGACGCCATGGCAGGAGCCGTTCGCTTTTTTGCAATTTCGCAACTGTTGCGGGTGCTTATGCTGGCGGTTCCTGTCTGTATGGGTGCCGCACTGCCGGGAGCTCCGTGGCTGTTACTGTCCGGCATGGTCGCCGACACGCTTGCCCTGCTGTCCCTGTCCGTAAACGACACATCTCCGTCACTCATGCGGCGCCGTGTATTTCCTGCCGATTGGCGGCAGCTGTTGCACACGCTGTGTCCCGATCTGATCGGAGCAGGTGGCGCAGTTGCCTGTCTGTGGACGACAGCCGGAGTCGGAATGCTCCTTGCCGTCAGTTTCGGAACCGCCGGTCTGGACGGCTTTGCCGGGCTGTCTCTTTTGACGATTCAGCTGGCGTTGTACGTAACGGATCCGATGCTGGCACGGCGCACGCGAAACGGGTTCTGCTTCCTGCTTGCCTTCCTGCTTCTGTGGGTCGGTGCACTGGCGGTAACGCTGGGATCCGGATTGCGCCTGTACTGGAGTCTGGTTTTCCCGCTCTGCGGAGGCGGATTGTTCCTTGCATTGCGTGCGTTGGCACGCGTCTCGGCGCGCCTGGTCGGCGGCACGCGTAACAGACACTGACAGAATACAGCCCCTGTGACTCTGCAAGTTTTCTCCCCGTTGCGCATACACTGGGACAGGGGAGGTGATACCCTATGCAGACCATGACAAGTGACGAGCTGTGCTCCATGGAAATCATCAACCTGTGCGGTGGAACCTGCCTCGGTACGCCGGAAAGCCTGGAATTGCGCTGTGGATGTGACGGCTGTGTCATAACAGCCCTGATCGTTCCCTGCGAAACGGGGGTGTCTGCCTGGTTGCCATTCGGAAAGCATACAGTCTGGCGAATCCCGTGGGAGCGCGTTGAATGTATCGGTGAAGACGCCATTCTTGTGCGCCTGCCGCCTGATGCGCTGGCTGGGTGCTGTCAGACCGGACGCAAGCGACGTTAGAATGGACGAATACAGATTTGGTAAAAAAGCACCCGAGAGCCGATGTGCCCTCGGGTGCTTTGCTGTGCGAGCAGGCGCTTCCATGTATGCGGTGCGTCGGCTTGCTTATGCTTTGTCTTTTATATTGAACAGTTCGTTGAGTTTCCTCTGTGCGTTCTTAACGTTGGCACGCAGCGTGGAGGCAACTTTCTTCGTCTTGTTCAGAATACCGAAGCAGGGAAGATATACGAGATTCCAAAGGTTGCTGTTTCCGTCACAGAATGCAATGCCGGGGTCGTATACAACGGTGTTGTAGATCAGCATGACCATGTCCCGGTCGTCCGGAGAATTGGAGACCTTGTATTGCAGTACGGTATCGTAGTAAGCGTTATGCACGATAGTGCTGGTATAGTAAGCCATCAGCTCCAGCACGTCGCCGACCATTTCCGTATTCCTGATGGAGCTGGGCACCACAATGTTGTTGCCCCAGTTGACGTGGCGGTAATTTTCCTGCGCCTCGCTGTACTTCGGCAGTGGGAGAACGCCGACATCAAAGGTAGCCTCCAGGAAATCCGTGCCGAGTGCCGCCAGTGTGAAGGCAGAACGCCCGTTCAGAAAGTCCAGTATGACGCTTTCGTTGTTCCGGTCTCCGAAGTTCCACAGATAGACGCTCTCATCCAGGGACCACGCGAGCAAGCTATCGTAAAAGTTCACCAACCGGTTGTTCTTTTCAAGTGCGACTTCAAATACATTTTCCTCGTTACGCTGCACGACATAAATATCCGAAGCCTGCATGAAGGCAGAACCGTTTGCGTCCCACAAACCGGCGAAGCCGTAGCAGTCGCCGTTGTCGCGGGTACCGTTTCCGTTCTTATCCACATACAGATCCTTGGTTATAGCAAAGAACTGATCCAGCGTCCACTTCTGATTGCGCACAAGGTCATAAGGGACATCCCGCTTCGCATCCTTGAGAATGCCCTTGTTGCAGTAAAGAATATTGAGCGTGTAGCTGCACAGGGCGCCCAGTGCGATGTAGGCGTGTCCGTTGATGGCGAGCTGATCGATCACCCGCTTGTTCCAGTAACTTCTGGACAGATCCATGCTTTCCAGATCGTAAAAATCAAACGCATAATTCTGTGTTATGAAAGAGTTATAGCTGTAATAGGGGTGCAGTATGCATAGCTGATAGGCATCGTCGCCGGTCATGATATAGGGAGAGACCTTCCCGAATATCTCACCACCATCGGAAACAACTGAGATGTAGTCATACTCCAGCTGGACGTTGAGCTGGTTTTCGACCACCTGGTTCATTTCGTACACGGCATCGTTGAGAGTATTCTGCTCCAGTTCTTTGGCATAGTACCAGGAACCGGGCTTATTGAAGCCTACCATGCGGAAGACGGATTTCTGGTAATCCTTCTTGCCGACAGCCGGCAACGGTTCACCGGAGGACGATTCGTTTGCCGTGGCGTCTCCGGCAGCGGACGTAACAGCGGAGTTCACATCATTGTCCGAGTTGGAGCAGGCAGCAAGCGGCAGGATCATCAGGAGGGAGAGCAGAACGCAGATAATCTTTTTCATGTCAAACATTCCTCTTTTCCAAATTACTTGTAGCGGTTGCGGTTTGCGTTTACGGTTTACAGGACCCGGTGAAATCTCAGATGCGGCGACGGACATAGTGCAGCCACAGGCGGGTACCGGGACGCAGGAAGCGCGCACGGTGCGCGTGCAGGAAGAGATATAGCTGTGCCATCTGTTTCATTTCGATTGTTGTCATACCGTTGCCGAACTCTTCGGCTGCCAGCGCGTCCAGGATCGGTCGAATCGGCGGAATCCGTTCTGCAGGCCCCGCATCCTTCGTGCCCGGAGTCAGGGCGGCTGTCAGACGCGCCGCATAGGCATCGGGAAACTCGCCGATTCCGGGCGACAGTCCAAACAAAGCCAACAAATCGGTCACGTTGTCGCACAGCGCCTGCGCCAGCTCGCGCGGCTCCTCCGGATCACGCTCCAGCGCCAGAACACGCTCTGCCAGATCCCGGCGGCGGTACTGGGCATCACGAGCCCGCCGGATGACGACGGACAAAAGACCGATCGCAAGCGCGATACCGAACAGAATCAGCATAGCGATACCTGCGGCACGCCGGGAGGCAGGATCTCCGTCATTTCCGATATCGGTATCGGTTGCGGATATTGAAATATCCCCGGTGTCCGGTTCCGTTGCACTCTCGTTCCCGGTCGTGACGGGTTCGGAGTTACTCTCGTCAGCCCGGCTGCTGTCGGATTCGGAAGGTGACGGAACGACCGGCACGGACGGGTCGGATATGGCATCGAGAAACCCGTACAGCCCCGTGTAGTATTGCGGCGTTGTTTCGTACTGAATCCAGCCAACGCCGTCAAAGTATACCTCAATCCATGCGTGTGCTTCATAGTCATGCACATAGCCGCCGTAGACAAAGTCGGCTTTTCCTGCCTTTTGCAGGTTGGTAGCAATGTACCCCTCTACATAACGGACGGGAATCCCGTATTCCCGCAGGATCAGGGCGGCGGCTGAAGCAAACTGGACGCAGTAGCCCTGTTTCGTATTGCGCAGGAAGTTTTCCACGCCATCCAGCGAGGCATCGACATCGGACAGGTCCGGCGTGATGGTGTAGGTGCACCCGAGATCGCGGATGATGTAGTCAATCACACAGCGGACCAGACTGTCCCGGTGAGAGAATGCCTGCAAAGCGGACAGGTCGCGGTACCCGGCAAAGGAGACATCCGGGTACTCGGCACACAAATTGTTATCAGCGGCACTGGTATCAGTGGTATCGTTTGTAATCGCCACCATCCATCGATGCGCGTTTTTTCGGACAGTTGCGGCAAGGTCGGCAATATATGCACTGCCACCGGTAGCCGTGTAGGTGCTGTACACGAAGTCGCTGTATGCGCGCTCTGCCGTCAATGCCTCCGCAAGCGCTGCACGCTCGCTGTCTGTCATGAGCCGGTTGTACTGCTCCAGCAGATTCGGCAGTTCGGAATCGTCATCTTTGGACACCAGCGCAACTGCCAGCACCTTGCCTGCGGATGCCGTAATCGTCAGCGTCCCGGTTCTTTCGGTAATGATATACGAGGAACCAGCCCACCGGACATTAGAGGTAGGGTGGTAGAAGCGGAAGCTGCTTTCCGGCACACCCTCGCGAAGGTTGTAGGTATAATTGAAGACCGTGGTCCCGTTCTCCTCTGCGACCGTCAGATTCAGAAGGCTGTTCGGCAAGAAGTTGGTCCCTTCTGTTTCGGGAAGATGCATCTGGATCAGGACAGCCTCACGCCCCAGCGCCCACATCTCTGCCAGTTCGGCGGTATTGGATACCCACATAATGCTCGACATGATCGGCGCGTAGGCAACGGATGCGTAGGAAACGCCGTTTTCTTTGAAATCGCGTCCCGTCCGGATGCCGTCGAAGTAGTTGACAATGCCGAGCTTGCTTGCCAACGCCGTGTTGTACTCGGAAAGACCGAAGGAGGGGGCATACACGGCAGGCAGGAGCGCCTCGGAGCCGGGGCTGTTGATGCGCCGCATATGCAGGAGCACGGTCAGGAAGCCGTACAAGCGGTTTCCACCATAGGATTCCAGCAGTTGCTCTGCCGAAGTTTCGCTGTCAACCAAAGAAGGCTTGGTATAGTGGTAAAAATTATAGCGGAGCGTTTCGGCGGGGCTCGTGTCGGTGCCGAACAGCCGTCGGTAGAAGGCGCGCGCTTCATTATCCACTGCCTGCCATGCCCCGTCACGGTAGTCCGTCCCGATCCAACCCGGCAGGTAGTAGTTCGTACTGTAACGCGCTTTCACGTACAGTATCTGCCGACCGGTAAAGGAAAGCTGCTCCAGTTCAGTCGAACGCGGCGTAAAATGCGCCCTGTCCGCCTGGTAGGCAAGCTCGTCAAGGCGGCTGTCATCGCCGCGCAGAACAGCGGTCACATAGTCGCGGGCGAAGGACAGTTTTTCATCCAGCGGCTCGATCGTCGTGAAATTTCCGCGGATCAGGATTGCAGGAAGTGCTACGGCAAGCAGACATATGAGAAGGGCTACCACGGCTGTAAAGCCGCCTGCGGCTCCCCTTGCGTGATCGGTGATGCGGTCATATGTCCGGACAGCACGCACCTGTGCGCGTACGCTCTGCCCGTCATCCGTCTTGCCCGCGTCCTGTACCGCCTTCCGGGCTTTGCTCCCGGCAAAATAATCATTCAGCTCCTCGTCAACCGTCCGGACTCGCCGCGTGCGCCGCCGGGCGCGGCGTTCCGCGCGGAGTTGGCGCTTCCGGATGTACGACTCCGGCAGAGTCGGACGTTGCCCATCCTGCTCCGGGGGGAGCAGTTCTTCCGCTGCCCCGCGCCTGTGTCCTGCTACCGGACGATAGACGCGGTCGCACGCCGCCATGACCAACACGGCAGCAAACGAGACAATGACAAGCACGATGCCCAGATTGGACTGGATGCGGTTGCTGTACACATTGAAGGTCATGAGAACGGTCAGCACTGCCGTGCTCATGATGGCGGGCGGCAGGAGATTGGCGCGGCGCAGAAGGCACAGGGTATACACCAGCGCGAACAGCAGGATGACGCCAGCCATACCTGCCCTGAGCAGCTGTTCCTCCGATGCAGCGGAGCTGTAACTGACGCTCATGCTGGAAAACGTCAGATAGCCGGCAGTTTCCAGTCTGCGCAGGCAACCATTGTACAGGGCAAGCGGCGCATAGCGAAGCTCGGGTAAGAGTTCGGCATGGACAATGCACTGCCATACGGTAAGCCCCGCCGTGCAGACACCGCCGATTATGGCGGTCTTCCAACCTAGGCAAAACAGTGAGATCAACCCAACGCATACGAGTGAGACACCCATCAGGTACCCATTCGGGACGTCATACATCATGGCGCCGGACAGGAAAACGGCAAGTCCGCCTGTCGCAACCCAGATGACCAGCACGCGGCACAGGTACCCCGCAATCCGGTACGGCAGACGCCGGGCTACGGATTCCGGCGGGCAAAGCAGGGGGGCCTTCCCTTGTACCCGATCCGAACCGTGCCTCCGAAGGCGGTCACGCTTGCTTTCTTTGTTTTTGATTTTCATGTCAGGCATCGGCATCGCCTCCTTTCCCGCATTGCCGGACGGCATCGGTTGCATTTTGCTCCGGCACTGTCCCGCAGACAACCAGTGATACGCCCGCCGCGCCGAGCTGTTGGCGGCAGTTTTCCAGGAAGCGCGTGCGTGCGGCGGGGTAGCGGAAGCGTTCGGCTGGTTCGTATAGCATAGCCTCGACCCCATCCGCGTCGCCGGTGTCGGCAATGCCGGGCAGGCAGCAGAGGGCTGTCAGCGTCGCCTCATCCATAGCAGGCAGGACGAACAGCTGGCGCATACTGCCGGTTTCCTGAATCATGGACGCGAGCAGCGGAACAGACTGATCCGCCCGGCAGAGCGGCGCCGTGCCGAACAGACTGTAAATGCGCTCGAATTCATCCGTACCACGCAAACGGAACGCATACATGCCGCTCTCGGAGCGGCGGTCAAACCAGACAAGCTGCACTTCATGCCCCCGGTTCAGCTCCGAGAGGACAGCTGCGATGGTCAGCTCCACTGTGCCGTCTGCCAAATACTCGTTCATGTCTGCATAGAAATCAGGCGAGGCAAGCGCCTGCACATCCTGCACGACCGGCGTCTCCCCGAGGTCGCCCTGTACGGCAAAAACATCGTCTGCCGCATGCTTGTCAGGAAGCCGCTCGCTCAGGAATTCAGCCGCTGCCGCGCGCTCCGACAGGCGCTGAGCCAGCTGCTCATCGGAAATGGCGTGCGTATCCGCGGTCTGGGCGTTCCGCTTAGCACGACGGGCAGTCGTTGCCTGCCGGCGCAGGCGTTTCCCGCCTCTTTTTTTGCTGTTTTCCCCGGTCTGCTCCGGCGCGTCAGTCGCCGCATCCCGGTGCGGTTCCCGGTCCGGAAAATGCGGGGCAAGGTCGCAGAATACAACGGTCTGGTCAGAAGTGCCGGTGTTGTAATCCTTGACAACAAACTCTTCGGATTTGGAGGACAGCTTCCAATGAATACTTTTGAGTGAGTCACCGGCACGGTACTCCCGGATATCGCTGACCTCCAGTCTGTCCACCACCGTCAGGGCATGAACCGTCCGCGCGGCGGAATCGGATACCGACAGTGCCAGTGTTTCCTCAATGGCGGTGCGGCGTGGCAGAACATATACCGTTGCCATGGCTTTGACCGGGATACGCACCCGGAACAACCGGAAGAAATCGTAAACGTACAGCTCGTCGGCGCCGATCTCATAGGTTCCGCGGAAGCGGAAACGAACCGTGTCTCGGAGACACCGGTCAGACAATGCTGTCAGGGGCAGGCGCAGGGTGCGCTCCGTGCACCGTACCGCGTTGGACTGCGGGAGCGACACGTGCGCCTCCACGAAGGGGAATACCAGCAGGGAGCGGTTCCGTATGCACAGCTCATAGGTGTAAGGCTCGTTCTTCTCGGTCGTGACCGATGCGGAGCGCATCACTGCCGTGACTGCGTGCCGCGCCACCAGTGTGTAGAGCAGCAGCGGCACAGGCAGAAGGAGAAGAAACCAGAAGAATATGTTGGAGACCTTGGACAGCAATGCCTGGGTGAATATCAGCGCCGCGCCCAAAAGGATCAGGTACCGGTGGAACCTGCGTGTGCAGGTCAGGGTGTGTCCCCCGCGCGCCTGTGCATGAGTCGCGCGACTTTTGCGTGAAAAGCGCCGCCGTATGGCACGTGCCAGCGTCCGGAACGGGTAATACAACGCCTGTCTGGGCGACAGCGCGGTCTCCGACGACTCATCCGTGTTGCGCAGGATCGTTGCATACAGCCAGGCAAGAGCGGAGAAAAGGAGGAGAGTCACCGCACCGGCGGCAAACGGAACAGCAGCCGATGACGCCCAGCGGGCAGTTTCTGCCGCATCCGGCAGGAGCGTGCGCGTAACGGCTTCCATGCCGACGGCCAGTATTCCCCCTCCGAGGCTGATGCCGCTCAGTAACAGCAGACGGCGCCCGGTCAACTTCCCCAGACGCTTGCGGTTGGCTACTGCCAGCCAGAGAGCCAGAGCGGAACCGGTCAGCAGGATGAGCCACCCCAGTCCTGCCCCATAGAGAGTAAAGCGCAGTCCGGTTGAAATATCCCGGAAGGTGGGCTGTGCCAGCAGAGCAACGATGCCGGACGGATGTGCTCCCAGCAGGAAGCCGACGAGGGCATAGCCGCAGGCACGCATATCTGTCCCCGGGACAGCTTCCGACGATACGCGGAGTGCAGGCAGAGCGGCAAGAACAACGGCGGCAAGAAGCGCCGACAATGTAAGCGAAACCGCTACGGCACGCTGATGCGCTCGGATAAAAACCGCGGTCACGGAAGGCTTGCGGGGCGTTTTGCGCAGGAAGGAGTGACCGCACGCGGTACAACGCTTGGTGCCTACAGGCAGTATTGCCTGACAGTCGGGACAGCGGATGCCCAGCGTCGTGCCGCAGTTCATGCAGTATGTTTTGTCCGCGTCTACGTATTTTCCGCAGTTCGGACAGCGTTTCTTTTCCATAGAGACACCAGTCCGCCCGCGCGTCAGTTCCGGGCAGCGGCGTCCCGCTTCCCCTTGTAGGGAACTTCTGTCGTGCGCAGTATCTCGCCCAGAATTTCCGTGGCGGTCTGATGCGTCAGCTTCGCCTCCTGCCGGAGGGCAAGTCTGTGTGCAATGGCAGGGCGGAACAGCGCGGCGATGTCATCCGGAATCACGTAATCCCGACCGTGCAGAAAAGCATACGCCTGCGACAGATGCACCAGTGCCACCGACGCACGCGGGGATGCGCCCAGCGCCAGCGAAGGATGGCGGCGGGTTGCCGTCACCAGCGTGACGATATAGGTGTACAGCGCATCGTCTATCCGGACATCCGTCATCATGCTCCGGATATCCCGCAGAGTATCGGCAGAAAGCACACTGCGGACGCCCGCCAACGGGTTGTCCGTCTTGCGTGCCCGGATGATGCTGATTTCCTCGGTGGCAGTAGGATATCCCATACTCAGTTTGATGGCAAAGCGGTCAAGCTGAGCCTCCGGCAGGGGGTAAGTTCCGACGTACCCGGCAGGGTTCTGCGTCGCAATGACCATAAATGGATCCGGCACCGGCATGGTCTGTCCGTCTACCGTGACCTTTCCTTCCTCCATCGCCTCCAGCAGTGCCGATTGCGTTTTAGGCGAAGCGCGGTTGATCTCGTCCGCGAGCAACAGGTTGCACATGACCAGCCCCTCACGCAGTTCAAAGGTTTCACGCTGCCGATTGTAAATATTGAAACCTGTGATATCCGATGCCATGACGTCGGGCGTAAACTGTGCCCGGCGGAAGTCCAACCCTGTTACGGTAGCGAGTGCGGCGGCGAGCGTAGTCTTGCCGGTCCCAGGCACGTCCTCGATCAGTACATGAGCGCCAGCCAGCAGGGCGGTCAGGAGCAGGACGACCTCGGTACGCTTTCCGATCACAACCTTTTCCACCTCATCCGCTGCTGCCAGCATCTGCGTGTAGGCTTCTGTCATGACGGGAGACATACGGGACTTTTGCTGTTCAGAAGTTTCTGCCGGCTCAGCGGCAGAGGGCTTGATCTCCGTGTTTGAATTCATAGGTGGATTCCTTTCTGTGGTTGTAGCTTGCACAATACGCTATGCGCGGTGCTTTTCACGCCTTATGCAGTATTATATCACAGAAAACGTGTCGGCGCAAGCCCTTCTTTCTACTGTTTGGACAGTTTTTCGGCGCGTCACAATTTTTTACAATTTACGCTCCCGAAAACTGCCGCCTCCTGCCTGCCAACTGCAATAAAACTGCTGATGAAAACTGCCAAATCAAAATCTTCTAATTATGCAATCTGCCTATAGACATGGAGGAAAAAATCTGATATAATCAAAGATAATCAACAATGGTCGAACCGTGAACGGAGGAAATCTACCATGAAACACTGGATGCGGAAATTGGCTGCCTTGCTGGCGGCTGTTGTCCTGAGTGGGACGCTGGTTGCCTGCAATACGGCAAATTCGAAAGTGGACAGCCCCTATATCGGGGAAAACGGAAACTGGTGGGTTGGAACGACTGATTCGGGAATAAAAGCCGCCGGTGAGCCGGGTTCCGATGGAGCCCAAGGCGAAAAGGGCGACAAGGGTGACACCGGAGCCCAGGGCGAGAAGGGCGATAAGGGTGACACCGGCGCCCAGGGCGAGAAGGGCGATAAGGGTGACACCGGAGCCCAAGGCGAAAAGGGCGACAAGGGTGACACCGGAGCCCAGGGCGAAAAGGGCGACAAGGGTGACACCGGAGCCCAGGGTGAAAAGGGCGACAAGGGTGACACCGGAGCCCAGGGTGAAAAGGGCGACAAGGGAGACACCGGAGCCCAAGGCGAAAAGGGCGACAAGGGAGACACCGGAGCCCAGGGCGAAAAGGGCGACAAGGGAGACACCGGCGCCCAGGGCGAGAAGGGCGACAAAGGTGACACCGGAGCCCAAGGCGAGAAGGGTGACACCGGCGCTACCGGCAGGGTTGGCTTTGTAGTTGATTCGGCAGCCGCGTTGCTGACAGCCGCCCGCGTTCCCAACTCGTACATCATCCTGATGAACGATATCACGTTGGAGGACGGTGTCATTGAGGCGACTGCCCGCGATCTGTCCTTTATCCTGGATCTCAACGGCTGCAAGCTGAGCGGAAATCTGGCACTCCGTGCCGCAACGGGGCGGTCGATGGAGGCTATCATCACCAACGGCACCCTGTCTGCCGCGATTACGGCAACGGGCAAGGTCAGCTTGATTACCGATGAGGGACGCGTGACCGCCATCGTCGGCACCGAGCGGTATACCGACCTCGCGCGGGCGCTGACGAAGGCACCGGATGGGGCGACAGTTTATCTTCTGCGCGATGTGACGTCCGGCGGCAGTCTGTCGGTTCCTACGAGAAAAAAGCTCGTGCTGGATTTGGGCGGGCATACATACAACATCACGTCTCCTGTTTCTGTCTGGGATGAAGGCAACGCCTACTCCTGCGGATTGCTGATTCCGGCCAGCGGCAGACTGACCGTCAGGAACGGCTCCATTGAAGCAGCAAATGCGCATATTCTGGTACGTACCCATGGAAATTTTACGGCTGAGAACGTTACCCTTTCCGGCGGAAAGAGCGCCACGCTCCGGGTGGTCGGCGGGCAGACGAGTCTCGCCGCCGATACCGTGCTGACGGCACCGGATGGGGCACTCGCAGTTGACCTCTACGGATCCAACACCACGGTAGGCGTAACATTTGAGACGACCTTCAGCGGACGTGTGATCGGCGGTCTCCGAATCGCGCGTAAAACCGGCACAACCGGAGCGATGCGCTTCCGCATCTACGGGAACGGTCAGTTTTCCCATCGCGTTTCCAACGAGATACCCGACGGGCAGGTAGGCTGTGACGTTGATTTGGCTGGGTGGAACAGAACGACCTCCTTTGACCAACTGCGCGGGCAGGCAAGCAAGGTTATCCTGCTGATCGGAGACGGCATGGGAGATAATCATATCCGAAACACCCAGCTGTACTATGATCGGGCGATGTACGTGGATGAGTTGGAGTATAAAGGTCACATCTCGACCTTCTCCAACCACACGGTCTGCACGGACAGTGCCGCCGCCGCAAGCGCGCTTGCGACCGGTCGTAAATATAACAACTATGAAGTTACTCACCATGACGGCGTGGATATTGCCAGTATCACGGAGCAGGCGAAGGCGGCGGGCTACGGCGTGGCGGTTGTAACGACCGACGTGCTAAGCGGCGCGACCCCCGCCTGCTTTTCCGCGCACGCACCGGAGCGCGCATTGACTGATGTTATTATTTCATCTCAGATTGCCGGCTCCGCCGATCTTCTGATGGGGCGCGGTTCACAGCAGTATACGAATGCACAGGCACGCTTCGAAGCGGTCGGCTTCCGCTTTTTTTCTGCAATGGACCAGCTGGATATGAATGCTTCCCGACTGATTGCCGCTTTTCCCTCCACCTCCTCCGAGAACGGGACGAATACCGCACCGACGCTGAGCATGATGACGGAGTTCGCTGTGCGGTACATGGAGCAGCACTTCCCGAACGGATACATACTCATTGCAGAGGGCGCATACATGGACAAAAGGAGTCACGAAAACAACCTTGCCGGTATGATGCGTCATATGCGCAATTTCGACATAACGGTTGAATCGGTCTGCCGGACGCTGTCTGACCAGCAGGGTGTTGCCGTTTTGGTAACGGCGGATACGGACATATACCGGATTATGCGTAGCCTTTTGGGAGTGTGAGCGTGCGGATGCCGCTCTGAGGCAGGATTGAGAAAAATGACAACCAAAAAGCAGAGCCGAAAGCCGTAGGGCGATCGTCTCTGCTTTTTGCGTGTTTACAAGAACCGCGATATCACAGGATCTTGTCCAGAATAAACTGGAAAATCTTCATCTCTTTGAAGAACTTCAGCAGGTAGGTTTTATCGTATACAGCAAGGCTGTCCGTTGCATACAGCAAAGCCCAGAACACGGTGGCAAGCAGGCTGACAGCAAAGAAACCAGACACCAGTCCCAGCACAAGTCCCGCGATCTTATCACACTGCTTGAGTAGCGGGAGCCGCGTCAGCTTGCCGATAAGCCATGTCACGAGCGCCAGAACCGCAAAGGCTGCTGCAAAAGTCAGCAGATAGCCGACAACAGTAGATATCGCGCCGGATACCGTATTGCTGATGGAGGTAGAGTACTGCTCCACCATCTGATCCAACGAACTCGCATTGGACTCCGCCTGCCGATTCAGCTCGTCCTTGTCCAGGTACGCGCCGTACTGCTCTCCGAGCTGACGGAAGAACTCGTCCGACTGCGCTCCGGCATCCGCAGCCATAGCAGCCAACTTGGTGTGCACCTTCTCGTATACGGGCGGATTGACGTACTGCCGGTCGATCCACTGGGACACCCGTGAACCAAGCGCAACAGTCAGAAGAATGGCGAGAACCAGACGCCCGGCGGACAGAACGGTTTTGAAAAAGCCTCTCTTGAACCCACGGACGGTAAAGTAGACCAGTAGAAGCGCCAAAATAACATCGATTACATACTGCATAGAGTTGACTCCTTTCAAGTGTCGGAGCTTACCGCACGACCGCAGACGGGGTACGGAGCATCCTTTTTGGGGGCGGCAAGGTCAGCTGTCCGAGAAGTCGCGCGTGTAGTAGCGAGAGGCAAAAGCGGAGCCGCAGACCAGCAGACTGCTGTCGCTGTCCGGCAGGATTGCAAGCATATCCCGGCTGATGCGGGTAGATGTGACGGCACGACCGTCGCCGGAGAAGCGATACAGGTAACTGCCAGCCCGTATATACAGAACATTTCCGCCAAAGGCTATCGCGGTCGGCTCCGCGTCCGGAGCCACATCTCTATTATACACGGATTTTCCGTTTTTGTCAAATACTTTCACTGCATAATTGCCGGTGTTTTTACTTTTCTGCATCAGAATGGCAATGCGTCCCGCGGAAATCGCGCAAAGTGTCGGTGTCCCGTCCTCCAGCGGAATCTCTGCCTGCACACTGCCGTCCGTGCGGAGCACCGTCAGCCGATCCGGAAATGCGACCGCGACACGATCCGCCGCCGCAAACCCGCAAACGCCTGCCAAAGCATTCTCCACCGTGACGGTCTCATTGGCAATCCCGCCGCTCATGCGGAAAATATTGATCTTGCTCCTGAATTTCCCGTCCGCTTCCTCCACCGAAGTGACTGCGGCAAAGTCTCCGCTCGGACTTACCGCGACGGACAGTGCATAACCGGTCAGGTAGTAGCTCGCGCGTACCGAACAGTCGCGGTCATAAAACATGACGCGCGAGGTATAGTCAGCCGAACGAGTCAAAAGAATGAAGGACCCGTCATCCGCGACCGCCGCGCCGTACACCGGGAACTCCGTTTCTTCGCTGTGTATCTGCGTGAAAGCATTGAACACCGAAAAGCTGTTCTCCCCACGTCCGTAGGTGATGAAATATTTCTCCGAGGCATCGGCGGCGGGGGTGGCGTAGTTCACCTGCGCTGTCAGGGTTTGTCTGCCGGAGCCGCTGAGTACAGTCACTTCCTGACTGCCAACGACAACCAACCCGCCCCGGTAACGGACGAATGCGGGTGTCGTGACCGATGCCGGGTAGTCCAGCCTATTGGCGGCATCCTCCGCAATGTGTGAGGCGGCATTGATATCCTTAACGAGATAATAGAGATTTGCGTAGGTGATTCGCTCCCGGCTGCTCAGAACGGCGGTCACGACAAAAACGAACAAAACCAGGTACAGGATAATCTGTGCCAGATGGAACCGGCGAGCCAAATCGTCATAGTAGGGAACCGACGGTGCGGAAAAATCAATGGGCTCCCGATCCTCCTCCGGCAGGGGCAGCCCCGCCTTTAAGAAAAACTCGTCCGACGGGTAGATGAGCCGCACGCCGTGCGCTTGTAAA